>ENA-ORLU01000748-ORLU01000748.1-human-gut-metagenome-genome-assembly--contig:-NODE-748-length-28669-cov-3.906547_pt1 | contig 28669 bp, 26 predicted proteins | sample MGYA00243009_ERZ508833 | MGnify/ENA primary metagenome ERZ508833 (study PRJEB26277, sample SAMN04329763) | human gut metagenome | biome: human-associated habitat | host: Homo sapiens | place: USA...
ATCATTATACAGCTTAAGCAACAAGATGGATAATTCCTTACTGGCTGTAAGGGATATTAACCATAAATATATTGTAGTAGAAAGTATATGTAGAAATGGTAAGGCAGATTGTAGAAAGTGAGGCGAAGAATGATGAAGACGCTGAATGATTATATGGCAATGTCCTATCGTATGGAAATTGTGGAGGACAAAGATGAAGGCGGATTTGTAGTTTCTTATCCAGATTTGCCTGGTTGCATTACTTGTGGTGAAACAGTGGAGAGTGCAGTAGCAAATGCACTGGATGCAAAAAAAAACATGGCTTGAAGCAGCATTAGAAGAAGGGGTAGAAATTCATGAACCAGTATTGTGTGTACCTTCTTTCCAGAAATGATGCAGTGTTCTCAAAATAAATGATGAAAATTATTCTTCGTTGGTTACACATTACATTCATGATTTTATGGAGAAATGACTTATGTTGATGCCTGGTATTTTTGGAGAAAAGAACTGGAAATCGATCTGTCGGGATTCAAGAAAGAGGAAGTTAGGGCAGAGCTGAAAGATGGTTATCTGACAGTCAGTGCAGTCAAAGACCTGGATGAGGATGAAAAGGATAAAGAGACCGGTAAGTACATCCGCCGTGAACGTTATCATCAATACTGACATTTTATACTGAAATACTAACCGTTTGGCTAGTTCTATATAAAAATCATGTATGCTATAATAAAGTCAGAGAATGCAGATTTTACGATAAGCTGGCAAAGGGGCGAAAAAGTATGAAAAAACGAATGTTGAAGATAATGAGTATGGGAGTTACGGCGTGTCTGTTGCTTGGAACAACACCGACACCGATGTTGACAAAGGCAGCAGTAACCGAAACAGCAAACCATATAGCAAATAAAAGCAAAGAATCGGAAAAGACAGAGACAAAGAAGAGCAAAGAATCTGAAGCGGTAAATACAGAGAAAACTAAAGAAACAGAAATACCGGGAGCAAAAAAAGAGAAAGAATCCGAAACAGTAAAATCAGAGAAAAGTAAAGAGACGGAAATAAAGAAAGCAAAAGAATCTGAGACAACAGAGACGAAGAAAAATAAGGAATCCGAGACAACAGAAACAAAACAGACGAAAGAAACTGCAGCAGCAGAGACAGGAAAAATTAAAGAACCTGAAACAGCAAATACAGACAAAAACAAAGCATCCGAAACTTCAGGCACACAGAAAAATAAGGAATCTGAAATTTCAGAAACGAAGAAAGAAACAGTAAGCAAAGGAACTGAAACACAAAAAGTAACAGAAGTACAAAAAGAAACTAAAATACAAAAAGAAACAGAAACACAGAAGAAAAACGAAGCAGCAAAGCAGAAAGCGAAAAACAAGGCAGCAGCTTCTGCAAATAAGAAACAGGGTATTGCACTGCAAAATGCGGCGGAGATAAGCGTTACGACGCAAAATGAGCTGAGGGCAGCTCTGAAAAATGATGCAGTTCAGACAATCAACATTGAAGGAAGTTTTACTTATACATATGAAGTGGAAACAGATAAGAAGATTGTCATTAAGAATGGGGCTGTTTTCAAATGGAGTGCTTATCAGGATACGTTCCGTATAACGGACATGCTGATTGAGAACGGAGCGGTTTTCCAGATCAGCCCATTTGATTTTATGTCAAAAGCGGTGGTAGCCGGTACGATCACCAATCAGGGTGACATTCAGGTAACGTCTGCAAGGGGCGAATGTTTCTTTACAGCATCGGTAAAAGGAAGCGGAACGTTTTCTCAGACAACAGAACAAACTTATATCAGCTATGGAGCCGTACAGGATGCTATGATTACCGGCACAGGCTATCGGATCAATCTTCTGAAGGATTTGTCTGTAACACCGACAGTCAGTCTGCCGGATTCTATGCAGACAGGAGATACGATCACACCGATTTTCACCAATATCATAGATGGCGTAGACCTTTCCAAAGCATTTACTTATAAATGGAACAATGGAAGTTATGATATTTATAATGGTGCGTCCAGTCCGATGCTGACGAAATCCGGAACATTGAAACTGACGGTGTCCCCGAAAAAACCATATATTATGCGGACCAGTACCAACAGTTATCCGGGCAGTTTGGATGCTAGGGGAACTGTTCAGAAAAAGCAGTATGATGTCATTTATGTAGATCCTGCAAATGGAAATAACAACAATCTGGGTGATACAAAAGAAACTTCCATGAAAACCATAACCGGTGCAATGAACAATCTCACAGAAAACGGAACGATCGTACTGCTCGGTGATTACAGCAGTTATACGGTGATCGATAAAAATGTGACGATAAAAAGTGAGGATGCTAAACAGTATTCGTTTGCACCGACATTGGCTCTGAATGCCGATAATCTTCGTGTGACACTGGATTCCGTGAATCTTTCAAATCTGACGGCAACGGGATACGGGACAAACGAAACACTGACCATAAAAAACAGCAGCGGAAGTATTCAGTCTACCGATCAGAATATTGCGAATGTTCAGGTGGAAGATTCCAACTTAAGCGGGAGACTGACAGCATCACAGAATCTGGAATTTAAAAATGTTACATTTTCTGGCAAATTTCAGACAGAAAAATTCATTGCTGACGGTAAAAATATCCTGATTCCGGAGAAAAACAGGATCAGCCGCATTGATGGAACAGCGACAATCACCAATCCGATCACGATACAGACCGAGCCGGTAAAAGGAAAGAAAGTACTGGAAATCAGCGAGAATAATAAAGATACGATTCTGTCAAAACTTAAACTGGCAGACACTCAGAATGATAAGTTCCAGATGAAAGTTTCAAAACAGTACAATGGCACATATATTACCATTACGCAGCGTGTGACATCCGGCGGAAAACTGCTGATTGCCAATGAGCCGTTTATCGGTGAGGCAGTAGAAGATTCTTATGCAACAATGCGAAATGAGGACTGTTCTGTAAAAACAGCAGTATGGAGCGGATACAGTCATGCGGCAGGATCAAAATGGGCAGCCGGTGATGTACCGGAACTGACGATCACGTTGAAGGTCTGGAGCAGCGACGGAACGGGCGTCGAGAGCAAACATTTTGATGAGACTTTCCGTGCACAGGATATCAAAGTGTATTCCTGGAAAGATCTGGACACCTATCCGGACACGGATTCGGATACAAACCTGAATAAGGATGCAGAGATTTTGGTAAAAGACGGACAGGGACTCAGTGCAGACGGTGAAACCTTTACGTTTACATTGCGTTATCCGGCCGTAGAGCGTATGGAACAGACGATCACGACAGACTGCAGTGCACGTAGTGCGTATTGCACAGAGAAGCTTGCTGCACGCCCGGTGCAGGCACAGGGTACGGTTTCCTATGAAAGCAGTGATCCGGATATTGCATCCGTAGATGCTGCAACGGGAGAAATTACCGCAAAGAAGCCTGGAAAGGTCAAAATCCTCATCCATGCCGCACAGACAGATCTTTATAAGGCCGCAAGTGCAGAATATGAGTTAACGGTGGATCATGCTGCGGTGACTGCACCGACTGCCATAACTGGTTTGAAATATAACGGAAAAGCACAGAAACTGGCAACACCAGGAGAAACTCTGGAAGGCAAGATCATGTACAAGGTAAATGACGGTGAATGGAAAGAGGAAGTGCCGATTGCCGTCAATGCCGGAACATATACAGTATATTATAAAGCGGTAAGAGGAGAAGGACACGGAGAGACAGAAGAACAACATTTTGATGTAAATGTTTCTCAGAAAGAAATCGGAATAGAATGGACGAATACCGAAGTTATTTATGATGGAACGGAAAAATTACCGACAGCAGCCGCAAAAGGTCTGGCAGAAGGTGATACCTGTAATATTACAGTAACCGGAGGACAGACGGAGGCAGGCACTTATACAGCCCAGGCAGCTGCGATTGATAATGCAAATTATAAGCTTCCGGCAGAGACAACCGTTACTTTTGTCATTCGGAAAGCAGATTTTGAACTGACTGGCATGCCGCAGGCAAAAACAGATCTGGTGTATGACGGAAAAGAACAGGAACTGATCACGGCCGGTTCTGCAAAGAGTGGCACTTTGCTCTACAAACTGGGCGATGGCGAGTGGACAGAAAAAATCCCGTCCGCAGTACATGCAGGAACCTATGATGTATCTTATAAAATCGCAGGTGACAGCAATCATAATGATCTGATCGGTTTGGAAGTTCTGCATATCAAGATTGCGGCAAAATCAATCGCAGATGCAGATGTAAAACTGGCAGATGCATTGAAATATACTGGACAGCAGCAGAAACAGGAAATCTCAAAAGTGACGGCAGGAAATCTGGAAGTTCCAAAGGATGATTATGAAGTGAGCGGAAATCAGGCAGCAGAAGCCGGTGTCTATACGATGACGATCACAGCAAAAGAAGGAACAAATTTCACCGGAAGCAGAGAATGGACTTATGTAGTTGCACCGGTGAAAATGAGCCAGATCACAAAAGATAAAGACGGTAAAGTACAGATAGGGCATGGTACTTTTTCTGTGAAGATTGAACAGGACAAGGACACAGCACAAGCAGCACTTGTAACAAGCGAGGCAGAATTCATTGAGAAACTGGTGGATGCCGGTGATATTACAGCAGATGAGCTGACACGGACAGCAAACGGGGCATCAATGGAACTGCTGCTTCACATTCAGAATGAATCTTCGCTTGGTGAAGAATCCAGAACGCAGATACAGAAAAAAGCAGCAGAAAAAGGTTATACACCGGGAACCTGCTTTAAACTCAGTCTGAAAAAGTATATGACCGAAAACGGTACGACAGATCAGGGAACTGTGATTTCGCAGAACGGTAAAATAAAGCTTATCCTACAGATTCCGGAAAGTCTTCAGAATCAGAACAGTAAGAAAGACCGTACTTATTTTATTCTGTGCAGCAAGAATGGAAATGTGGAAGCATTAAACGGCACTTATGATGCAAAAGCAAAAACCATTACCTTTGAAGCAGAAGATTATGCCGATTATGCGTTGGTATATCAGGAGACAGATAAGCCTGATAATGGAGGCGGAAATGATCAGGAACCAGAAACGGATGATAACACAAAGAAAGATGATAATAAGCAGAACGGTAATAAAGACAATAACAAGAACAACAACAACAATAAAAACAATAACAAAAACAATAATAACAACAACCAGAACAATCCGCAAAATAACAATGGAAATGGCAGTCAGAAGTCAGGCATCACAACTACTGCTTCCGGAACTTCAGCGACAACTGCGGGCAGCACTGTAAAGGCCGCAAATACGGCGGACAGTGCGAATGTTTTCGGAAATATCCTGGCATTTCTTGGAGCATGGATGATTCTGCTTGGAGCCTGGATCAGAAGAAAAACAACAAAATAATCTCAGTGAAATTTAAAGGGAATCCCTGCCGCATGCAGGGCAATGGGATATACTTGCAAGGGTAAAATGTGTATAAAAAGGAGCCTGAAGCTATTTGCTTCAGGCTCCTTTTGAGCCAAAGTTTATGCGTTGCCGCTGACCGTTACATTTGCAACGCCTCCCCAGTCAGTTGATTTTTGAGGATCTTTTGTTTCACGGGAACAGGCATATACTTGAATTTATTAAGCGTATATGATATATTGATTAAATCAACTGGATGTATATGTGAAGTAAAACGGATCAGATGAAAAAATCAAATGAAAGAAGGCTGCATATGGAAATGAAAGATGAATTTTTATTCAAAACACACATGCTCGATAAAAACGGAGAAAAGACCGGAGTAGATCAGATTGCGGATTATATGTTCCGGGCGGATATGATCTACAGAATGAAACTTGCATCGGACATGGGACTGCCGGTGCTTACCTTAATTGCACGGGAGCTGGAAGAGAAGTTTGATGAAAATTCCAGTTTCCCGGTGACAGCAACGAAAAATGATCCAAATGCACCACTATATCGCCAGAATGTCGGAAGGATCGCCAAGTTTATCATGGATAAGCTGGGGTATGTCCCGGCGACAGGGAGTGTTAGGCTTCCGGCGGTGTCAAAGTCGAGATATTTTTCGACAAGTGCGGTATATGAGAAAAAGAAAAAAGGAAGTTATGATTTTAAAATAACAGATTTTGTGATACACTTGCAGAAAACAAAATAACAGAAAAACGCCCAGAAAACTCCCCCTTTTTTCGAAATGTTATTTATAAATTATAATAGAAGATGGAAAGAGAATAAAACATATTTTCTTTCAGATCGGTGGCTTTCTGATGACGCAGCTCCGGGAAGTCACTGAAAAGAATAACACGAACAGGGTAGAAACGGAAAGGCGGGAAGTCATATGTCAGAAAAGATTTTTAAGGTGTCAGGGGAAGAATTCCGGAAACAGTACAAGGAAGCTTATGAAAGCGGAAGAGCATCACTTGCAGATAAAATGCCGGCGGAGTTCTTTGCGAGAACTGCCATTTCAGATGAGGTGGCAGTACTGCTTTTTCGGTATATGAGCTTTCTGGATGAGGCAGACAAAACAACCTGTCGTTACTTGCAGGAAGTAAAAAAACTGATCGAAAACGGAAAGTTCCAGCATTTGAAAGAGTGTGAAGGATTGAATTCACAGGTAATTGACATGATCGATACATTGTATGAAAAACGTCCAAGAGAATGCTGTGATGAACTGCTTTGTATTGCAATGACGATGTACCGCATTTTTAATATGCAGGAAAGACCATTGCAGAGGCCGGAATACAAAAGACGTACCGAAATGGCCTGGAGAGCAGTGAACAAAGCCAGAAAAGATAAGCTTATTGAGCTTTCTGAAAGGAAAAAAAGCTTAAAAGAGAGTCCGGCAGACAATATTCCACTGGCAGTGAAAGTGAAAGAACATTTTGACAGCAGTGGTATGCGTGGTCAGGAAGAGGCTAAAAAGATCGTGGCAATGAGCGTGCATAAATTTGTTATTAGTGAAGGAAAGGATCGAAATCCGATCCTTCTGGAAGGACCTACCGGTTCCGGAAAGACCTTTATGTTTCAGCTGCTTGAGGAAATGCCGGAATTGAAAGATCTGTGCTTTTTTAATTATTGTGCCTCTGATATGACACCGAATGGCTTCAGCGGGGATGACATTTCCAATGTTTTCTCAAAATATGAAAGAATGGCAAGACAAAAGATGAAGAAAGGTGAGAATGGCTTACAGATGCCGCTGGGAATTATTTTTCTTGACGAAATGGATAAGATCATCGGTATGTCAAACACAGACAGTAATGGTGAAGACTGCAATGCCATTGTGACAGCTCAGCTGCTGACTGCGATTGCCGGAACCCAGAACTATGGAAGTGTCGATACCAGTAAAATCCTGTTCATCATGGCAGGTGCTTTTGAGGAGCTTGAAAACAGCAGAAAGAAAAAGCGGGAAGAACACGGTATTGGTTTTGCAGTAAATGCATCCGCAAAGGAGAAAGAGAACAGCATGACCGGATATGATCTTCGGGAAGAACTGGAAGAGATCGGTGTTTCAAAGCAGTTTCTCGGAAGGGTGCCTTACATTGTACATATGGACCGGCTGTCAAGAGCTCAGCTGCGTCAGATTCTGGTGGATAAGGAACATGGAGTATTTGGTAAAAAACAGAAGTGGTTCAAAAGAAACGGAAAAACGTTGACTTACGATGAGGATCTTGTGGAGGAGATTCTGGATCGTATGGAAGAACACGATATGGGAGCCAGAGGAGCGGCTGCAATGTTGGAGACATTGATCGGAACAGCAGAATATGACATGTTTGCAAACGATTATAAGAATTTGCATCTGCACAAAGGAATGTTCTTCGGAGAGGAACCTGTCTTCGATGAACAGAAAGGTAAGAGTCGTGATAAATAGTATAAAGAAAATTTTTCTGATCATTAAATGGTTTTTTGTATGGGTTTACAGAAAAACAGAACAGTTCTGCAAAAGAGTATGGAGAAGACAGGATTTACTGTTATGTCTTGCAACTTTGACCATGATCGGTTATGCTACATTCTGGAGATATGACAATGAGATTTTTGATGGGAAAGAAGTCTGGTGGATGATATCCGTGATCGCCGGTCTGGTTGTGGCACTGATCATCGGGATCGTCGGTTACCGTATTTTTTTCAGATGTGCACCGCCGTTGTATCTTGTGTTTTCTGTGGTACATCTTTTCCAGAGAAAACCGATGATCGAAAAAGAATTCGAGGCAACACTGAGAAATCTGTTTCTGAATGACCACAGGGCAGAAAGCACGGTTGAACTTGTACTGATGCTTCTGACAGCATTTGTGCTGGCGGCATTTGAAAGAAGAAACCGGGCACTGTTTCGAAAAGAAAGAGAACAGAAAGAGAGGGAAAAAAGTTTAACCGGAAGAAGAGCAAGAAGGATGAAGAAAAAGAGTCCGACAAAGCCGGATGAAGGCTTTTGGGGAAAGCATTTTCCGTGTATCATTACCGGGGCTATGGTCCTGGTGATGATGTTCTCTTATCTGTTTTCCGGATTTGTGGTAAGAGTTGTGTGTATAACGGTGGCTGTTTTTGCGTTGACTGTTTATACGGCTCCGCTGGTCCGGAAAGTCCGGGCGGTGCTCTTTGCCGCGGCAGGCTTTGTGTTCAGCTTCCATCATGAACTGACAATCCTGAAATACAACAAAGCGAACGGGAGCTATTTCCTGAAGTGGATGGCGGAGCGTGGATCACTGCCGAATATCCTGATCTGGGAAAAATTCGGACTGATCGGATACTGTCTGGTTGTGGCAGCAGTCCTGAGTATCATCTGGTTTATCTGGAGAGCATGGAGATATGCAAATAAAAAAGGGAATGTCTGTGATGAAGTGATTTCCATTACCGCTTTTGTACATTTTGCTCTCGCAGGCACCTATTTCGTGGCAGAAATGGCATTTCCGGATGGAAATTATTTCTGGGGAAATAACCTTCCGTTTTTTACAGGAACTCTGGAAAATAATCTTTTGTATCTGGCAGAGCTGGGGATCGTGTATCGGATCCTGAGAAAAAGTATTGGAAAATAGCGGGCAGATGCCGGATGTCTGAAAAGGAGGCAGTGTATGAATCCAATTTGTTTGTCGATTAAGCAGGAAGAAACCGGAAAAAGAATCAAACAGCTGTTGCAGGATCACGGATACAAGGTAAAAGATATCCAGGGGGCGATGGGATTTGAAACGCCGCAGGCGGTATACAAATGGCTGTCGGGCAAGTCGCTTCCAAGCCTGGACAACTTCGTGATCCTGAGCAGATTGCTGAATACAAGCATTGAAGATATCCTCGTCATTGACGGGGATTCTTTTTTTGCCTTTGTTGCTGCGTTTTGTTGAAAAAATGGCTTTTTTGCTTTAAAGGGAGTATAATCGAAATGCATTAAATGATCTGGAAGCCGGCAAGGTGGATCTGCTGGGACCGCTCCTAAAGAATGAATATACAGAAGAGATTTATAATTTTCCGGAACAGGATTACGGCACGGTTTATACAACGCTCTCTGTGCACTGGAAACCGGAAATCTGCGTGAGGATAACGCTGCTTCTGTTGTGCCGCTGAAAGTAGGACTGTGGGAACAGGCAAAAACAAGAAATCAGGAAGTGATCTCAAATGTTTCTCTTGATCCGATTTCCGGAACCAGGATTATAGAGAGATTTGCACCAAGGCCGTATTATTTTGCATCTGAGGACGAGGATCTGCTGAAAGAAGTGGATGAGGCGATCAGCATCATCAAGCAGGTGCAGCCGAGCTTTCCGGATGTACTGTTTGATAAATATTTCCGCAATACAAGATATGTTTTCGCACCGACACAGCAGCAGAAAGACTATCTGAAATCGATGGATACGCTGGAAGTGCTGTGTGTGGAGCGAGATGCTCCTTATGTTTATCAGAAAGAGGGAAAACCGGCAGGAATGATGGTGGAAATCCTGAATAGTTTTGCAGAAGAGACCGGAGTTTCGATCAATTATACATTCTGCCAGAGCCGCGATGAGGCTGAACAGAAATTAAAAGAAGAATCTTATGACCTGATGATCGGTCTTTCTTTTGATTCAGAATACTGTGCACGTCTTGGATTTGTGCGAAGCAAGTCTATTATGGAGTCCAATCTGGCTTATCTGCATCGTTCGGAGAACAGCAGCCACAAAACGGTTGCGATTGAAAAAGGAATGGAAAGCCTGGTAGATACAACGGAATTTCAGGAAGTGATAAAATGTGATAATATCGTACAGTGCATGGAAGCGGTCACAAACGGAAGAGCAGATTATGCAGTCGGAGACCGTTCAGCCCTGGAATATTATATGTATGATACTTACAGCACACTGGTTACCGGCCTGATCTCGGGAAGTGCACAGAATATCTGTATTGCGATTGCAAGAGAAAGCAATCTGCAGTTTATAAGGCTTGTGAATGACTATATTTACAGCCTGTCGGATCTGCAGAAAACAACATTTCTGGAAGAAGGAAATATGCACTTGTATAAAACATCGCTGCGAGGCTATGTACGGATGCATCTGATCCAGACGATGCTGCTGTTTTCCGGACTGACTGCATTTATTGTGGTTGCATGTTCCATGATGTTTCACGCGAAACGAATGCATAAAAAGAATATGGAACTGGAAATGGCGAATCAGGCGAAAAGCGAATTTCTGACCAGAATGTCCCACGATATCCGCACGCCGATGAATGGTATCATCGGTATGCTGGATATTTCGGATAAATGTCTGGACAATCCGGAGGCGGTAAGAAAATATCATAAAAAGATCCGCGTGGCGTCGGAGTATCTGCTGTCTCTGATCAATGATGTTCTGGATATGAACAAACTGGATTCCGGGGAAATGTATTTTGCGGAAGAATCCGTGTATCTGCGGGAAATGCTGGAAAACTGCAGGGATTTCATGGAGACAAGAGCGGCAGAACATGGGATCGAACTGGAAACGCCGGGGCTTGAAAACTTTAACCCGCCGAGGGTTCTGACAAGTGAACTGCATATCCGCCAGATCGCCATGAATATCATCAGCAATGCGATCAAATACAATAAGCCAAACGGAAAGATCATAGCAACGGCGGAAGTCGTAAATCAGACAGAAGATTACGTTACCTGCAGATTTATGGTAAAAGATACCGGAATCGGCATGAGTGATGATTTTCAGAAAAATATGTTTGATCCATTCTCGCAGGAATACGGAAAAGACCGCAGTGAGTTTAGGGGAACCGAACTTGAACTTTCTATCGTGAAGCGGATCGTAGATCAGATGGGCGGCGAAATCCGGGTCGAGAGCAAAAAAGGAGTCGGAACTACCTTTACCTGGACGTTGACATTTAAAACAGATAAAGAATACCGGGAAGAAAAAGTGGCGGCAAACCAGCAGGACTTCAGTCTGGCTGGGAAAAAGATCCTGGCAGCAGAAGATAATACCTTAAATGCAGAAATTCTGATATTCCTGCTGGATGATATGGGAGCGGACACGGTGCTTGTGGAAAACGGAAAACAGGTTGTAGAGGCATTTAAAGAATCCGACTGGGATGAATATGACTGCATTCTTATGGACGTTATGATGCCGATCATGGACGGTTACACGGCAACTCGCAGAATCCGCGGTCTGTCAAGGCCGGATGCACAGAGCATACCGATCATCGCCCTGACAGCAAATGCATTTGCAGAAGACAGAAAGAAAGCAATGGAAGCCGGTATGAATGACCACGTCGCAAAACCGGTCGATATGAAGGTACTGACAGCAGTGCTGCAAAAGTATCTGGAGAAATAAAAACAATATCATAGAAGAGAGAGCAAAAGAACATGAAAATGCATCTCTGTACAGAGACAAGCTGGAGAAATAAAAAAGCAATATAGAAACAGAAAGGGCATAATATCTGAGATATGGGACATTTTTATTTTGTACGACATGGACAGACCATCTGGAATGTGGAAAATAAAATCTGCGGTGCGACCGACATTGCACTGACAGAATTCGGACATCAGCAGGCGATCGAAACCGGAAGAAAGATTCTGGCAGAAGGCATTAAGGCAGATGAGATTTTATATTCTCCGCTGATCAGAGCGGCGGATACTGCCAGACATATTTCGGAGATCACCGGAATACTGGCAAGAGTCGAGCCGCGTCTGACAGAACAGCGTTTTGGAAAGTGGGAAGCTACCGCAAGAAACGGCGAAGCATTTAAGAAAGCAAAAGAATGTTTCGCGTGCAGCCACGAAGGAGGAGAATCTACTCTGCATCTGGCACAGCGGATCTATAATCTGCTGGATGAGATCAAACAGGAATCGGACGAAAAAACCTATATTCTTGTGGCACACAATGGAATTGCGAGAGTGGTGCAGTCCTATTTCTACGATATGACAAACGAAGAATACGCTGCTTTCGGAGTGAAAAACTGTGCGGTAGTACGGTATGATTTTTAAAATAGTTTTGGAAAAGCTCTGCAAAAAGCAAACGTGGGAGTTCAGGAATCGGTTATGAGAGATATAGTGTATGCAGGTGTTGTGGGGTGTGTTATGGATGGAAATATTGCATAAATATACAGCAAAATTGAGTTGGAGGGGAAAGGGACATGAAGAAATATCAGTTTTACGGCTGGGAACAGGCAGATGTTCCGGCAACTTCAAAAACATATGAAAAAATAAAAAATCCAAAAGAATTATATGATATATTATCAGAAATTTGGTGTGCGGATACCTGTGCACCGAGAATGAGGGAAAGATGGAGCAAAGAGAATCAAACATTAGGACAATGTTCTATTACGGCATTTCTGGCACAGGATATCTTTGGCGGAAAAGTGTATGGGATTCTCAGACCGGGCGGAAATTATCATTGTTATAATGTGGTGGGGGATTGTTGCTTTGATCTGACAAGCGAACAGTTTGGCGATGAAATTCTTGATTACAGAGAGAATCCGGAGCAGTTCCGCGAGGTACATTTCCAGAAAGAAGAGAAAAGGCAGAGATACGAGTATCTGAAAAAAGAACTGGAAACATATCTCGGCAGGGCATCGGAGCAGACGAAACAGCTTTACAAAGTATTATTAAGCAAAGGTTACCCCAAAGAACTTTGTGCGGAGATAGCCTACAAAAATATGAACACAGACTATACGGCGACCAGGATGTTAGGTTATCTGTACCGCGTGACAAATCCAAGGATTGAAGATTTAGTAGATGAAATGCTGGCAATTCTGAGTGACAGGGAAGCAATCATACAAAAGAAGGAACTGGAGCACGCACAGGCAGTGATCAATGATATGTATAAAAATGGACTGTAAAAACATGGTTCACGTGAAAAAATCCGGTTGAGAAAAGAGTTTAACGAAAGAACTTAGCCGGATTTTTTTGTATATAACAGTAAAAGAATATTATAAGCGGTTATTACGAAAAAGGATGGATAAAAATGGTCAGAACAATCGTAAAAGATATTTTCTTTCTGGGACAGAAATCCGAGCCGGCAACAAAGTCGGATATTTCTGTAGGGAAAGATCTTCAGGATACACTGGAAGTCAACCGTGCCGGCTGCGTGGGAATGGCAGCAAATATGATCGGAATCAAAAAGAGAGTGATCATTGTAAATATAGGGCTGGTTGATGTTGTGATGTTTAATCCGGTAATGCTGCGAAAAGATACTCCATATGAAACAGAAGAAGGATGTCTTTCGCTTACAGGTGTGAGAAAAACAACACGATACGAAAACATAGAAGTAGAGTACTATGATATGGACTGGAAAAAGCAGAAGATGAAACTCAGCGGATGGCCGGCACAGATTTGTCAGCATGAGATGGATCATCTCGAAGGGATTTTGATTTAAAAAATTGCGGCGGAGGTTTTCTTAATGTGTAAATGAACGAATTCCCGAAGGGCACGTAAAAGTGCCTTCTTGGGAATTGTTCATTTTGCACATTTCCAAAAACTCCTGGCTTGCCGGGGATTGCTGAAGCGGAAAGCTCTTTCTTGCCGAGGTATAAAAGCTGAGATGAAAGGGACAGAAGCACAGTGATGGAAATTTATCTTAGTCGAAGAAGACTCCCACTTCTATAAAGTGGCGAGCAACAAATTTGTCTTAGTGAGAGTTCAATCTCCGACTAAGATAAACGCTCCGCGAGGGCACACATTGTCCAGTGGACAATGGTTTTGTGCCGACCGGAACGAAGTGTAGAATGCACAGCGATTCTGTTGGGTAAATGTCAGCAAAGCTGACCAAAATCGCGTGCCAAGTCTCACGTGCGTTCGACTTGAAGCAACAGTATACGGAAAAGATTGGGGGATATCAGAAAGATGCAGGATTTTGTGAAAATGAGAGGGAGCGACATGATCATTTTTGTTCCGGAAGAGCTGGATCATCACGGTGCAGAGAAAATACGCCGGGAGGCAGATCAGCTGATGGGAAGCCGGAGAGTCAAACAGGTGATCTTTGATTTTAGGGAGACGGTGTTTATGGACAGTGCCGGGATCGGCATGATCATGGGTCGCTATAAATTGATGCAGTCGCTTGGAGGAAAGGTGACGGCAATTCATGTAAACCAGAGGGTACGCAGGATCCTGCTGCTTTCCGGAATCTATAAAATTGTCGGGATTTACGAGGATACCCCACAGACAACCGGGGCGATGTATGGAGGGAACAGACATGGGGTATGAAAACGAAATGAAGATAGAGTTTGACAGTCGCTCCTGCAACGAAGGGTTTATCCGCGTGGCAGTTTCCGCTTTTATGACACAGCTCAATCCGACGCTGGAAGAGGTGGCGGATGTAAAGACAGCAGTTTCAGAAGCAGTCACAAACTGTATCGTACATGCATATGACGGAAAGGTGGAGAAAATAACGGTATCCTGTCATATCGAAGGAAATGCCCTCTGCCTGTCGGTCAAAGATACCGGATGCGGCATCCCGGACATTGAAAAAGCCATGGAACCACTGTTTACGACCAGACCGGAGATGGAACGTTCCGGTATGGGATTTGCCTTTATGGAAGCTTTTATGGATGAAGTGCATGTCGAATCCACACCTGGACATGGAACCACGGTTTCCATGCGAAAGGAGATCGGATGGAACAAACCCTTGCATTGATCGAACGTTCTCACAAGGGGGACAAAGATGCAAGGAATGTACTCGCACAGCAGAATATGGGACTTGTCTATACCGTCGCGAGGCGTTTTAATGGCAGAGGATGTGAGATGGAAGATCTGATACAGATTGGAAGCATCGGACTGTTAAAAGCAATCGATAAATTTGACCTTTCCTATGATGTCAGATTTTCGACGTATGCAGTTCCGATGATCGCAGGAGAGATCAAACGGTTTCTGCGGGACGACGGGATGATCAAGGTCAGCCGCTCTTTAAAAGAGATGGCGGTAAAAGTGTGCATGACAAGAGAAAAGCTGGAAAAGGATTACGGGAGGGAACCAACCCTGGAAGAAGTTTCAGAAGAGATCGGGGCGACAAGAGAAGAGATCGTGATGGCGATGGAGTCTGCAAGCGAGGTAGAATCGCTGCACAAGACCATTTACCAGGGGGACGGAAATGCCATTTCTCTGATGGACGGTATAAAAGAAGAAAAAGATGCCTCAGAAGAACTTCTGGATCATATGCTTTTAAACAGTCTTCTTGGTACGCTGGAAGAAAAAGAACGTGATCTTCTGCGGCTTCGCTATTTTGAAGACCTGACGCAGGTGCAGGTCGCAAAACAACTGGATATGACACAGGTGCAGGTTTCCAGGATGGAAAAGAAGATTCTGGGGAAACTGTGGGTACGGCTGTAAAGGCGGATTCTGGGAAAAAGAAAGGGATGATAACCGGGAATAAAAAACAAAACAAAGGAGATACTACAGAAGAAAGAAAAATACAGCTGGAGGCTACGATATGAAGCAGGCAGGCGGTGAGACACTTTATCTGAAAGTGGATCGAAATGTGCAGGTACATGACAAAAAAGTAACGATTGGTGATCTCGCACAGATTCTCTGTACAGATAAACAGACAGAAAATCTTGTGAAAACCATCAAAGTGCCGCAGGCGACAAACGGGAAACCGGGGCGGCATACGATGTCGGTCATGGAGCTGATTGAACGGATCCAGGAAGAAGTTTCCGGGCTTGAGATCAACAACATCGGAGAGTATGATTTCCTTGTGACGTATGAAGCGGAAAAACAGCCGGGGCGTGTGCTCAGTTACGCGAAAACCATATTTGTCGCGGCACTGTCGTTTTTTGGGGCGGCTTTTACGATCATGACGTTTAACAACGATGTGGACATTCCAAAGCTGTTTGCTCAGATCTATCAGCAGTTTACGGGCACACCGTCCAGTGGTTTTACGGTTATGGAGTTCTCGTACTCGATTGGGCTGGGGCTTGGGATACTGCTCTTTTTCAACCATTTCGGCGGCAGAAAGATCACGGCAGATCCGACACCTCTGGAAGTGGAGATGCGTACTTACGAAGATGAGATCGACACGACGCTGATCGAGCGAAGCACCCGTGACCCGAAAAAACAGAAAAACACAAATCAGCAGAAAAAGGCGGGTGGATGATATGGCGGAAAAACAGATCATTCCGGCAGTCGTGGGACTCTCCGGAGGTTTTGTCATAGCAGGCGGTGTGATCGCCCTGATGGTGGGACTTGGAATCATCACGCGGTTTGTCGGGATCACACATACGGCAAAGCATGTGAAAGAATATGAGACAGCGATACTTGCAGGAGCCATTTTCGGAAATCTTCTGACGGTGCATCAGATCCGGATTCCACTGGGAATTTTTGGCCTTGTGCTGATGGGTGTGCTGTTTGGGATTTTTGTTGGTGGATGGATCCTGGCACTGGCAGAAATTGTCAATATTTTTCCCATCTTTGCCAGAAGGATCGGCATTACAAAAGGTTACAGTCTGATTGTGATCGCGATCGCAGCCGGAAAAACGGCGGGCAGTCTGTACCATTTTTACAGGCGTTGGGGCATGTAGAAAGCAGACGGCAGGAAGGAATGTTAAGAACATGAAAGATGTGTTAAAAGAACAGAGAAATCAGAAATACAATGATTATGTCAAACAGGTGACACCGGTGCACAGTCTGCCGTTGAATATGCTCAAAGCGTTTGTGACAGGCGGCGTGATCTGCGTGATCGGACAGGCAATCTTAAATTATGGGGATATGCTCGGACTGGAAAAAGACATTGCAGCGAGCTGGTGTTCCCTGATCCTGATTTTTGTCAGTGTGATACTCACCGGTCTGAATATTTATCCGAAACTTGCAAAGTTCGGCGGAGCAGGAACGCTGGTGCCGATCACTGGATTTGCCAATTCGGTGGCAGCTTCTGCGATCGAATATCAGAAAGAAGGGCAGGTTTTCGGGATCGGATGCAAGATCTTTACGATTGCAGGACCTGTGATCCTGTATGGGATCTTCTCGAGCTGGGTGCTGGGACTGATCTACTGGATCTTTCAGGTGACTGTATATCAAATGTGAGATGAATCCCGTCTTGGCAGGCGGTGCACTACAGGCTTGTATCAGTGGCAGATCCGATTAAAAAAAGTCCTGAATGTTCTTCAGGACTTTTTTCATGCCGGTGGCCGGACTCGAACCGGCACGGCTGTTAAACCGCTTGATTTTGAGTCAAGTGCGTCTGCCAATTCCGCCACACCGGCAAAATCTCAAAACCGATATTTAGTTTACCATAAATATTCTGGTATTGCAAGCGTTTTTTGCGTGTTTTCTTTTACTTTACACCCGAACGGAGATAGGATATACTGAGGGGGAACGAAAAACAAAGGAAAAGACAGCGGGGGATCACGATGGATTGTAAAAAAGCCCAGTCATTGGTAACAGCTTATATTATGAGAAAACTCAATGACAAAGATCTGGAAGACTTTCTGGAACATGTGGATAGCTGTGAGGAATGTTATGAGGAGCTGGAAATATACTATACCGTACATTATACTATAGCCCGTCTGGATGAAGATGAGGCGGATCAGGTGTATAATGTCAAAAAGGCACTGCAGAACCGTCTGGAAGAAAGTCGTTTTTATATATGGAGGACAAAAGTTTCCAGGATCTACCGCATTGGGCTCATGGTACTGGCGGAGCTGCTTCTGGTTGTGATCCTAATGACACAGGCAGATCTGTGGCAGAACGGAACCATGGAACACAATCCGATCTGTCAGTTTTTATCCATACACAGAGAAGACAGAAGGCAGGCAGAGACAGAGTCTAAGCCGGGTGAAACAGAAAGCGAAACAAAGAATCCTCTGATAAAAACAGACACTGCTTCGACAGAAAATGAAACAACAACGCAGAAACAGAGAGAAAAGAAGCAGTCGAAAAACAGGAAAAAGAAGAAAAACAAGAAAAAATCAAAGAAATCAAAAAAGAAGAAAAAGAAGCAGACTGAAAAAACGACAGAAAAGTGAAAGAACAGAAAAGAGGACTGGAACATTGAGAGAGAAACTCGTTTTGATCGACGGACACAGTATTTTGAACCGGGCATTTTACGGAGTGCCGGAGCTGACCAACTCGGAAGGGCTGCATACAAATGCGGTCTATGGTTTTTTAAATATTTTATTTAAAATCCTTGCGGAAGAACAGCCACAGTATCTGGCGGTTGCTTTTGACCTGAAAGCACCGACCTTTCGTCATAAAATGTATGATGCTTACAAAGGGACGAGAAAGCCGCAGCCGCCGCAGCTCCACGAGCAGGTGCCGGTCATGAAAGAAGTGCTGACGGCGATGGGTGTACCGCTTCTGATGAAAGAAGGCTATGAGGCGGATGACCTGCTTGGAACGGTGGCAAAGCGGATGGAAAAGGAAGGTCTGGATATTTCTGTGGTCTCCGGTGACCGGGATCTTTTGCAGCTTGCAACAGAGCACATCATGATCCGCATACCAAAGACGAAGCGGACCGGCACGGAGATCGAGGATTACCATGCAAAAGAAGTGCTGGAGAAGTATCAGGTGACACCGCCGCAGATCATTGAATTGAAGGCGATGATGGGTGATGCCTCGGACAATATTCCGGGACTTCCGGGAGTCGGTGAAAAGACGGCGACCAAACTGGTCGTGGCGTATGGCACGATCGAGAATGCCTGTGCCCATGTGGAGGAGATTAAGCCGACCAAGGCGAAAAATGCTTTTCTGGAGCACTATGATCTGGCAGTCCTCAGCAAAAAACTGGCGACGATCGATACCGCCAGCCCGATTGATTTTGTGCTGGAGGATGCGAGACTTACCGATCTGTACACGCCGGAAGCCTTTGCCCTGTTCAAAAAGCTGGAGTTTAAGAATCTGCTGGGAAGATTTCAGTGTGATGCACCGGATCAGAAGATAGAACAGTATTTTTACGCAGTGGAAGATTTTGGTGAGGCGGAAGACGTGTTTGCACAGGCAGCAGGGGCAGCACTCGTGAGCTTTTCTGTCATTTCTCACAAAGGAGAAGTAAAAGGCATCTCTCTTGGCTGGGAGAAAGAAAAGATTTATTATATCCCGGCACAGGGTTTTGTGACCGATCAGTATCTCTGTGAAAAAATGACGGAAGTGTTGGAAAAAGCGGATGCGGCTGTCACGATGAACGTCAAAGAGCAGCTTTCGTATCTGCACGTGGAGAAGAAAAATCTCTTTGATGCAGCGATCGCCATGTATCTTTTAAATCCACTCAAAGATACCTATGCGTACGAGGACATTGCAAAAGAATGTCTGGATCTTCTGGTTCCGTCCGTGCAGGAGCTGCTTGGAAAAGAAGATTTTGGATCGGAAGATGAGAAAGGAGTGAAAAATGCAGCCTGCTACGGCACGTACACCTGCTTGGAAGGAAAAGCAAAACTGGAAGAAAAGTTAAAAGAGAACGGTATGTGGGATCTGTTTAAGGAGATTGAGATGCCGCTGGTCTATACGCTTTACGACATGGAAAAAGCCGGTATAAAGGCAGATGGAGAGGCGTTAAAGCAGTATGGGGAGCAGTTGTCCGGACGGATCAAAGAACTGGAAACGACGATCTACGATCTGGCTGGAGAGACCTTCAATATCAATTCTCCGAAGCAGCTAGGTGTGATTTTGTTTGAAAAACTGCAGCTTCCATATGGAAAGAAAACGAAGACCGGCTACTCGACCGCGGCCGACGTGCTGGAGAAACTGGCACCGGAGGCACCGATCGTGTCCCATATTCTGGAGTACCGTCAGCTTGCAAAGCTCAAATCCACCTACGCGGACGGACTGGCAGGTTACATTGCGGCAGACGGAAGGATTCACAGCAAGTTCCATCAGACGATCACGGCAACGGGACGCATCAGCAGCACGGAGCCGAACCTGCAGAACATCCCCATCCGCACCGAGCTGGCCTCCCAGGTGTTCCATGTGCCGTTTGATGAAGGGACACCTTTGCAGAGAAGAAATGCCAAGGCAGTTAATTTCGGCATTGTCTACGGCATCAGCTCCTTTGGCTTAAGTCAGGACTTGAGCATCTCCAGAAAAGAAGCCGCAGAATATATTGAGAAATATTTTGAGACGTATCCGGGCATCAAACAGTTTCTGGATCAGAGTGTGGCGAATGCAATAGAAAAAGGCTATCTCACGACACTGTTTGGCAGAAGAAGACCGGTGCCGGAGCTTTCTTCTTCAAATTTTATGCAGCGTTCTTTCGGGGAGCGGGTGGCGATGAATTCACCGATCCAGGGTACGGCGGCAGATATCATCAAGATTGCCATGATCCGTGTCAATGAGCGGCTGAAAGCAGAACATTTCAGATCCAGACTGATCCTTCAGGTGCACGATGAACTGCTTGTGGAGGCGGCAAAAGAGGAGCTGGATATGGTAAAACAGATTCTTGCAGAGGAGATGCACGGTGCGGCGAATTTAAAAGTTTGCCTGGAGATCGATATGCATACCGGAGAGAACTGGTACGAGGCAAAATAGACCGGAGATTGCAAAAAGTACAGAAAGCAGGTTATAAATATATGAAAGTACTTGGGATTACCGGACAGGTAGGGGCAGGGAAAAGTACGATCCTTGCCTATCTGGAGGAGAAATACAGGGCAAAAGTCATCCAGGCTGATCGGGTCGGCCATCTGGTGATGGAGCCGGATACTTCCTGCTATAAGCAGATCTGTTCTTTGTTTGGAGAGCAGATCCTGGCGGCAGATCAGAAGATCGACCGGAAAAAACTGGGTGCGATCGTGTTTGCAGATCAGGAAAAGCTTGCCATGTTAAATGCGATCGTTCATCCGGCAGTGAAAGAATACATTCGAACTGCCGTTTATCTGGAAAAACAAAAGGCATGTGTGCCGTTTGTGGTCGTGGAGGCAGCTCTTTTGCTGGAAGAACATTACGATGAGATCTGTGATGAGATCTGGTATATTTATGTGGACGATGCGGCACGTCGCGTACGTCTGAAACAGAGCCGCGGTTATAGTGACCGCAAAATAGATGATATTTTGAAAAATCAGCAAAAAGACAGCGTATTTCGAAAGTCCTGTCAATTTGTGGTTGACAACAGCAGCGATTTTGTAGAAAATACATTTGAACAAATGGACAGGGGATTAAAAGAACATGGATTTTTGTAGTATAGCAAGCGGAAGCAGCGGAAACTGCATTTATGTGGGTTCTGATCAGACTTCTGTGCTGATCGATACCGGGATCAGCAGAAAAAGGATCGTGGACGGACTGCATGAGATCGACCGGAAGCCGGAAGAGCTGAAGGGGATCCTGATCACACACGAACATTCGGATCACATCAAAGGGCTGGGCGTGATGTCCAGAAAGTATCATATCCCAATCTATGCGACAGCAGGTACGATCGACGGGATCAGAAACAGTACCAGCCTTGGTCAGATTGATGAAGATTTGTTCCATACGATCCGGGCAGATGGGAAATTTCAGATCGAAGATCTGGAGGTGGAACCGTTTGCCATATCGCACGATGCCGCCGAGCCGGTTGCCTATCGTCTGGACAATGGAGAGAAATCGGTTGCCGTTGTGACGGATCTTGGTTATTACGATGAGAAGATTGTTTCTCATCTGAAAGATCTTGACGGCGTGCTGCTCGAATCCAACCACGATATACATATGCTGCAGGTTGGCAGCTATCCCTACTATCTGAAACAGAGGATCCTCGGGAACAGAGGGCACCTGTCAAATGAAAATGCAGGCCGTCTGCTCTGTGAGATTTTAAATGACAGGATCAAAACCATTCTGCTTGGCCATTTAAGCAGGGAGAATAATTACGAGGCACTGGCTTACGAGACCGTATGTGCGGAAGTTACATTGGGTGATAATCCTTACAAGGCCGGCGATTTTCCAATCGCAGTGGCAGCGAGGGATCATATATCACCGCTCTATGCCCTTTAAAGGGCGGGCGGAGTCTGCATATCAGACAGAAAGGAAGATAAAATGAAACGTACCGTTATAACCGTAGTAGGAAAAGACACCGTAGGTATCATCGCAAAAGTCTGCACGTATCTGGCAGAGCATAACGTAAATATCCTGGATATTTCACAGACGATTGTGCAGGGATTTTTCAATATGATGATGATCACCGATGCAAACCAGTCAGAAAAACCATTTGCAGATCTGGCAAAAGGGCTGGAAGAGCTTGGAAATGAGATGGGACTGACCATCCGCTGCCAGCACGAAGATATTTTTAACAAGATGCATCGTATTTAAACCGTGACGGAAAGAGGACAGCGATTATGATTAATATGTTTGAAGTAAACGAGACAAATAAGATGATCACTCAGGAAAATCTGGATGTTCGTACCATTACGCTCGGTATCAGCCTGCTGGATTGTGTCGATGCAGACCTGGAAGTATTAAATGAAAATATTTACCGCAAGATCACAACCGTTGCGAAGGATCTGGTAGCAACCGGTCAGCAGATTGAAAGAGAATATGGGATCCCGATCGTCAACAAGCGAATCTCCATCACACCGATCGCTTTCGTTGGCGGTAAGGCATGCAAATGTCCCGAAGATTATGTGAGCATTGCAAAAACACTGGACCGTGCCGCAAAAGAGGTTGGCGTCAACTTTATCGGTGGCTACTCCGCACTGGTATCAAAGGGCATGACAAAGAGCGATGAGAATCTGATTCGCTCCATTCCGGAAGCACTCTCTGTTACAGAGCGTGTCTGCAGTTCCGTCAACGTCGGCTCCACAAAATGCGGTATCAACATGGATGCGGTACGCCTGATGGGCAAGATCGTAAAACAGGCAGCAGAATATACAAGAGAGCAGGATTCTCTTGGCTGTGCAAAGCTGGTTGTATTCTGCAATGCACCGGATGACAACCCGTTTATGGCAGGAGCATTCCACGGCGTGACCGAGGCAGATGCGATCATCAACGTCGGTGTCAGCGGCCCTGGCGTTGTAAAGACTGCCCTGGAGCAGGTACGCGGTGAGAGTTTTGAAGTACTGTGCGAGACGATCAAAAAAACGGCGTTCAAGGTTACGCGAGTAGGCCAGCTGGTTGCACAGGAAGCGTCCAGAAGACTTGGTATTCCGTTTGGCATCATCGATCTTTCTCTGGCACCGACTCCGGCGATCGGAGACAGCGTTGCAGATATTCTCTGCGAGATCGGTCTGGAACATGCAGGAGCACCTGGCACGACGGCAGCACTGGCACTTCTGAACGATCAGGTGAAAAAGGGTGGTGTCATGGCATCTTCTTATGTCGGCGGCTTAAGCGGAGCCTTTATCCCGGTCAGCGAAGACCAGGGTATGATCAATGCGGTAGAAGCCGGTGCACTGACACTGGAAAAACTGGAAGCAATGACTTGTGTATGCTCCGTCGGTCTTGACATGATCGCCATTCCGGGCAAGACAAGCGAAGCGACCATCTCCGGTATTATTGCTGATGAGATGGCGATCGGTATGGTCAACCAGAAAACAACGGCAGTGCGTGTGATTCCGGTCATCGGAAAAGACGTTGGAGATATGGTAGAATTTGGCGGACTGCTCGGATATGCTCCGGTTATGCCGGTCAATTCCTTCTCCTGTGAAGCATTTGTATCCCGCAAGGGACGTATCCCGGCACCGATCCACAGCTTCAAGAACTAAACCGGAAAGCACAAGGTGGAGTTATGGCAAAGGATATGACAAAAGGAAATCCGGGGAAGACACTGTTTTTCTTTGCAGTGCCGATGGTACTCGGAAATCTTTTTCAGCAGCTTTATAATATTATTGATTCTATCATTGTGGGAAATTATGTGGGAGCAGATGCACTGGCAGCCGTCGGTGCATCTGCTTCGATTACGTTTCTCTTTGTGGCGATCGCCACGGGACTGAGCATCGGCTCTTCGGTCGTGATCTCCCAGTATTTTGGGGCAAAACGGTATGGAGAAATGAAAACAGCGATCCAGACGGTGCTTTTGGCCTCTTTTGTGATCGCACTGTGCCTGATGCTGGTCGGAATTTTCGGGACGGACGCGATCCTGCGGTTTATGCAGACCCCGCAGAAAATCTTTTCAGATGCATCTCTTTATCTGAAAATTTATTTCTGCGGTCTTGTCTTTCTTTTCCTCTACAACATGCTGACGGCATCGTTCAATGCGATCGGGGATTCAAAGTCCCCTTTGGTATTTCTGGCACTGTCATCCGTCTGCAACATCGTACTGGATCTGTATTTTGTGACAAAACTGAAGATGGGCGTAGCCGGAGCTGCACTGGCCACTGATATTTCTCAGGCAATTTCAGTTGTTGTTTCGTTTCTGTGGCTTTGTACCCGCATGAAGAAAATGAAAACACAGCAAAAGAGCAGAATTTTTGATCTGCATATCCTGGAGATTGTCTGCAATGTGGCAGTTCCGTCCATGCTCCAGCAGTCGATGGTGTCAATCGGGATTTTTCTGGTACAGCGACTGGTCAATGGTTACGGGGAAGCCGTGATGGCAGGCTATGCAGCGGCAACGAAGATTGACAGCATTGCAATCCTGCCGATGGTAAACGTGGGCAATGCCGTCTCAACGTTTACCGCTCAGAACATCGGCGGTAAGAAACCGGAGCGGGTAAAAGAAGGATTTCGTGCCGGACTTCTGATGAGTGCCGTGATCGGTGTGATCGTGACAGGGATCCTTCTTGTATATGCAAAGGTGTTTGTCGGGCTGTTCATGGACAGCAGTTCCAATCAGGCGGCGATTGCCACCGGCATCGAATACCTGCGTGTGGTCGGCCTGTTCTATGCACTGATGGGTATCATGAATACCTGTACCGGCGTACTGCGGGGAGCAGGAGACATCCTCTGGTTTTTAATGGTAACGCTGATCAACTTAAGCTCCCGTGTGATCCTTGCTTACAGCATGTCTGGGATGCTCGGTGCAAAGGCTATCTGGTGGTCGATCCCGATTGGCTGGGGCATCGGCTTTGCAATCGGTTTTGTACGCTACTTAAGCGGAAAATGGCAGAAAAGTAGCCTGATCGAGTGAGCGAAAAGCAGAATATCATATGATTCGTGATACTGCACAGTTAAAAAGTACATGATAGATGCAAGAATATATCGCATTTAAATACGGATGATCTGCGTGCGGTATTCATTGTAACCGCCGCCGGGGTCGGTGATGTGATAGAGGTCGCTGGCACGCACATTTAACAGAAATTCATCCAGTTCGGATGGTAAAAGAAGCTTTTTCGCATCTGCGGCTTTTGTCAGCAGTGGGATGGAGCTTCTTTTTTTGATCTCCCTGAAAAGCGGCAATGCACTCTGGCGAAAGCCGAGAACTCTTGCATAAGAAAGACCGGCAAAACGATCTTCCGGCCGTTCTTTTTTTCGAATACCAAGCAGAATATGCAGCAGACTGCGGCGGATGCGTGCCTCGGTGACCTGTTTTGTTTTTAACAGGCTTACAAACGAAGAAAAAGACTTGTACTGTGGCAGCAGCTTGCGGATGCGGTCCGAGAGGTCTGCATTTACGTCCAGAAAAGCAGTATAATCCTTCTGCATCAGAAGAGCATAGTGCAGAAGGTCTGAGTAATCATCAATAGAATGAAGCATCTGACCTGAAACAGCATGTTCATATAATTCCCGGCAGACATCCGGCATATATCCGCAGGCAAGAGCCGGATTTTTGCGGATTGCTGTGGCGGAAGCAAAATTTCCCTGGGGCAGAGAACTGTGATACGAAGCCCCCTGACGTTTGACCGGCAGAAAATCAAAGGTAGCCTTCAGACGTCTGGAGGCAATCAGGTATTCGAGCCCGAGCGTATTATTCGGGAAAGAAAGAAGCTCGGTGGCTGTTTTGAAAGAGAAAGGATTGCCCGGAGGACTCAAAGGATCAGTGTCAGAAGCAAAATGTGAGTCGTATCCGGGAGAGCTTTGAGAAGAGTCCGGAAAGAAACAGGATTCAAGGGCCAGAAGCCGTGCCTTCGGATATGAATTTCCGGCGGCAAGATACGATCTGAGATATCGCCTGAAAGCTTCCGGTTCGTCTGCAAGAAGAGAAGAAAGAGCCGAAAAAGCAGCCGGATCTTCCGTTTCACATCCAAAACAGAGTGTATCGGTTACATTCAGGGAGGCAAGAAGTGAGCAGGCACCCCTCGCAAAATATTCGGCACTGCCGGCTGCATAGCGGACCGGAAGCTCGAGTACGAGGTCTGCTCCGCCAAGCAGAGCCATCCTGGTGCGGGAAAATTTATCAAGAACGGCAGGTTCGCCTCTCTGGACAAAATCTCCGGACATCACGATCAGGGCAAAGTCTGCACTGGTACGGCGTTTCGCCTCCGCGATCTGCCAGGCATGGCCGTTGTGGAAAGGGTTGTATTCGGCAATAATGCTGATGGTTTTCATGGTAACATCGCTCCTTGGACTTATGATTGCTAACTATAGCATGAAGCAGTACAGAGGTAAAGAGATAAAAAAACAATGGTAAGACAATATTTGTGAAATTTTTATGGCAAAGAGGGGGAGAATCAGGGTTTGTTTGTAAAAAGATACATATTTCTGGTTGAAAATACCACAATCAGGCGATATAATGAAAGTAAACGCAGTCTGTAACGAAACGGACAGTCAGGCACTGTGAAATTACAGACTGTGAATGGAAATGAATTATACTGAAAGGAGTCAGAAATCATGGGATTTATTGACGTAATCAAAGAAAGAGCAAAAGCAGCAAACAAAACGATCGTATTACCGGAAACCGAGGATCGCAGAACATATGAAGCAGCAGCACAGATCCTGAAAGAGGGAATCGCAAAGATCATTCTGGTCGGAAGCGAAGAAGCAGTGAAAAAAGGAAGTGAAGGACTGGATCTGACAGGAGCCGTAGTTGTTGACCCGGCTACTTCCGACAGAACACAGGCTTACATCGACAAGCTGGTTGAGCTGCGTCAGAAAAAAGGCATGACACCGGAACAGGCAAAAGAAATCCTGTTAAACCAGTATCTGTACTATGGTGTAATGATGGTAAAAATGGGCGATGCAGACGGTATGGTATCCGGAGCATGCCATTCTACCGCTGATACACTGCGTCCATGTCTGCAGATCCTGAAAACAAAACCAGGTACAAAACTGGTATCCGCATTCTTCCTGATGGTCGTTCCGAATTGCGAATACGGTGCAGACGGTACCTTTATCTTTGCAGATTCCGGTCTGAACCAGAACCCGAATCCGGAAGAACTGGCTGCAATCGCAGGATCTTCTGCAGATTCTTTCGAACTGCTGGTAGAGAAAGAGCCGATCGTAGCAATGCTTTCTCATTCTACAAAAGGCAGTGCAAAACATGCAGATGTTGATAAAGTCGTAGAAGCTACCAGACTTGCAAAAGAGCAGTATCCGGATCTGAAACTGGACGGAGAGTTCCAGCTGGATGCAGCAATCGTTCCGAGTGTAGGAGCTTCCAAAGCACCGGGCAGCGACATCGCAGGCAAAGCAAACGTACTGATCTTCCCGGATCTGGATGCAGGAAACATCGGATACAAACTGACACAGAGACTGGCAAAAGCAGAAGCTTACGGACCAATCACACAGGGTATCGCAGCACCGGTCAATGACCTGTCCAGAGGATGTTCTGCAGAAGACATCGTAGGTGTTGTAGCGATCACAGCCGTACAGTGTCTGGCTAAATAATAAGATTTACATATCAGGAGGATGTTAAAATGAACGTATTAGTTATCAACTGCGGAAGTTCATCTCTGAAGTATCAGCTGATCAATTCGGATACAGAAGATGTTCTGGCAAAAGGTCTCTGCGAGAGAATCGGTATTGACGGAAGACTGGTTTACCAGAAAGCCGGATGCGACAAGGAGATCACAGAGGCAGCCATGCCAACACATAAAGAAGCGATCCAGATGGTGCTGGATGCACTGGTAAACGACAAAACAGGTGCGATCAAGAGCCTGTCAGAAGTAAATGCAGTCGGTCACCGTATCGTACACGGCGGCGAGAAATTTGCTTCTTCCGTTGTGATCACAGACGAGTTTCTGGAAGCAGTTGCACAGTGTAACGACCTTGCACCGCTGCACAACCCGGCAAACCTGATCGGTATCAATGCATGTAAAGAGCTGATGCCGGGCGTACCGATGGTAGCTGTATTTGATACCGCTTTCCATCAGACTATGCCGGAAAAAGCATATCTGTATGGTCTGCCATATGAATATTATGAGAACTACAAAGTGAGAAGATATGGTTTCCACGGAACCTCTCACAGCTTTGTATCCAAAGAAACAGCAAGATTCCTCGGTATGGATCTGAAAAACTCTAAGATCATCGTATGCCACCTTGGAAACGGTGCATCCATCAGTGCCGTAAAAGACGGCAA
>ENA-ORLU01000759-ORLU01000759.1-human-gut-metagenome-genome-assembly--contig:-NODE-759-length-28391-cov-8.071519_pt1 | contig 28391 bp, 18 predicted proteins | sample MGYA00243009_ERZ508833 | MGnify/ENA primary metagenome ERZ508833 (study PRJEB26277, sample SAMN04329763) | human gut metagenome | biome: human-associated habitat | host: Homo sapiens | place: USA...
AGGCAGGGCATACGATATCAGAGCAATTCCCACCATGAAAATCGCATCAAACCCCGCGCTTTTGAAGCGTATATATCGAAGGAGCATGATGGAAAGCTTTGCAATCAGGACGCCGAAGATTATGCCAAAGGCAAGCTGCTTTACTATGAGTATGGCAATATTTCCCGGGCTTGCGCTGCCCTGAGATATGGATATAAAAGCAACTGTGAGCATATAGGCACATGGGTCATTACTACCGCTTTCCACTTCAAGAAGAGAGGCGGTATTGTATTTCAGATTCAGCTTTTTCGAACGCAGTATGGAGAAAACGCTCGCTGCATCAGTTGATGAAATCAGCGCACCGAGGAGAAAGCTTATTTCCCAGCTCATATTAAGGGCAAAGTGACAGAACAGCCCTGTGAGAAAGCATGTGATAATAACACCGATGGTGGACAAAAGCACAGACTTAACGGCAACAGCCTTTGCACGCTGCCAGTTGGTGCCAAAGCCGCCATAGAACATGATAAATATCAGCGCGGTAGAGCATATCTGTTCAGCGAACGCGTAATTGTCGAAATCTATCTTCATTATTCCGTCAGAGCCAAAAAGCATGCCGAGCACGATAAAGGCTAAAAGTGCCGGAATGCCTATGCGATTGGAGACACGATTTAGCAGGATACATAAGAAGATTACTATGGATGTGATGAGCAGGTATGTATTCATGGAATCCCTCCTTTATTAAATGGTGATTTAAGAATTATAAAGCTATTACAGTATTTATTTGTAACTAACAACGTGGGAATAATATGTGAAATTTATAATAAACATATAAATATATCGAAATTATATAGGAAAACACCTAAACTGTCAAACTATACTGGTTTTTGCTCAAAATAATTTGGAATAGTTAGAATGAGATAATAAGATATTAAAAGAATAAAAGAAAAATTACAGGAGCATACTAATCCAAATGGAGGTAATAGTATGCGGAAGTTTTTTGGAAAATTTGTGAGTGTCACGCTGGCTGCAGCAGTGATAGCTATGTTTGCACTAAGCAGTGATGATAAGTGGTGCAGCAGGGTAGATAAGGCATTTGATGAAAGTGCATTAGGAAGTTTTTTAAATGAATCAAAGGCCGGATATGGAAGATATGCGACAGGGCTTCCGGGACAGGCGGCCAGTGTATTGGCTGATTCGGGCGAGAATGGTGAAAATGGTGAAAACGGCGGAACCGGTGAAAACAGTGGAAACGGTGGAACCGAACAAGGCATAGGACAGACAGCAGATACAGCATCAACTCACAGAGATTATGAAGAGACAGATAAAATAAGTGCTGGAATAAGTGTTGAGGGCGTATATGCCTGTGGCAGGCTGACCGGTATATATGAGCAGACAGAGGGAGTGCTTGTAGTGAATACGACGGAGGTGACAGACGAGGATGGAAAAAAAGTCAATCCGGCAGATAAAAAGGTGCAGTGCGGTGATTATATCCTATCTGTCAATGGACGCACTGTGGCAGACAAGGAGGAACTTTCTGAAGCTGTGAATGATATTATGAAGCAGCATGATGAAAGTCATGAAGATAAAAGTACCGTAAACATTAAATTTCTTCGAGGCGGTGAGAAAATGTCAGCGGATATCACGCCTGTGAGGATGGATGATGGCAAATACTATATGGGAATATGGGTGAAGGATGATCTGGCAGGAATCGGTACTATCACTTATTATACAAAGGACGGCCGTTTTGGAGCGCTGGGGCATGGAATAGGAGACGGAACGCAAAGCGGCAATCTCTTGTATGCAAACAGTGGTGATTTGTACAGCATGAAGCTTACCAAAATCAAAAAGGGAAAAGCCGGCGCGCCGGGCGAGATAGGCGGAGTGGTATATTTTGGCAAAAAAAGCCATATAGGCACACTTGACTGCAATAGTAATCTGGGAATTTACGGACAGCTTGACAGCGATGAATTGTCGGAATATGCCGCAGAGGATACGTATTATCCGGTTGCCGGCAAGGATGAGATACACACAGGCAGTGCACAGATGATATCTGAAATATCAGGAAAACTTGAAAAATATAATCTGGAAATAACAAATATAGATAAAAAAGCGACAGATACAAACAAGGGAATGGAGCTTAAGGTGACAGACGACAGGCTGATAGAGCTCTCCGGTGGCATAGTGCAGGGCACATCCGGAAGCCCTATCATACAGGATGGTAAAATAATAGGAGCAGTCACCCATGTGTTTGTCGATGATCCGACCGGAGGCTACGGCATCTGCATTGATGAGATGCTGTAATTACTGCTCCATTCTGCGAAGCTCAGGTAGCACAGTGCCAAGCATGGTTACAAAGCAGATGCTTCCGCCAATCACGTTTGATACAGGCTCTGCCATAAACACACCGTCGGTTCCCATACCAAAGGAGTAAGGCAGAATATATGTCAGCGGTACAACGATGAACACCTTGCGAAGCAGGGAGAAAAATATAGCCCGCTTCTTTTTGTTCAGTGATTTAAAGGTAGTCTGTCCGACGTACTGCAGATCCATAAATATGAATGCCGCAAAGTAGATATTTAAAGCCTTCACCGCATCATCCATGAGGGTGGCATCGGAACTGAAAATAGCAATCAGGGCATGAGGAGCAAGTATAATTACACTCCACATGACAGCTGTATATAGAAGCACGAGCAGTCCCATAGTGAAAATAGATTTTCTCACCCGGGCCGGCCTTTTGGCGCCATAGTTGTAGCTTAAAACAGGAGATGAACCCTCCACAATTGCATAAATTGGAGTCTCGACCATCTGCCTGATGCTTGATACAATTGTCATTACCGATATGTACAAATCGCCACCGGTCACTGAAAGCACATTGTTGCAGCATATAGATACCAGGCTGTTTGTGAGCTGCATGACACAGCCTGAGGTTCCAAGGCTTATGATGTCCTTTGCATAGCGCGTGTTTTCACCAAATTCAGAGAGTGTCATAAGGCGCACCTTAAGCTCGGCCTTTTTCCTAAGAAAGTGAAGCACATAGAGAGCAGACAGTATTTGTGCGATGACCGTAGCAATAGCTGCTCCTTTGATGCCAAAATTAAATCCAAATATAAAAAGCGGGTCTAAAACCAGATTGGCAACGGCTCCGATTGCAACAGACAGCATGCCGGTAGTGGAGTAGCCCTGAGCGTTGATAAAGGGATTCATGCCGGTTGAAATCATGGATGGGAGTGTTCCTATCAAATAAATGAGCAGGTATGGCAGAGCGTATTTGAGAGCATTTTCAGATGCGCCAAACACGATTAAAAGAGGCTTTGCAAAAATCATGCACAAAGCTGTAAAAACAACTGCGAATGTGCAGACCATTGTAAAGCTCGTATTCATTATAGTATTGGCGGCTCGGTCATCACTCATGCCTCTTTTTATTGAAAAAAGCGGAGCACCACCGCTTCCAAAGAGATTGGAGAAAGCGATTGTCAGCATTATAATAGGAAAGCAAAGCCCCACAGCACCGAGTGCAGTGGTTCCCATATCCGGTATGCGTGCAATGTATATGCGGTCTACTATATTGTACAACAGGCTTAGAATCTGGGCTGCCAGCATGGGCAGAGCAGCCTGCAATATATTTTTCTTTATCGAATCGTTATCAAAATCTATTTTTTTCATTGTGAAACCTCTTTTTGATTTGCTTCGCCCATTATATCACCTCATATAAAAAAATCAAATGCTCAGCAAGTTTTGATATAGATTTTATTTATGACAAACTAAAAGAAAAATATATTTTACAATGACAAAAAACTACAGTAATATATGGAATATAAAAATTACAAATTATTGAATAACCATATATACCGGAGGATAACATGAAGATTACACAGATACATACAAACAAACCACAGTCGCTCTCCTTTGAAATATTTCCACCAAAGAAGGAGGAAGACTTCAAAAATATAGACGAGATGCTTGAGATACTCTGTGATTGTCATCCTGAGTACATCAGCGTGACATTTGGCGCAGGCGGCAGCTCAAACAATAACAAGACTATCGAGATTGCGAAGAAAATCAAGAACCAGTACAATGTGGAGCCGGTCGTACACCTTACATGTCTGTGCTATAACAAGGCAGAGATAGATGAGTTCACCAGACAGCTTTCATATGAGGGCATCGAGAATATCCTCGCTTTAAGAGGAGATAGAAATCCGAACGTGCCTGCAAAGGAGGATTTTCTCCATGCAAGCGACCTTATTAAGTACATAAAGGATACCACAGGCGATCAGTTCTGTATCGCAGGTGCATGCTACCCGGACATCCATCCGGAGGCAGCTGATAAGGTAGATGATATTAAGAATCTTAAGAAAAAGGTTGATGCAGGAGCAGAGCTTCTTTTATCACAGCTTTTCTTTGACAATGATACCTTCTTCAATTTTGCTGAGGACTGCAGGCTTGCAGGTATCAATGTGCCGGTTATCCCGGGCATCATGCCTTGTATCAATGCGGCTCAGATTCAGAGAATGGTCACAATGTGCGGAGCAAAGTTCCCGGAAAAGTTCCAGAAGATTGTGCACAGATACGGAGACAACAAGGCTGCACTTTTTGATGCCGGAATGTCTTACTGCGAGAGTCAGATAATTGAGCTTTTAGCTAATGATGTGGAGGGAATTCATCTTTACACTATGAACAATGTGAGAGTTGCAAAGCGTTTAACAGAAGGCATTAAAAACCTTATTTAGGACGTTTATATAATAGTACGGAACGCAAGCCCCGGGTACCACGGGCGCACACGTACTCCTGCCGTCGCTACGCTGCGTGGCTAAGATACTGTACGAAATTATGCTTGATAGGTTTCTATGCTTGACGAAACCGTCGAAACGCGCCGTCCGTGGCGCGGTTCTCCTCGCCCCTGCGTCCATGCAGGGGCGTTTCTGTGTCTCTTGGGCATAATTTCTACAGTATCTAAGCCGCTCCGCTATGCGCTCCGGCGGGAGTACGTGTGCGCCCACGGTACCCGGGGCTTACGTTCCTTACGCTGTGACAGAATTCTTACAGTATCTTGACAGTGTAGCGTAGCACTCACGACACCTGCCATGTCCTACCACACAAGAATAAATAATATCAACCGTTGCAAAAAGTACTCTAGATGATTATAATAGGTATATTAGATTTGTAAATGGAAACAATGTCCATATTAAATCGAAATTAAATTATATAATATATTAAGGAGACAGTAGAAAATGAAAGAAAAATCAAGAAGCACTTTTTCCGGCAACATTGGGTTCGTTCTTGCGGCAGCCGGCAGTGCGGTAGGACTTGGAAATATATGGAGGTTTCCGTATCTGGCAGCAAAGGACGGAGGAGGACTTTTTCTGCTGGTGTATCTGATACTTGTTCTGACCTTTGGCTTTGCATTGCTTACCACTGAGATTGCAATAGGACGTAAGACAGGACAGGGACCGCTCACAGCGTATGGGCTTATCAATCCAAAGGGCAAGTTTATCGGTGTGCTTGCGTGTATAGTACCGGCTATTATTCTGCCTTACTACTGTACTATAGGTGGATGGGTTTTAAAATACTTTACACTTTTCATTACAGGAAGCGGTAAAAATGCGGTTGCGGATGGATATTTCACAGGTTTTATCACAGGCCAGTGGGCACCAATCATATTTGGAGTGGTTTATCTGCTTATAACAGCAGCAGTTGTCATTGGCGGAGTCAATAAAGGTATCGAGCGCTTCAGCAAGGTGCTCATGCCTATCCTTGTTGTGCTTATTTTTGCAATCGGTATTTTCTCACTGACGCTCAATTATAAGGATGCATCAGGCGCAGCAAGAAGTGGTCTTGAGGGTCTTAAGATATATGTGGTTCCTGACTTCAAGGGGCTTACAATACAAAAGCTTGTCACAGTATTTGTTGATGCGCTCGGTCAGCTGTTCTACTCAATCAGTGTGGCTATGGGAATCATGGTTGCATATGGTTCGTATGTCAAGAAGGAATCAAAGCTCATGGGCTCAATCAACCAGATCGAGATTTTTGATACACTTGTTGCATTCCTTGCAGGTCTTATGATTATTCCGGCAGTATATGTATTTATGGGTCGTGACGGCATGTCAGCAGGACCGGGGCTTATGTTTATATCACTGCCAAAGGTATTTAATGAAATGGGAATAGCAGGAGATATCGTGGGACTGATATTCTTTATGATAGTTGCATTTGCAGCAGTCACATCGTCTGTATCAATTATGGAGGCTATTGTATCGAGTCTTATAGACAGATTTCACTGGAGCCGCAGAAAAAGCGCAATTTTAGTCACAGTATACGGTCTGATTGCAGAGATAATAGTCTGCCTTGGCTACAATAAGCTCTATATGGAGGTTAAGCTTCCAAACGGCACAGTCGGACAGATACTTGATATAATGGACTATGTAAGCAACAATGTGCTTATGCCAATCGTTGCACTTGCCACATGTATCCTCGTTGGCTGGATAGTAAGTCCAAAGGTAATAATAGATGAGGTGACACGCGGAGGCAGCAAATTCACCAGAAAAGGGCTTTATATAATCATGGTTAAATTTATTGCACCGGCATTCCTGCTTATACTGTTGCTGCAGGCACTCGGAATCGTTACTTTTTAGTTTTGAAATAAATTTATTGTATATTTTATATAAATACCCTTGAAATACAGCCATCATAATGGTAGTATTTTACTAAATGATGAAAGAGGGGGAGCCACTATGGCTTTTAGACGAGAGAAAAAGCGTATCGGTGATATGCTTATAAATGAAAATGTAATTACTCAGGAGCAGCTGGAAAAGGCTCTGCCTATAGCCAAAGAAAAGCATAAGAAGATAGGAGAAACACTTATTGAGCTTGGGTTCACCAATGAGCTTGAGATAGCAAAGGCATTGTCACAGCAGCTGGGACTGGAGCTTGTTAATGTGAGCGCAATCAACATACCTGAGGAGGTGCAAAACCTTGTCAGTGAGACAGTGCTTAGAAAGCATGTTATGATACCATATGCATTTGACAAGAATAATGCCAATGTAGTGCATGTGGCCATGGCTGATCCTATGGATATGGTTGCGCTTGATGATTTTTCAATTGTTACCAATCTACAGGTTGAGCCTGCAGTAGCGACAGGCAGAGACATACTTTTGACGCTTGACAAATATTACGGTGATACAGAGGCTATGAAAGCGGCTCAGGAGTATGCGAGGGAGAGAAAAGAGCGTGAGCAGAAAAATGCCGAGGCTGAGGAAGCTACCAGCAAGGATGTCAACAATTCGCCGGTAGTTTTACTTGTCAACTCTATCATTGAGCAGGCAGCCAGACTCAGGGCCTCAGATATACATATAGAGGCACTGGAAAATAAAGTCAGGGTGCGATACAGAATAGATGGTGCGCTTTATGAGAAGGCAGCATATAGTATACATCTGCTTTCTGCAATTATTACACGACTTAAAATTATAGGTGGTATGGATATTTCCGAGAAACGTAAGCCGCAGGACGGCCGTATCACTATGGAGATAGACAAGATAGAGTATGATATCCGAGTATCAATCCTTCCGACAGTATTCGGTGAGAAATGCGTTATGCGACTTGCGCAGAAAAAGGCACTTACAAGAGATAAAAAGGAGCTGGGATTTTCAGACGAAGAGCTTAAGGCCTTTGATCATATACTGATGAATACAAACGGTATCATCCTTGTTACAGGACCTACAGGAAGTGGTAAGTCAACCACGCTTTACACGGCACTTTCAGAGCTCAACAAGGAGGATGTAAATATCATCACAGTTGAGGATCCGGTCGAGGCCAATATAGATGGAATAAACCAGGTACAGGTAAATAATAAAGCTGACCTGACATTTGCATCAGCACTTCGTTCCATTCTGCGACAGGATCCGGACATCATTATGATTGGTGAGATTCGAGATCAGGAGACAGCACAGATTGCAGTACAGGCGTCAATCACAGGACATCTTGTGGTCAGCACACTGCATACCAACAGCTCGGCAAGTACTATTTCACGACTGGAGGACATGGGAGTTGAAAGTTATCTGCTTGCGGATTCGGTAAAGGGAATCATTGCACAGCGACTTGTAAGAAGACTTTGTCCGGCATGTAAGAGAGAGCATCTGTTGACAGAGGAGGAAAAGGCCTTTATGAATATACCGGCATTCCGTCCGGTAAAGATTTATGAGCCATGTGGCTGTGAAAAATGTGCCAATACAGGCTACAAGGGACGAATCGGTATATATGAGATAATGACCATAACACCAAAGATAAAGTCACTTATTTCAAAAGGTGTTGATATAGAGGATATAAACAAGGCTGCATGTGATGAGGGCATGCATACACTTAGACAGAGTGCAGAGAAGCTTGTACTCGAAGGAGTTACTTCATTCCAGGAAATGTTAAAGACCACGTTCGAAAACTAAGGGGGAAAAGAAAATGCAGATAGTAGACATTTTAAAAGCAGCGCAGCAACAGAACTCATCGGATATACATATCGTACCGGGAAATCCGGTTATGCTTAGAATTGACGGAAAGCTTGTACCGCAGGGAAATCAGGTTCTTACCAATGTTGAGACGGACAACCTGCTTTCACCAATTGTTCCGCAGGAGCTTAAAGATGAGCTAAAGGAGAAGGGAGAGCTTGATTTTGCTTTTTCGGTGGAGGGCTTTTCACGAGTCAGAGCCAATGTGTTCAGACAGAGAGGTTCATATGCAGCAGCACTTCGTATTCTCTCATATGATGTGCCTACACCGCAGCAGCTTGGCATACCACAGTCGGTTGTCAATCTCACCACAAAGATGAGAGGACTTGTCCTCGTGACAGGAGCTACAGGAAGTGGTAAGTCGACCACATTGGCAAGTCTTATAGATGTCATTGCATCAAGAGATTCCAAAAATATAATCACGCTTGAAGATCCTATCGAGTACCTGCACTCAAGGCGCCGCTCTATAGTGGAACAGCGAGAGGTTGGAAAGGATACACTCTCATATGCTGCAGCCCTGAGAGCTGCACTGCGACAGGATCCGGATGTAATACTTGTAGGAGAGATGCGTGATCTTGAAACTATATCTACAGCTATTACAGCGGCGGAGACAGGACATCTTGTATTTTCTACACTGCATACCAACAGTTCATCCGACGCAATTGACCGTATGATTGACGTTTTTCCACCACACCAGCAGCAACAGATACGAGTGCAGCTCTCAGGAGTTTTAGAGGGAATTGTTGCACAGCATCTGCTTCCAATGGTAAATGGCGGACGAATTGCAGCGTTTGAGGTGCTCCTTGCAAACAATGCCATCAGAAACTTAATTCGTGAGGCAAAAGCATTTCAGATTCCATCTATCATACAGACATCAAAGAGAGAGGGTATGATGATGATGGATGACTGTATTTTACAGTATTACAGCCAGGGCCTTATAGCGCCGGAGACTGCAGTTGCGTATGCACATGATCCGGTAAGCATGGCTAGCCGTGTACACCTTTACTATTGATGGTATAATCGTATGTATTTTACTGTTATGGTATAATGTTGTGGAGTCTTAATAAATTATGATTTAATTTATCTGGAGGTTGCACAGAATAGGCATAAGGAGGAGAAGAAAGTGGCTGACTGGACATATCAGATTATAGACCAGAGCGGAAAAGAAAGAAAAGGAAATATAGTAGCCGAGTCAGAAGCAGAGGCAAAAAATAAGCTTAAGATGGATGGAAACATGGTCATAAGCCTCACCAAGGCAACAGCACTGACCAAGGAAATCTCATTCAGTGTAGGAGGAAAGGTAAAGCCGAGAGATCTATCGGTATTCTGCCGCCAGTTCACCAGTATGGTCAATGCCGGTGTTACGATTCTTGATACGCTGGATATGCTATCCGATCAGACTGAGAATAAGGTTATGGCGAAAGCTATCAGAGGTGTTCATGCCGAGATTCAAAAAGGTGAGACTCTCTCGGATGGTCTGAAAAAATATCCGAATGTTTTCCCTGACATCATGGTGAGCATGGTTGCGGCAGGAGAAGCATCCGGCAAGATTGATGTAGCTTTTGACAGAATGTCTGCACACTTCGAGAAATCAGCAAAGCTTAACGGCATGATAAAAAAAGCGGCAGTTTATCCGATTATCGTTGTGATTGTGGCTATTGCGGTTGTTATTGTAATGCTTGTAAAGGTCATCCCAAGCTACTCGGAGATGTTCAATGACCTGGGAACAGAGCTGCCGGGCATCACAAAGGCAGTTGTTGCGATGAGTGATTTTGTCACCGGATACTGGTATATTGTGATTGCTGTCATAGCAGCAATTGTTATAGCCATCAAGCTTTATAAGCAGACTGACAGCGGCCAGATGTTCTTTGGTAATCTCGCAAGAAAGGTTCCGGTTTTCGGAAAGCTAAACATCAAGACAGCAGCCAGTAACTATGCGCGTACACTTTCCACACTTGTGTACTCAGGACTTCCGATGATTGAAGCCCTTGGTATCACTGCTGACACCATGAAGAATGCGCTTTACAAACAAGCCCTGAAAAATGCAAGGGAAGAAGTGAGTAAGGGTGTTCCACTGTCTGAGCCAATCACTGCGTGTGGATTGTTTCCACCTATGGTTTCACACATGACGCGAATCGGTGAGGAGACCGGTGACTTGGAAGGCATGCTTACCCGACTGGCAGACTACTATGATGAGGAAGTTGAGTTGGCTACCCAGACAGTTATGGCAGCTATTGAGCCTATGATTATCCTTGTTCTGGCACTTATTGTTGGTGTGCTTGTGGCAGCTGTTATGGCACCTATGCTTACCATGTATCAGGCTATGGACAGCTTATAAAATGAAAAAAGCAGGCTTTGAGTGTGAAGCTCAGAGGCTGCTTTTTTGGTGCAGAGACATTGGCAGTAGGACGGGGCTTCATCCCATGAGCCCTGGCTGGTGCACATTCTCTCGCTTGAGCTACGCTGCACTGCCAAGATACTGTAGGAATTATGCTTTATAGGGTATCTATGCTTGACGAAAACGTCGAAACGCGCCGTCCGTGGCGCGGTTCTCCTTGAGCTCCCATCCGTGGGAGCTCATTTCTGTGCATCATGTGCATAATTCAACAGTATCTAAGCAGCTCCGCTATTCGCTCATGCGAGAGAGCGTGCCCTAGCAGGTCACAGGGGATGAAGCCCCTTACGCTGTGGCAGAATCGAATTTGGGATGAAATCCAGCCTGATTTATGGTAAAATAAAGAAAATACCACAGATTGACAAATTAAATGGTGCACTGATAAATGTCCGGACGAGAGCAACAAAAAATAAAAAGCAGTCTAAGAATAAACTCATAGGAATGCTGGAAGAGCTGTTCTCAAAGTCAGAGTTTATCGAGAAAAGAAGATACTTGAAGAAGATTATGGACTTAAAATGAGCATGGAACTCGAAGGGAGGATGAGCGAGATGTGTAATGTGAGTGATTACTGGGAAGAGGTTGCAACAGAAGAGGGTAAGGAAATCGGTAAGGAAATCGGAGAAAGACAAAAGATAATCTCACTGGTTGTAAAAAAGCTGCAAAAGGACAAGAGTGTGGCAGAAATAGCAGATGACCTGGAAGAAAAAGAGGAGGTTATCGCTCCAATTTACGAAGCGGCATTGTCTATGAAGCCGGATTATGACGTTGAGAAAATCTATGAGCTTCTCGAGAAAAATAAGAAGCTGGCATAGCAGCTGTAGGTACTGGCAGTAGGACGGGGCTTCATCTCATGAGCCATGGCTTGTGCACACTCTCTCACGTGAGCTACGCTACGCAGCCAAGATACTGTAGGAATTATGCTTTAAAGATTTACGATACTCGACGAAACCATCGAAACGCGCCGTCCGTGGCGCGGTTCTCCTTGAGCATTACTGGTCACACCATAGTGTGACCAGTAACGATTACAGCCCATTAAAAGTGCCTCTACGAGGCAGGGGCTGTAATCTGACAATAGTTGACTTATTGGCGCATAGCTTGACAGCGTGGTGTCAAGCTTGCGTTTGAACAGCAATGATATATATTACATCCCGGTGGCAGCTCATTTCTGTGTATCGTTTGCATAATTCGACAGTATCTAGGCAGCTCCGCTATTCGCTCACGAGAGAGAGCATGCCCCAGCCGGTCTCAGGGGATAAAGCCCCTTACGCTGTGGCAGAATGCAGGCTGATAGGCGTGCAGTGCAGAAACAGTATGAAAAAATATAAGTATGGAAAAAGAAAAATTATGATGACAAAGAACTGCCGCTATGCTACAATCAACTCAAAGCATTATATTTCTGTAAGCGGCACCACATAACAGTTTTTCAGGTGCTCACCACTTTGAAGAGGGCAGACCACTTCGCATCATTCTACAAAGGACATGGAAGTTTTCGATGCTTTAATTACCAATCAACAGCAGGAAAATTGAAATGCCGTATGTAGACAGAATGCAGAAAATGTAGTCAAAAGGCGGATGAACTGTATACAGTGTGATAATCATAATGTAAACATATAGATAACATAAAGAAGGACTGCACATGTATACTTCATAAACTGTACCACTATACCCTCATTGGCACCAAATTTTCCTGCTCACACAAGAGAACAGGAGGAGAATGATTGAGCGCAAAGGACTCAATGGCAAAGGAATACTTTGCTGACAATGCCAGGTTTGCGGATCTGTGCAACAATATACTGTATGGAGGAAGAGAGGTTATCCTGCCGGAAAACCTTAAGGAAAGGGATACCACGGAGGTTCTGACCGCACTAGGGCTTGACAAAAAGACCATAGCGATGCAGAAGATGAGGGACATCTTCAAAAATGCCAGCATCAAATATACCGGCAAATCATATGTCGTACTGATAGGAGTAGAAAATCAGTCCGATATACACTATGCCATTCCGGTAAAAAACATGTTTTATGATGTCATGGCATATGGCAACCAGGTAAAGGAAACTGCCAAAAAGCACCGCAAGGAAAAGGATACGGCAACATCGGATGAATTTCTCTCTGGATTTACGAAAGAGGATAAGCTGATACCGGTGATTACGATTACAGTATATCTCGGAACAAAGGAATGGGATGGTCCAAGAAAGCTGTCAGATATGTTTGGTGATGTGGATGAAGAGCTTCTGCCATTCATACCGGATTACAGAATTAATCTGCTGGCACCGAGGGAGATAACAGACTTTACCGGATTCAGGACATCAATCAGGCAGCTTTTCGAGGTACTGAAGAATGCATATGATAAAGAAAAGATGCAGGAAGTGCTGCAGAATGATGAAAAGTTTAGCAAGGTGGACAGAGAGACGGTTGAGGCAATCAACCTGTTTGCAGGAACGGATATAGACATAGATGGGAAAGAAGAGGTGATTGATATGTGTAAGGCATGGGAAGATCAGAAAAATGAAGGCAGAGAAGAAGGTCGAGAAGAAGGTCGAGAAGAAGGCAGAATTCGTCAGGCAAAAATAACAGCTTTGAAACTTCAGAAAAAAGGTCACTCAATAGAAGATATAGCTGAATGCGTGGATTTTGACGAGGAAACAGTAAAAAAATGGCTTGTGAGCTAATATTGTAGTGGAATACAATTTGAGGAGGCTGTCTTTGAGAGAAAGCACTGAGGCTGCTTCCTTTTTTGTTGACAGTAGGACTGGGCTTCATCCCATGAGCCCTGGCTGGTGCACATTCTCTCACGTGAGCTACGCTACGCAGCCAAGATACTGTAGGAATTATGCCTTAAAGATTTACGATGCCCGACGAAACCGTCGAAACGCGCCGTCCGTGGCGCGGTTCTCCTTGCCCTGCCATCCGTGGCAGGGCATTTCTGTGTATCGTGTGCATAATTCAACAGTATCTAGGCAGCTTCGCTATTCGCTCACGCGGGAGAGTGTGCCCAGCCGGTCACATGGGATAAAGCCCCTTACGCTGTGGCAAAAAAGAAAAAATGTGATGACAAAACACCACCTCTATGCTACAATCAACTCAAAGCATTATATTTCTGTAAGCGGCACCACATAACAGTTTTTCAGGTGCGCACCACTTTGAAGAGGGCAGACCACTTCGCATTATTCTACAAAGGACATGGAAGTTTTCGATGCTTTAATTACCAATCAACAGCAGGAAAATTGAAATGCCGTATGTAGACAGAATGCAGAAAATGTAGTCAAAAGGCGGATGAACTGTATACCGTGCGTAAATATTAAAGAAGAACAGCACAGGTATACCTTGTAAACTGTACCACTATACCCTCATTGGCACCAAATTTTCCTGCTCACACAAGAGAACAGGAGGAGAAGGATTGAGCGCAAAAGACTCAATGGCAAAGGAATACTTTGCTGACAATGCCAGGTTTGCTGACCTGTGCAACAATATACTGTATGGAGGAAGAGAGGTCATCCTGCCGGAAAACCTTAAGGAAAGGGACACGACAGAGGTGCTGACCGCACTGGGGCTTGACAAAAAGACCATAGCGGTGCAGAAGCTGAGGGATATTTTCAAAAATGCCAGCATCAAATATACCGGCAAATCATATGTGGTACTGATAGGAGTAGAAAATCAGTCGGATATACACTATTCCATTCCGGTAAAAAACATGTTTTATGATGTCATGGCATATGGCAATCAGGTAAAGGAAACAGCCAAAAAGCACCGCAGGGAAAAGGATATCGCAACTTCTGATGAATTTCTCTCGGGATTTACGAAAGAGGATAAGTTGATTCCAGTAATTACGATTACAGTGTATCTCGGGACAAAGGAATGGGATGGACCAAGGAGGCTGTCAGATATGTTTGGTGATGTGGACGAGGAGCTTCTGCCATTCATACCGGATTATAGGATTAACCTGCTGGCTCCGAGGGAGATAACCGACTTTACAGGATTCAGAACCTCAATCAGGCAGCTTTTCGAGGTATTACAGAATGCTTATGATAAGGAAAAAATGCAGGAAGTGCTGCAGAATGACGAGAAGTTTAGCAATGTGGACAGAGAGACAGTCGAGGCAATCAACCTGTTTGCAGGAACGAATATAGACATAGATGAGAAAGAAGAGGTGATTGATATGTGCAAGGCGTGGGAAGATCAGAAAAATGAAGGCAGAGAATTAGGAAGAGAAGAAGGCAGAATTCGTCAGGCAAAAGTAACGGCTTTAAAACTTCAGAAAAAAGGACACTCAATAGAAGATATAGCTGAATGTGTGGATTTTGATGAGGAAACTGTAAAAAAATGGCTTGTGAGCTAATATTGTAGTGAAATGTAAATTAGAGGAAGCAATCTTTGGGCGAGAACTCGGAGGTTGCTTCCTCTTTTGCTGACAGTAGGATGGGGCTTCATTCTCTACGATCGGCTGACGAATATACTTTCGGGTGAGCGAATAGCGAAGCTGCTTAGATACTGTTGAATTATGCACATGAAACACAGAAATGAACTGCCACTGGGATGTAATATATCGTTGCTGTTCAAACGCAAGCTTGACACCACGCTGTCAAGCTATGCGCCAATAAATCAACTATTGTCAGATTACAGCCCCTGCCTCGTAGAGGCACTTTTAATGGGCTGTAATCGTTACTGGTCACACTGATGGTGTGAGCAATAATGGGCAAGGAGAACCGTGCCACGGACGGCGCGTTTCGACGGTTTCGTCAAGCATAGAAAATCTAAAAGCATAATTCCTACAGTATCTTGGCAGTGTAGCGTAGCTCTCACGAGAGTGTATGCGTTAGCCGGTCACATGGGGTGAAGACCCTCACGCTGTGCCAAAATACAGCCTGGGAGATTATTTCTTTGAAAAAATATGATTTAAATGTAATAAATCGGTTAAAATTTGGTTAAAATTGCTAAAAAAGGCGAAAATAATTATGCAACAATGATACTATTGTACTAGAAAATGACTTGCATTATGCTTTGATTTATGGTACAATGAGCGCATACAGACCAAAGAGATGCTGATAGGGCACAGCTCTTTGCACAAAAACCATGTTATAATGAAAAGGAGAAAAGAACTATGGTAAAGAATGTATTTAAAAAGTTAGGAAAGAAACAGAAGAACAACAAAGGTTTCTCTCTCGTAGAGCTTATTGTTGTAATCGCCATCATGGCAGTGCTTGTAGGTGTACTTGCTCCACAGCTCATCAAATATGTTGAGAAATCAAGAGAGGCAACAGATATTCAGACATGTGATAATATTGCTACGGCTTTAAAGACATATTATGCAGACGAAGAGGTTGCGGCTTCGGCTACTGCTACTAAGGTTACTGTTACATTGAGTAAGACAGTGTTAGGAACAGGTGCTGATGCGGCTGTTAAAGATGCTGGATTAACAAAAGCGAAAATTAAAGGCACAAAGTGGACTGGTGATACTATAAAAATTGAATATGATAAGGCAGACGGAACTATTACATATACAGGAGATTCTCCATATTATCATTCAGAAAATGATCAATTCAAAAAGGGCCCTAAAACAACAACACCATAATATATAAAGAGGCTTTTTAACAATGACCACAGAACTGATACCCATCTACATCTTAATATTTGCATTCGGTATAGTTATAGGCAGCTTCCTAAATGTCTGTATCTACCGTATACCGCAGCATGAGACAGTGGTGACCGAAAGGTCCCACTGCATGAGATGCGGGTATCAGCTCGAATGGTACGATATGGTGCCGGTTTTCAGCTGGCTGTTTCTTCGTGGCAGATGCCGCAAGTGCAAAGAACCGATATCACCTCAATACCCTATTATTGAGGCGTTAAACGGTATATTATACATAGTAGTATTTGCAGTAAATGGACTTGAGCTTACGAGTATCATCTACTGCTTTCTTACATCTGCACTCATAGTTCTGAGTGTGATAGACTGGAGAACATATGAAATTCCATTCGGAATCAATATATTTATACTGGTACTTGGAATCCTGCATGTGTTTTTAGACCATGATAACTGGTCTGAATATGTGATAGGATTCTTTTGTGTCAGTTTATTTCTTGAAATCCTTCTTCTTGTAAGTGGAGGAAGAGCCATAGGTGGCGGAGACGTCAAGCTCATGGCATGTGCAGGCCTTGCGATAGGCTGGCAGAATATTACATTAGCATTTTTCTTAGGATGCATCATCGGTTCCGTGATACATCTGATTCGTATGAAAGTAACAAACGCAGGCAACAGGCTTGCGATGGGACCGTACTTGGCAGCCGGAATATTTATTTCGATGCTATGGGGTGAGAAAATGATATCGGCATATTTGACACTCGCAGGCTTTTGAAAAACGTGTTATAATATAGCGTACTTAGTATAAAACAGGTAGTACGACAAGCAGTGAGACAAAAGCAGAGAAAACACAGATATGCCGAAATATATATATATAGAATGTTTGTAACTGAACAGTTATGAATGTTTTACAGATGTATACAGTGTAAAACAAAGATAAACACGGAGGACTAGGTTATGGCAAATAGGGTACTCGGTATTGAAATAGGGGAGAACCTTACCAGAGTAGTTGAGATTGATTACAAAGCAAAAAATCCCAAGATTTACAATATGTTCGGCTTTCCGACACCACCGGGAATGATTAATGATGGAGTGGTACAGCCGGATGGGATGTTTCGTTCTATCTTATACAGTAAGCTGAAGGAAAAGAAGATTTCCACCAAAAAAGCTGTTTTTGTTTTAAATTCTGCGCGTATAGCAAGCAGAGATATTGAGCTTCCGCTTGTTAAGGAAAAACAGCTTAAGGAAATGATTGCAATGAATGCATCGGATTATTTTCCGGTGGATTTGAGCCAGTACAAGCTGGTACATCAGATTATAGAGAAGATTGACAGACCGGAAGAAAAGAAATTACGTCTTTCGGTTATTGCTGTGCCTAATGATCTTATTTTGTCGTATGGTGCTCTTGCAGCTGATTGCAGGCTGCAGCTTGTAGCACTTGACTATAGTGGAAATGCCATCAAGCAGCTCATGAGAAGAGAGATTCCCGGAGATGTGAAGGTGACTGTCAAGGTGGATGAGGTTTCTACCACACTGACTGTAATGGATGGAAGCATGGTAAAGCTGCAGCGTAATGTCAACTATGGACTTGCTGATGCTATAGAGGAAATTCAGGATAGTGAGCTTTTTGGAGAGTATCTGTCATTTACCGATGCAGTTGATGTGGCACGCAGAAAGACCTGCCTTGCAATAAAGCCTGATGGTACAGTGCCGGATGAGCCTGCAGGCAGTGTAATGGATCCTATGGGGCATGAGATTGATTCGGAGCGTTTTAAGAAGCTTCGTCTGAATGTTTCATATGCACTTTCCAATCTGATAAGCAGTCTTGGACGAGTAATAGACTACTATCAGTCGAGAAACTCAGATACTCCTATCGAGAGAATTTTCCTCATAGGCTTAGGTGCTGATTTCAGCGGACTTTCAAAGCTTTTGACCAATGAGCTCAATGTCAAGGTGGTTCCGCTCCAGCAGTTTGACGGCATACATGTGGCAAAGAGCATAAACCTTGCAGAGGCAAAGCTGGCAGAGTATTTCAACTGTGTCGGATGTTCACTGAGCCCGCTTGATATACTTGACAGTAAGAAAAACAAGGGAATCGGTGTTCAGATTATGGCAGGAACAGCTGCAGGTGCTATGCCACCCGGAGGCGCACAGGCAGGTATGCAGGGAAAACCACCTGTTGGTCCTGATGGGAAGCCTCTTCCCGTACCGGCAGGGGAGGAAGCAGAAAAGCCTGTTTCTTTTGCGGTGCAGCTTCTCATTTTTGGATTGTGTGTGGTAGTTGCAGTTGGTATCACGGCATACAGCATTTTTTCAAATCTTGTTTTAACTTCAGACAATATGACGCTTAAAGCACGTGTTTCTGATTTATCATATGCACAGAATATATATGATGTGTACAACCAGACCAAGAAGGACTATGACTGGACTAAGCTTCTTGAGAGCGCCTCATCCAACAAGAATGATGAGATAACGGGCTTCGTGGATGAGCTGGAGCAGAAGCTTCCGTCAGAGGCCAAGCTTGTGAACATGTCTGTTACGACTGATGGTGTTTCGATGACCATCAAGACAGGCAGCAAGGATATAGCAGCTGATGTGATTGCACAGCTTCGTACATTTGAGAGTATCATGGTATCCAATGTGTCAACCATCACAGAGGAGGTTGATGAGACCGGTGCTTCAAAGGTTCAGTTCACAGTAGATTGCACATATGTAAAGGCAGACGACAGTGCTGCTTCTGAATCGGCGGATGGCACGGGCAGTGAGTCAGCTGATACCTCAGAGGATGCGTCATCACAGGCACAGACGGATAGTAATTCATCATCAGATACAGACAGTACAAATAAGTAGGGGGTGTTAGGATGTCAACGAGAGATAAAAAGTTACTTATTATATTAGCGGGTGTTGCCATTTTAGCACTGACATATTTTTTGATTTTTATTCCACAGTCCAATAAGAGGGATTCACTCAAGAGCGAAAACATGAATCTGAAATCACAGTATAATCAGCTTTCAGCACTTGCGGCAAAGGCGGATGACTACACAAAGAAGACAAAGGATATGTCTGATGCCATGCAGCAGGTATATGACAATTTCCCTTCATATTTACAGATTGAAAACGGCATTATGGATGCGGTTGCTATCGAGAAATCTACCAATACAAATATTACAGAGCTTACAGTCGGCTCACCGACAGCTATTGATGTGAATAATCCGACCGGCGATGCAGGTACAGATTCTTCGTCAGGAAGCAGTTCAGACAGCAGTACCACGGATAGCAGTAATGCAGACAGTTTGCAGAGCTCTCAGACCGCTGATGGCAACAGCTCTCAGTCACAGACAGGCGATGGCAGTGCAGCTGATGGCAGCACATCATCAAGCTCTGCAAAGTCTACGGTTACAGGCTATCAGCTTTATGATGTCAGCACAGTTATGGCATTCAAGACAGAGTATCATGGGCTTAAGGCTATGCTCGGCGAGGTGATTGGTTCATCACAGAAGAAGACCATCAGCACGCTCAATGTGAGCTTTGATGATTCGACAGGCAAGCTGACTGGTGAGATGCTTGTGGATTCATATTTCCTGTATGGACTTGATAAGCCATATGAGGCACCATACATACCTGCAGTACCACATGGTACAAATAATCTGTTTGGTACAACAAACTAACTGATTATTATAATATTAGATTATTAGATTATCGGGTTATTGAGACTGTAAGTGATAAATATCAAATGTTAGATTATTGAGTTATGAGATAACAAAATACAAGAGGGGAGGAAGCAGATTTGAGAAAGCTAAAAAACGATGATCGAGGAGTAACACTTGTGGAGATTATTGTGTCGATTGCTATTCTCGCAATAATCGTGCTTCCTTTTTTGAATGCATTTGTCACAGCTACAAAGACCAATGTAAAGGCAAAAAACGAGATGAATGCTACACATCTGGCGACAAACATTATGGAGGGCATTGAGAAGAACTCCATGAAGACACTGGCATATCAGTTTAACTATCCGTCGGAGGGCTTTGATGTGGCGGACGGCTTTAATATATCAGATGGAAGCAGTGCATGTGAGCTTCTTAAGAAGTCGGGTAAGTTTGATAATGTAAAGAGGCTTGAGGATATCAGTGCTGAGATTGTAAATAAGGACGATGTCATCACTAGCTGCATCCATAAGACTGACGCAAAAGCTAAAATAGACGATGCATCGCTTTGGAATTTCAGGGAGTCGGATGCGCACAAGTATTATTTCTATATGTCTGGTGTGCAGTCAGGCACAAAGAAATACAATGCTCTTGTGACAGTGGATGCAAAATCGGACGCAGAGTCGGACAATAAGGTTAAAAAGTACAACATGGACGAGGTAGCGGATATGTCGGCCATGGATGCAAATTTTGACTGCATGAGTGCAGACAAGTATTCTGCTACAAATATTATATATGCATTTAATAATATGCCTGGTGTAGGCGGCATCACTCAGCAGGATATCAAAAGAACTATCACCATAGATATAGAAAAGTATGGAGCTTCGAGTAATAAGGCTACCAAGGTTACGGTGTCGTATTCATATTCTATCAATAAGAATGGAGTAAGAAAGACTTTTCCGGATCCGAATAGTGCACTGAAGGATGATTATACCATGGTGATTTATGATAATTCTTCAGATACTGTGAACCATAATCTAAGGAATGTCTATCTGTTTTACAATCCATGGTACACATCTACAGGAACACTTTACAATACCTGCAACGATGTCATTATAATCAATAATAAGGACAAGCTGGACTGCACGGTAAACATTGTAAAGCAAAAGACTATATCGGATCAGTCAGAGTTGAGCACGAAGGAGAGTACATATAAGGCATATGTGAAGGTAAGTGAGCCGGGAAATCGTACAGGTCATGCTTATACTCATATAGCCACCAATCTGAATGTAAATATGGGAGCACCGGATAATCCACTACAGCCCGATCAAGCTATATATGGCTTTAATAACAATGTAATTCAGAATGATGTAAAGGCAATTGTCGATATAAAGAATCTGACAAAAAGCAATGCATCTGAAAGGCTGTATGATGTGAAGGTGGCTGTATACGAGAGCAAGGCTTCACTGGATGATATATTTAAGGATAAAGACCCGGTTGTTACGATGACCGGAAGCATGGGGTATTAATTATGAAGCGTAATGATAACCGTGGTGCTTCCTTTGTGATGGTTGTAGTTGCAATGGCTATAGTGGCTGTTTTAGCTGTGACTGTGCTGTGGATAGCGCTTATGAACCTCCAGATGAAGGTGACGGACGAAAAAAATACAGACAACTTTTACTCGGCAGAGGGTGTGCTGGATCAGATATGTACCGGTCTGCAGGGAGATATTTCCAAGGCTTACTCAGCAGGATATACCAAGGTTATGGAGAATTACTCTGACAGCAGCATAAATGAGGCCGGCAGACAGAGCAACTTTGCGCAGGAGTATCTGAAGAGCTTAAAGACCAGCCTGGAGTATGATAGCACAGGTATGACGTTTAATATGGGAAAACTCATACAATATGTAGACCCGAAGCTTCTCGAGAAAAAAGATAATCAGCCACGTGCTATTATCAAATCGACCAATGCCGATGTAAACGGCAATGGACAGCTCAAGGTGTACCAAAATCGTGTCGTGCTGAACGGACTAAGGGTAGAGTATACCGATGAAAAGGGATTTAAATCAATAATAGAGACAGACATTTCTCTGGGAGTTCCATCCATGAGCTTTACAGCATCGGGAGGAGTTCCGGAGCTTTTTACATATTCTCTTGTTGGAAATGAAGGATTGGAAATTACATCAGGACTTAATAAAGTGAATTTATCCGGTAATCTCTATGCCGGCTGTAAAAATGCGGCAGGCACAGGGACTTCTACTACGAGTGTTACCATTCCAAACAATGCCACACTTGATGTAAAGGATACCAGCTATATGATTGCAGAGGGCGATATAGAGGTGGGAGACTTTGCCGGAAAAGATACTGCTACGATAAAAAAGAACATGGCGGGGGTACACAATAACAGTACACTTTCTGTTGATTCACAGTGCCAGCTGTGGACAAGCAACATAAATGTAAATGGTGCAACAGTCAAGCTGGATGGCATGACATATGTGGCAGATGACATGACCTTAAAGGGTACAGGCTCAAAGGTCACACTTGGAAAGAATAATAAGAATAACAATGCGAAGTACGTCGGCTTTGGCAACGGAGGCGATGATAAGGAAAATCCTGTCGCAGGCGATAGTTCTGCTATTATCATAAACGGCAGGGAGGCATCTCTTGATATGTCAAATATCAGGGAGCTTATGTTGGCAGGAACCGCATATATCAATACACAGGCTATTGTAAACTCAAGTGGTGTGGGTACAGAAAACAGCAATGTGCCTATGGGTGAGTCAATCTCTGTAAAGGGTGACCAGATAGCATACCTTGTGCCGCCTGAGTGCATAGGCACAAGTGGAGATGGTGCGGATGCCAAATCGCTTTACAACAAGAATCCACTCTCCTATAAGGAGTACAAGGATATCACGGCAACAGGACAGGATCAGACAAAGTATACTGAAGTTAATGCTAATGTGGTCAGCACAAAGACGGGCAAGGCGCTATCGGCATATCTGCCGGAGGGCAGGACAATCGATAAGTGTATAAAGAAAGTCTTTGTTCCTTCTACTGATAATAGTGATGATGGACTTGTATACTATTATGTAAATCTGCCAACGAACAAGGCAGCTGAGTATTACAGAGACTATTTTGGCGCAGACAGTGACAAGCTCAATAGATACACTAAGTTCTATACTGACAGCATAAAGGTAAATGAGGCAGCAAGCATCTATACTGCCGGCAATTACAGCATCTACGATGGCAGCAATTTAAGCCTTTTGAAGGGCATAGCTGATGGTGTGGACATGGATGCACAGTCGGATGCTTTACAGCGCACATATACTGCACTAAACTCAAAGCTTTTGACAAATTATGCGGATTTACCGGCAAATGCAGCAAGTGTTTCGCTTTTTACAAATATAGTTAACAATACCAATTTGCTGAAAATAGTGCCAAATTCCGGTAATAAACATATATTTGAGACTGAGTATCAGGGAAAAAAATACCAGGCAATTGTCAAAAACGGTAACTACACCTATGATGCAAATGACAAATCACACAATGTGGATATAATTGTTGCTACGGGAGATGTGACACTGAATGCTGACTTTACAGGTACCATAGTTGCAAAGGGCAGGATAATTGTAAACAAAGACCAGTGCGAGATTGATAATGGTACTCAGGAGTTATTTAAGGCATTGCTTCTTGAAAAGGTAAGTGATGCAGACGATGCACTGCACCTGTATGATGTGTTCATGGACGGTGCCAACTATCTGGGTAATGTTTCTTCTTTTTCAAATAAGAAGGAGGCAGATACAAAAATAGATTATGCTACGCTCATTACATACCAGAACTGGACCAAGGAGTAGAAAACAAGCGGCTTCTAAGGCGCAAAACAGCTGCGAAATATTTATATTTGACAAATTTTGACGATATATACAAGGGAGGAATCCAATATGTCTGTAAAAGAAAAAAAGAATAATGGTGGTTTCTCTCTGGTAGAGCTTATAGTAGTGATAGCGATATCTGTCGTACTCATAGGTGCGGCAACCATATCCATTCGCTCGGTAATGGGGGTTGAGGTGAAGCAGTGTGCCAGAAATATTGAATCGATAATTAATAAAACAAGAGTCACCACGATGGGAAAGGACAGCGCAGTTCTTGAGATATACAAGGATGCATCAGATGGTGCCTACTATTATAAGACGACTATAAATGGTACAGTATCTGATCCAAGCAAAATCGGAAAGAACAGGATTGATGTATATTATTCCGTGAATGATGATTATACCGGCAAGACACAATTGAACGGCTCAGACAGTATAGTGCTTCAGTTTGACAGAAGCTCAGGTGCACAAAAGCCTGATGCCAATGGTAAGTGCTGCAGCCGTATCTGGATTCAAAAAAACAGCACCGAGAAGGTTATCACGATATACAAGGAGACCGGCAAGGTGGTATGTGAGTAATTTACATAGTTTAATGATGAATATTTTATTTTGACGCAAGGCTGTTATAAGGTTGTATGATGAAATCGGAGAGGAAGATGAACCATGAAACTTTTAAGGCGCATGAACAAATCAAATAATAGGAAAAACAGTGGCTTTACACTTGTTGAGCTTGTCATTGTCATGGCGATAATGGGAATACTGGGGCTGGCTGTTGCAGGCTTTATCGGTACGAGCACGAAGCAGTATAAGTACGCTTCAAAGGACGTAGATTTACAGTATGAGGCACAGCTTACGATGAATCAGATAGGAGACCTGATAATTGATGCGCAAAAGGGTGTCAAGTATGAGCCTGCTACAGTGGCAGCGCCGGTGGAGGTGGCATCAGCAGCCCCTGAGGCCGGTTATGTTGCAACTGCATCAGCGGAAGAAGCGTCATCCGAAGAAGCATCATCTGAGGAAACATCATCCGACAGCAAGCTGATTATCTACAACAAGGATTGTACATACAATATCATATACAGACCATCAGAGCACAAAATCTATCTGCGAAAGGATACACTGGATCCTGCAACAGGTGCGGTGAAGGCAGATGGTCAGGGCAAGGAATCGCTTATGGCAGAAAATGTCACAGGCTTTACACCTGATTTAAGCGAGGCAGAAAGCAAGAACTCTGTCGGACTTGTCGTGGACTTTAAAGCAGGGGACAAGAAGTATACATCAAAGCAGAACTTCACTATGCGAAATAAGGTACCGACCGGGGCAGATGTGGAGTATGTGGCACCGGCAGAGCCTGAAGGAATAAGGATATATTATAAAGGCAAGGATGTAACCAACGGAACGGTATACTATGAAATGAAGAAAAATCAGAATAAATTAGAGTTTACTGATAAGATTCTGGGTGGAAAGTATGATTCAAAAAATGTAACGTGGGATCATTCTGGAACAAAAAATGGTGGAAACTTTAATGCTAATGGTGATGTATATAATGTAGAACTTATGGATAATGAAACTACAGATCAATTTGTTATCACAGTAACATCCAAAGACGATACGTCATTGACGGCAAAGGTAACTGTAAACGTAGCACATCCAATCAATATTCTGCATTGTGATGCAGATAAGCATTTCAATTTAGGACAGACGCATCAATTGTTTATTGATGAATGGGAGTTAAAAAATTCTTCATTAAATGGTAAATATCAGGTTAAGGATTTTGTATGGCATATGGAGGTAGAAAGTGTCAGCTCAACAGGTGCAACCGAGCACAAGGGAGATATATCCTTTAGAATGGGCGATGATGGCAAGCTGATTTATGGACCGGAGGGCAATGGTGAGCCTGATGGAATATTTAAGTTTAGTTCAAATGAGATTGCAGGAGAAACAGGAGCACAAGGTAAGCCAGATGATCCTAAATATAAGAACTATCTTAATTATTATATTTTAGGTTATAATAAAGAAATGCATATCACTCTCGGAAATGATTTTCTTACCGGAGAGAAATTAAATATCAGCGTCTGGCTTGGACTTGAGGATATGCCGGAGTTTAAGTCAAATACAATTACGTTTTATACATATTAAGAAACAGAGTAGTTTTTTACAAAAGGAGCAATCGCAATGAGCAAATTAAGAAAAAAAATAGTGGTTCCAATATCGCTCACACTTACAGGATGTCTCGTTGTGGCAGCTTTTGTGCTGAATGACAGCCTAACAAAGGTCGATGCAAATGTAGCATTCAATGGAATATCTGATATAGTCAGCTCACATGGCAAGGACAAGCCCTTCAATATAGTGGAGGTGGTGCCTGACAAGAAAATGGCATCCATTGGCTATCTGATTGACGGTCAGGAGCCTGACGATTGGTTTGGAACACTGGCACAGATGTCTGACAAAGATGGTGCCGGTGTAAAAAACAGGTCTGCCTATATGGAAGGTCTGAAAACAAAGCTTGCACCTATTACTACCGAGAAAAAGGATAACACAAAGCCTCTTTACTATGAGCCGTATGAGGAGAGCTATGTCAGTCAGGGCGATGACTGGACAGAGCTTGCCCTTGTAGATATGGACAGAATAAACAAGGGTACCACCGGTTATAAGATGACAGAGCAGGCGGAGGGAGATTATAAGTTCAATACCGATTACCAGCTTGCTGTAAATGAGGAGGGACTGCCTACAGGTCATTACAGACAAAATGTTGACCATTATGTTTTCATGCAGGGCGAGGATGAGACAGAAGATGGCTCAAATACAGAGACTGAAAATGGCAATCAAATTAAGGCACCCGGAAAAAGAGGTTACTACAGTGTTGCGTTTACTGCAGTCAAATTGCCGGATGGCATGACAAACACTCAGTATCTGGTACCGTCTGATAATTCACAGAAAGCTGATGGAAATACAGACAGCGGTACAGATGGTAACATCGATAGCAGCACAGACAATACGACAGATACAGGCACAGGTGACGATACCGTTGAGAAGCATGTGGTTTATTCTATAAAGAGCGCATATGCCATTGGTTCTGCTGAGGGCATGCAAAACATAGCAAAATATGACCCAAAGGCATATATTTACAGGATTGACAATTCAGATATCACATCACCATATGAATTTGTTGCAAGAGCTGACCGGATGGCAGGTTTGCCTGATGGCAGTAAGCCGGATTATGAGAAGTATACATACTGTACGGTTGAGATGGAGTATGTGCCTGCAGATAAAATCACTGATGACGAGACCTACTACGAGGTGGACACTAAGGTACCTATTGAGTTTAATTACGATGAGACCGGCGAGTATGGAGCAGTGCTTGACTCACAGAATCCATACGAGAAGATAGATGATGGCACACCGGACAATCAGCCGGCAGGTAAGACCGGCGCAGATGATATTTCAGATGATGCTTCAATAGCTGATTCTGCTACAGAGAATAATGATGGTAACACAGGCAGGGTAATCCTCACTGATACAGACGGATATTTTGATATAGTTAAGGACAGCCAGACATACACCTATGTGGGTGAGGGAAATGGTGATTATATCATGGTGGCTGATAAAAACGGCTCGCTTGATTATCCTGTAAATACCACACACATATATTATAAGGGTGGTTTCAAGAACAATAACTGGTTCAGAACAGGTGTGTTCAATCAGGAGGGCAAGACAGGCGATGATGATAAGACTGCCAATATGACCTTCAAGGTAAAAACAGTCACACCCAAGGAGCTTGAGCAGATAGATGTATCAACAATTGATTTACTCTATCTTTCCGGCTCAAAGTCCGTCCTTTCAAATGATTTAGTAAACGATGCTGCAACATATAAACCTGATAATGACATTTCATGGGACAAGGTAAAGCAGATAGTCCAGCGTGTGCACCAGAGTGGTATAATGATGCCTGTTATAGTGGATAATGGTATTGTGTGGCCTGCTTCAAGTGCAGACTACTCAAGTAATATTAAAAAGCTTGCAGGTCTTTTGAGCTGTAACAATTTCAGCTCGCTGAATTTTACTAAGGACTCAGCTGATAATTTTATTAATTGGAATAATGACATAAAGTATTATAAAGTTGACAGTAAAACCCATACAAAAGGTTTTGTAATTGGCAACGAATATGTCATTCCACGAAACTATAATCCTAGTACGGATGTGCCATTTGTTTTAAGAGATGATTTTGCTTCTGCATTTATTGCAAATGAAGATGAAACTCAATTTGTCGAAGCAGCTAAAAATGAAAATTTTGACGAGATAGCAGAGTATATCAACTCAGAGAATACAAGCAGGAAAAAAGAAAATGATACTCTTGGAAAGGACGAGTATGCATACTATGACAAGGAGATTTCAAAGGCGATAGTTTTAAGCTATACCATATCGTATGCCGATA
>ENA-ORLU01000766-ORLU01000766.1-human-gut-metagenome-genome-assembly--contig:-NODE-766-length-28183-cov-3.577635_pt1 | contig 28183 bp, 20 predicted proteins | sample MGYA00243009_ERZ508833 | MGnify/ENA primary metagenome ERZ508833 (study PRJEB26277, sample SAMN04329763) | human gut metagenome | biome: human-associated habitat | host: Homo sapiens | place: USA...
CCAATGATGAACTGCAATAGGAGCAACACTGCCGCCTGCTTCAGCCTGATGAGCAGCAGCAACCTCTGCCAAAGTAGCACCTGCAAAGAATGCATCAATAACATTTTCTACAGTAGGCTCAGCCTTAACAACTGCCAGCTTGGTAGTCTTCAGCTCAGCATCAATATCAGCCAGATATTCAGCTACTGCAGCGCAACGTTTAGCACGCATAGCTTCTGCATCCTCTTCACGACGCTCCAGCGGCTCCTCAGTCATATTAGGATACATATTTACGCCAACAGCACGATCCTTACGCAGGTCCAGAGCTTTAAAGCGTTTTTCCAGAACCTCATTAACAGAGTTTTGCGGATAGCCTGCTTCCAGAGCTTTAATAATACCGCCCTGCTCTTCAACCTTTTGGAACTCAGCCCAAATTTTCTCAGTCATTTGTTTAGTCAAAGACTCAACAGCCCAGGAACCGCCGGCTGCGTCAATAGGACGCATCATGCCAAATTCCTCCTGCAGCATAACGTGCAGATTACGAGCGATACGACGGGAGAAAACGTCACCCTTGCGGATAAGCTGGTCAAAGGGAGGATTTTCAAAAGTAGTTACGCCGCCAACTACAGATGAGAAGGTTTGAGTAGTGTTGCGCAGCATATTTACATAGGGGTCAATAACAGTCTTAGTAAAGCGAGCGTTACGACCATGTACTACAGTGGAACGGTCCTCTTCATCAGCGCCAAAGACCTCCATGATAGCAGCCCAAACAAGACGAAGTGCACGTAGTTTGGCAATTTCCATAAAGAAGTTTGCGCCCTGATTAAAGCAGAACTCTAGGGAATTAGCAATATCTTTTAGAGAAAGGCCGCGTTTTTGCATCTGGCGTACATATTCAACAGCTGCAGCAAAGGTATAAGCAACCTCTTGAACTGCCTCAGCACCGCCATCAGTATATACTTGGCTGTCTACAAAGATAGTACGCAGCTTAGGTGCATTTTTCTTGGACCAACGAATAGCCTCCGCCATTTCGTCATACAGCTTTTCTAAATCGGTAGTAGAACCAGTCTTAACCAGCTCACCAATAGGATCAGCGCCAATGCAGCCATGAAGGTCAGAAACTTTAAGACCCTTCGCTTTAATAGCAGCAGCAGTCAGACCAATCAGGCCCATCGCAGAAGCACCTGCATAAATCAGAACAGGATATTTATCAAGCTTAAGGCCATTAAGCAATACGCTCATATCCTCAACAGTTGCAAGGTTAACACCAATGTCGCCAGGCTTTGCTGCATCTTTAGGTTCAACACCATTCAAGGTTGCAGTGTCCAATGTAATATTGTAAACGGTGGAGCCTTTTTCGATTTCTTCCTTAAGCAGCTCGTTGTTGTCTGCTGGTAAGGTTTCATCGCAGCTTTGTGCAATGCCCCAGGGCTCATGTACATATTCGTTAACAGTTGCACCACGCAGGTAGTCACCCATACCAGGATAGTTATCTGTGGGCAGGATATCATCTACATCAACACGTCTGTAAATAGGATCAAAGGTTATACCCTCATAGTTTTTGGTATACATAATCTTGTCAAAAGGTTTGCCTTTCAGCAAAGCATTGCAGGCTTCTACCCATTCATCCCATTCAGGTGCGGTGAATTCATCAAAAGAAACCGGCGGGAAATTAGCAGTCTTTTCAGATTTGTGCAGAATTTCAGCCAGCTCTGCGTCGGTCAAGGGCTTGTCACCAAAGACAGAAGCAGTAATCTTTTCTTGTTCTTCAGCCATAAGATTTTCCTCCTTAAAGAATTTTTTCTTTAATTACCACTGACTTATAAAAAGTCTTCTCAATACGCAATATCACCTCCGCATTCTCTTTTAACATTGCCTTTCTCTGCTTAAAGCATTAGCCAGACTGCTCTCACTCAATCTGTAGGGTGCCGTGCCTACAAGCAGCAATCTTAGGAAGATTTGAAAAGCATCTATAAACGGTCACGGTTGTCCAGGCCGTTGATAGTAAAATCAGAGAGCTGTAAAGCTCTTCAATCTGCCGCACAAGGTCAGCAGCGGACGTGTTTCTCGTCCTTGAGTAATAGAATCATTAACAATCAGCTCACCCAAAGCAGCTGCTGGTTCTGCGCCGCGCATCTGCATGAAGCGCAGATAATATTCAATCTGCATGGCATCTTCTGCACTTTTAAAAAGCACTGCTGTGGATTTAGCTGGAAATTTGGGCGGTGAATATGGGTCCACAGCAGTGAAATAAACCTTTAAAAGCTCAGTTATATCTATCTTTTTAGGATTATATTCTACTCTTACGCAATCCAAGGAAAAGGCAATATTTTGAGCATCAGCACTGCCAATTGTCAGTGCCTCCACTCCACGAGTGTGTTCTAATATTTCCTTAAGAGCATCAAGCTCATTACCACATAAATAAAGCTCCTTCATAATCAGAACCTCCCATGCTACTTATAATTCGTACTAAATATATATATCGGAATTTATAATACATTTCTTTAGCAATCTGCCCCGAAACACCATCACATATATGTACAAGGCCTACGCCAAATATATTTAATTTATTGCATATAATACAAAAACCATCACAATAATTTGTGATGGCTGGGTGTTTTGTGGGACGACGCACCCCTACGTCGCCCCACAGAGGGAGAAAGGAAATGTTCTCGCTAAAAGAGAATTTGAGAATGGTATTTGAAACGCCAGGTGTCCAGTCTGACGTGCAAATCAATCTCGCATCGATGGCTTGACGATTCTCAAAGGTCCGCCATCTATTGACCTTTGAGCGCAATGAAACAGAAAGCCGCTTTTCATTTGTTAACCAGCTATAAGGCTAGTACATCTGAAAAACGGCGAAATATCGAAGCGCTGTACAATAAACCAGTAACGCTCACCCATAATCTAAGCAGGATGAAAAAAAACCAATATCCTCAAACAGCCAGTAGCAAACCACTGTCCTAATTATGTCAATAAGGATAATGCAAAAAGGTAACTGCACTAAAACAAGCTTCCAACATCTCTCCCCGTCTCTCGCAGGTCAAACGACGATGCATATTACAGGCAGTTCTTCTGGCTTCGTATCATTGTTCTTCTTCCCCTTCCCAGACCTTAGTCCAGTGGTTATGGAAGCTAACTCCACGTTACAGCGGCGGGACCGCGCCGGACTTTAACCGGCTTCTCTATTAAGCATTAGCACCTGTAATTCAGTATTAACTTGATGATGTTATTATACGACTCTTTATTAGTAATGTCAAGTATATTTGTTAAAATCGTTATTATTAATTTTTATCATTTCTTTTCAAGTCCATAATATTTACCTTTTATGTGTTTTGTGGTATCTTGAGTGTAGTCCATTGTGATTGTCTCCTTGTTGGTTTTTGTGTAGCAACTTAATCTTAACAGGAAGAGGTCACAATGGACTATTTTTATTCTGTTTTCAAGGTGTGCGACTTCATTTTACAATGAACCATTATAATTTTTAGAGAAAATCCCGCGAAAAAATTTCTTGCAGCTTTTAGTACAGCTATACCGCTTTCAGCTAGTTTATTCCATACTTATTTCATAAAGCTTCTTATAAGTACCATTTTTATGCAAAAGCTCCTCATGAGTTCCAATTTCAACAATACTGCCTTCATGCAGCACTACAATCTTATCAGCATTGATAATTGTAGATAAACGATGAGCTATAATCAAGGTTGTACGTTCCTTAGCTAATGCATCTAAAGCCCCTTGAATCTGCTTTTCTGTCCTAGTATCAAGAGCAGAGGTTGCTTCATCCAAAATCAAGACCGGCGGATTCTTCAAAAACACCCTAGCAATGGCTAAACGCTGCTTTTGTCCTCCAGAAAGCTTAACACCACGTTCACCAATGCAGGTGAAATATTTTTCAGGAAGACGCTCAACGAAGCTGTCAGCGGCAGCTAACTGGGCAGCCTTTTTGATTGCTGTATCACTAACATCATCCTTGCCATAAGCAATATTAAAGCTTACAGAATCTGAGAACAGAAACACATCCTGCTGTACCAGACCAATTTGCTGACGCAATGAACGCTGAGAATATTTATTAATATTGACACCATCCAAATAAATGCCTCCCTGCTGAGGCTCATAGAAACGAAGCATTAAGCTGGCAATAGTTGTTTTACCAGCTCCAGTAGCACCAACAAAGGCCACCTTCTCTCCAGGCTTAATGGTAAGGCTAAAATTCTTTAGCACTGCCTGATTTTCCAAATAGCTAAAGCTTACATTTTCAAAACGAAGCTCACCCTTAATATTTTTACATTCAATAGCGTTATCATCATCCCTAATTTCCACAGGCTCCTGCAATAGCTCATAAAAACGAGCAAAGCCAGCCATGCCACGCTGATACATTTCTGTAAATACTGTCAAGCGCAGTAGAGGCTTCATAAACAGATTAACATAAAGCAAAAATGCTACAAAATCGCTTACTGTAAGCATTCCCTTAGCAATAAGAATACCACCACAGCCCAAAAGCGCTAGATTAGTAATATTCGTAAAATAGTTTACACTGCCAGAAAAATATGACAGTACCTTAAAGGAAGCTTTTCTAGTATTATATAGTGCATTGCTTTTTTCCATAAAGCGCCTTTGCTCCACGTCTTCACAAGCAAAGGCTCGTACAAGTCGCACTCCGCTTAAAGCCTCCTCAGCCTGTGCAGATACCTCGCCAGAGCGTGCTCTGCTGGCACGAAAGGCAGCCTTCATTTTCCGATTAATAAAAACTGTATGTACAGTTTTAGCAATAAGCAAAAGCGTAATCAATAAACCAAGCCATGAATTCATCCAAAAAAGTACACTTATAGTTCCAAGCATAGTTATAGAGCAAACCAGCAAATCATTGGGCCCACGGAAAGTTAACTCGCTGACCTCTACTACATCAGTAGTAATACGAGATAGCAATTGACCTGTTTTGCTATTGTCATAAAAACGAAAGGAAAGCTTCTGCAAATGAGCAAATAGGTCGTGACGCATATCATTTTCGATGCCTGCACTCATTATATGACCATAGTAATTTATGGCAAAAAGCAGGCCAAAATTAATACAATAAAGGATAAACAGAATGCTTATCCAATGAAGCATACCAGAAACATCCCTATTAGGCAGCTCCACACTCAAAATATGGCGCACTAAGATTGGAAAAATCAAATCCAGGGCAGCTGCCAAACAGGAGCCAAAGACTACTCCCCAAAATATTTTTTTATATGGTCCATAATAACGGAAAAATTCTTTCAGCATCTTAATTCTCCTTAGTACTGTTCCAAATATGCAGTTTATGAGCACCGATTATCTTGCCATCCGGTGTCACGGCAGGAGCTTCAACACCACCAACATGCCTTCCATCAGGGCTGATTGCAATAGCCTGTAGAGGTCCCTCCGTATGAAAGAAATCCACATTCTTACCAGTAGATAAATCAATTATCAGAGCACCATGAGCAGAATAAGCATGTGTCCTAACATTGCGACCTACAGCACAGGCAGCCAGGTTATCAGCAAAAGCAAGCTGCTCCATAGTTCCCTCGGCTCTATATTGGTATTTAAACTTGCCATCATAATCAAAGACAAACATACTATTGTTGCTTGGATGCTCTACTGGAGTGGGCAGCTGCCAATTTTCCCTATTAAAGGTGTTGATGGTTGTGAAAACAACGCCATATTTCGTAGCAAAACCATCCCTGCCTGAGGCATTAATCCAAGCCCCAGCAACCTGAGCAGGCTGGGACAGAGTTCGCTCCCACAGAACCTTTCCCTGAGCATCAAAAAGAAAACCACGTCCATCACTACAGCTGCCAGCCAAATATTTACCATCCTCAGAAAAATTTGGACTGCCTCGCATAACAGAATTGTCAAAGGGCGGAACAGGCGGTACGTAGGCCGAACCAAGCTGCTTACCACTGTGCTTATCTAAAAAATACATAGTATCCTTGTAATGCATATCTTCACGAAAATCGTAGGCAGAAGTGGAAATAACTACTCTACCATTATTATCATTGACATCACACCAATTTATCCAACTATCTATTGCTTCATCAGCGGGATATTTCCATAAAAGATCTCCAGCACTATTCACAGCAAGCATTCTGCCACGATAACTGCGATTGCCATTCTTATCCATAAGGAAACGATAAACATTGGCAAAGGCATTATCATCCTTATCCACAGCAATGTGAACAACGGATGGATAAGAGCGCTGTGAAGCATCGGCACCTACAAAATCTGAGCCCTTATATTTCCAAACTATATCGCCTGTCCTAACATTTACTGCATATAAATGACCTTCAGGACTCTGCTCGCCAATATAAGCTAGAGATCCGTCCTTACTAAGACAAGCAGAAATAAGCTTGCCAATGCCTAGGCTTCTTTTCCACAGCTGATGTCCAGTATTGTCAAAAAGGAACAGCTCTCCTCGAGAAGTACCTACCAGCCAGCCATTTTCCGTAGGAGCATAGCAGATAGTAGCCTTGGTAAAGCCCATATGGTCGTAATTATCAGTAGGAATATCACCCAAATCAACGGCTACTCCTCCATTTTCGTCAGAAGTAAATTGCAGCCAGGGAGTTCTGCTACCCGTAAGCCAATACAAGCCAACCCAAGATAAAATTAAAATGATTAAGGCAATGCTGCCTTTAAGCTTTTTCATAGATATAATTTCGTCCAATCATAAATTTGACGCAGAAAGCCAAAATACAGCCCCTGCTCTGAAAGAAGATATACAAGCTTGCTCAAAACAATAAATCCTGTAACAACGCCAAAGCAAGCACAGCAAAGCTTTTCTCGTAACGCCCACAGCTGATTTCTTTGCAGGCCCTTATTAAGAAAAAATCCTCTGCTTACTACGGATAGAGACAAGGTCTGCGCACGTCGCAAACAACGAGCCAACAATGGCTTGGCAATATATGGCAGATGACGAACAACCGCAGTACGTCCGCCTCTCGTCGAACTACGTAACTGTAAAGCTATAATAACATCTCCTGTTTCTGCAGCTAAAACAGGTAAAAATCTAATTGCTGTTACCAACATAAAGGCCAGCTGTGGAGATAGGCGCCAGGCCGTCATAGCCTGCAGCAGCTGCCTAGGATCACTGGTCCAGCAAACAAACAAGCCTAAAACCAGCATATTAGCAGAACGTAACCCCTGTACAGCGCCGTACAATATACCTTCACGATAAATATATAATCCGCCTGTCAGCGTTCCCAGACTACCTGCATCAGCAGGAATAAGTGTTACTAATGGTGTTCTTGGAGTTTGTGCAAAAAATAGTGCTTGACTAAACATAGAGCCCCATAGTCCTAAAAGCAGCAGTATCGCCATCACACGCCACTTATAAATAGATGTTCCTCCAACAAAGTGCAGCACTAAAGTTGCAGTAAATAAAATAAATAAACTGCGAGGATTATCTACAGTTATAGTCAAAACCGCAAACATAAGCAGCACTAATATTTTAGTACGACCATCAAGCTTTTTAGCCCAGGCAGCAGCATCACTCCCCTCCCACAGCTGACGTACTGACATAACATTTCACCTCCTCTGCTAATACACATGGAGGTATTTCAAGCTTCTCGCTAATGCGAAGCACAGGAGTAGCACTTAGTCCACCCTCCAATAAAAACTGCTTATTAGTAAGAACATTGTGAACATAGTCATAAACCATTATCTCCCCATTCTTTAAAAGCAGTACACTATCAGCAATTTCCGCTGCTAGCTCAACATCATGTGTGCAAATAAAAACACTACCTCCTGCAGACCTATATGCAAGAAGAAGCTGTTTAATTTCCCGCAGACTTTCTTCATCCTGCCCTGTTGTAGGCTCGTCTAAAAGTAAAAGCTGAGGTTTTCTAGCTAGCATAGCACCTAATACTACACGTAGTCGCTGTCCCTTACTAAGAGCCAAAGGAAAATCATGACGATAAATACCAAGCTTTAATTTTTCTAATAGTGAATCTATATCAGCATCAGTAATTGTCTTATTATTCCATTTTAGTTCCTCCTCAACAGTGTCTGCTAAAAGCATTAAATCAGGTTCCTGACGCAAATAACCAATCTTATCAAAGGAGTCACCAAGCTCCTTACCATCTAGCTTAATTGAACCGTGCTCTAAATTACTAAGGCCGCCTAAAATATTCATCAAAGTGCTTTTACCAGCTCCGTTGTATCCCATCAGAGCAACGATTTTACCCTTGGGTAAAGAAAAACTAAGATTTTTTAGAATAGGCTTAGCTGAACCTGGATACGTATATATTACATTATCTACTTTTAAGATTGCTTCGGAGCTTTCCTCGTTTATTTTAGCTTCAGTACCATATGAGTCTACATTAAAAGTTTTTTCACAGTTTCCATGAATCATTTCCACGATCTTTTCTTCTTCACTAGTTAGGTTAGGAAGCTTCAAAAAACGACACAGCTTAACACTCTGCGGTTCTCTAATTCCCGCACCTGACTTATCAGTCAGCATTGACCAGGCTTCATCCATAGCTCCATCATAAATAATCCGTCCCTGCTCCATTACAGCTAGACGAGAAAAATATTTTGCCAGCTCATTGACACGATGCTCAATCATTAAAATGCTAATATGCTCTTCTTTATTAAGACGCAATAAAAGCTCCATAAAGCTCTTTACACCCTGTGGATTCATCTGACTGACAGGTTCGTCTAAAATCAAGAGCTTGGGCTTAGTAATTAAAATAGAAGCTAAAGCCAGTCTTTGTCTTTGACCGCCACTAAGCTGATGAATACCATATTCCTCAAAGCCAGATAAACCAACTAAATTTAATGTTTCCGTAACTCGACTGCTAATAAAATCTGAATTTAAGCCCTGATTTTCCAAAGCAAACCCTACCTCATCGCCAACAGTCATGGCAAAAAGCTGGTCATCTGGAGACTGATAGACAGTACCAGCCAAAAGGCCAATAGCCTCTGGTGTAAGGGCTGCAACATCCATCCCATCAAGATATATTTTTCCTAGGCTGCGTCCTTTTTCGCCACTTAAAAGGCCACTAATAGCCTTTATTAAGGTAGATTTTCCACAACCACTATGACCTGCAACTAAAAGCATTTCTCCTTGATGCAGCTCCAGATTAAGATTATGAAGAGTAAAGTCAGCTCTGCTTGAATAACCATAAGAAAAGTTTTCTATTTTTAACATTTCTAATCCCCCATAACCTGATGAAGCTTTGCTCCAGTTTTATAGCCTAGCCAACTACCAATACTGCTGTATAATAAACCATTAACAAACATATATAACGCTAAATACCAGTCAGCATAATACAAGCGGTAAAAGAACATCATTTGTTCCATATTTACAAAGGTAGTAAACCCATCTGTGCAGCCAAGCAGAATGGCCAACACTAGCATAAAGCTGTTATTTAAAATTTTCTGCCTATAAAAACCGCTAATATATAAAACTGTTTCCAAAGCCACTACTGATACGCAGCAGCTTAAAAAGCCTAAAGGTGTAAAATGACCAAACATAATACCTGTCAGCATATATTTCACAAAATATAAAAGGCTCACTACACCGGGCTTTCTAAACAACACTAGAAGGGAAACTATTAGCAGATACTGCAGCACTCCACTCAAAAGTCCCGAAACAAGACCAGAAAACGGCCCTAAAAATACGTGCAGCAAATCGCCAATTAGCGTAGTTGGCATTGTAATACCACCAAAAGAAAGTGCTGCAAATAAAGCCACAGTGATGGCACCCTTGGCACCTATTTCGTATATACATTGCTTTAGTCTATAGCTAAAACAGATTACCAAAAGCATACATATAAATGAAAAGCAAACCGCTAATAGGCCCAGACTATGTGTTTTGGATATTTTCAGAGGCACCTCCTGTATCTTTTCCTGATTATTGTCATAAACAGTTACGCGCAGATTATAGTCGCCTTCAAGAACAGTGAAATAATCAATGTAGATAGGAATGATAAAGCTCTGACTCTTTTGTCCATCTAGTGATATAAGTGCAGTTGTTTCTCCAGCAGCACCTATTTCACCAGCCCAGCCATGCTCACTATCCTCATTATTTTTTCCCGCAGTGCATAGTCCAGGAGCCAGCTCACCAGTAGCTCTATCTACTAGTTCTGCTTTAAAACGCAGTACCCTTACATCCTTCTGAGGGTTACGCATTTCTAAAAGCAGATGAGCTGCAGGATGATTGAAAACCGCTGCCCAGCTTGTAGCACCATCACCAGCAATTCGATTACGAAAGCTTTCTAAAGAAGTATCACGTATATAAATAACACCTTCCTCTGCCTTATCATCACGCTGACCATTATCATCAACAGGCAGGGTAACAGACTGAATATACCAATTAAATTTACTTTTATCCAGCTTAGCTGCAGGCTCTTCTGCTTTAGCAGCAGCTCCAGCCTCATAGACAAAGCTTACCGACCTACTCTCATGTATATTTTTACCCTTAAGCTCCACACTGGCCTCTCTAGAGCCAGGCTTCATATCATTTTCAGCTTTTATATATAATAAATCAAAGTTCATGCCAAAATTAGCAGGCAAAATCCACCTTGCTTTAGCAATATAGCCTTGATTTGTTTTTTCAATCTGCCACTGAGAACTTTGCTGAGGAATAAATCCATCCGGCAAAGTAATAACGATCTCTGTGTCCCGTTCATAGGGAACATCAAAGCTTGTTCCATTAACGAAAAATGGAACTGTACTTCCTCCATAAACTGTATGTAAATTTTTCTGCTCCATATTATAGGGATAAACAGCTTCCAGCTTTACTCCTGCTAAGGCTGTTTCCATCCAAATACAAAGCAGCACTACAAATAAAATTATCTTTTTCATCCTACACCATTTTCTGCAATTCCAGGAAATTTAAATAACATGCACATAAAGTTTCAAACATATGAAAAATCCCATAAATCAAAAAGACGCTGCAGACTTAGTGCAGCGTCTCTATAAAATATCCAATTACACTCAACAACCACCACAAATGCTTTTTAATAGAGCCTCTGCTTTATCTAAATCATCCTTCTTAGGCTTAGTAGAAATCTCCAAACTTTCACTAATAGGATTTTTAATGACAGAAATGTCAGCCTTATAGGCTCTGCTTAAAAGCTCCTCTGTAAAGGCTTCCGCCGGAGGTGCATCAGCCAGCACTCTACCTTCTCCAAAAAGCAAAATTCTTGTACAATACTTTGCGGCAAAATTAAGCTCATGAACAACCATCAGAACTGTTTTTCCCATCTGTGCCAATTCCTTGGCGAAACGGAAAAATTCCTCCTGATATACCATATCCAAACCAGTAGTAGGCTCATCCAAAAATAAAATCGGTGTTTGCTGAGCCAATACCTTAGCCAGAAGAATGCGCTAATTCTGACCACCAGAAACCTCTGTTACAGGGCGTTCGGCCAAATCTAAAGTCCCAGTATAGGCCATACAATCCAAAGCCAGCTTTTCATCCTCGCTGCTTTCCTTTTCCCACCATTTCATATAGGGATAACGACCAGCAAGAACAATGTCTCGGCCAGTATAGCCAAAGCCAACCTCAACGTGCTGCTGCAAATAAGCTACACGACAAGCAAGCTCCTTATCGTCATATTCCTCCAAAGACTTACCAAAGTACAAAACCTCTCCGCTTTTCTTAGGAAGCAGACCGCGAATAGTTTTTAAGAAGGTGCTCTTACCTGCGCCATTGCAGCCAATAATACCAACAATCTCTCCTTGCTTAATCGCAGCATTCACGTCGGAAATAACCACCTTATTTTCATAGCCTATGGATAAATTTTTAATTTCAATAACAGTGTCCGACATACTCAGCCTCCTAAGCAATAATCTTATTGGTATATATTTGATAATAAATTTGAATATTAATATTTTTATGGACTGTAAGGCCTGGTTTGTGATATAAGATTGCACCGCTATGCTTTATTCAAAACTTAAAGAACAAAATCAGCTCCTTAGAAGCTGTATTCATAACCTAATATAAAGTTTCTTCCTAAGGAATAGTAATTAGTAGTACCGTTGGAAGTAATATCCTGTCTATCTAAAATATTATTCAAATGGAAGAACACCTTATGATTTTCCTCAGGAGTATAAGACAAGTGCAGATCAGTAAAGAGCTGCGGTTTAATCTTTCTGGATGTAGCCTCATTACCAGTACGCTTGCCAACATAGTTAGCATCTAAGGAGGTCATTAATTTACCTTTGGTATAGGTAACACCGCCAGTAAGCTGCAGCTTGTTATAATAATCGTGCCAATCATTATTTCCATAAACATCAAAGGCTCTTGTTTGAGGATTATTATACATAATACCCCATCTGCTGCTCCAATTATCATCGTGAGCCACGTTCAAAGACAGTTCTATACCAGTGTTTCTAACATCCTGGTTAGTATAGTCTACAGATACTAAAGAGCCATTAGCATATTTGGAATCAGCTTCAATGGAGTCTTTGATTTCATAATTAAATACTGCCAAACGCCATGCTCTATTACCTTCATTCAGCTTATAGCCAATCTCATAGTGAGTACCCTGTTCCGGTTTCAAATTCAGTTTAGGATTAATTACGCCAGTACCAAATATTTGAGTCAAATTAGGCAGTCTAAAGGATTTACCTGCTTTAGCATAAAAAGAGCTATCCTCTGAAAGCTTATGAACAAACTGCAATTCTGGAGTAAATTTACTCATATTATCGTTTTTGATATTTTGAGTTTTATTTGTTTTTAAATTTGTTTGTTCACCTTCAATGCCATTAGCCCAGGTTTCTCGAAGATTAACAATTAAATTAGAAGAAGGTGACAATTCTTTATTATATGAAGTATATACAGAAACAACATTGCGTTCTAATGTACTATCCAAGGGAGGCTTAGCAGCACTCATTTTGGATTTTTTAGTAGCAGCAGAATATAAATCCATATCCTCACGTTGGAATTCAACACCTACAAGCAGTTTATCCTTGCCAATATCGAAACTTTTTTGTACATCAATATTAGTGTTATGTCCTTTTCTCCAGCTGTTTAATTCGTCCTTATCCAATGAGCCATTAGGTTTATAGGTAGCTTTATCATAGCTCCTTTCCTGAATTCCATAAGCCATTTTTGCTTTCCAACCATCTTTATCATAGTTCAAAAGAAAGCTATTATCAGTATTTTCGTAGTCATTGATTTGAGAAATTCTTCTGTTGTATTCGGTCTTTGTTTCATGCTGTCCATATTTGTGTTCATTTTCAGTATATGAATGAGTAAATGTCAAGGCATCATTCAGCTTATAATTCCACAAAATGCTTCTGCGTTCACCCTTTAGGTAGTCATAATATGTAGTACCTGCACGCTTACCAGAAGACAAACCACTCATTTTTTCAGCTTTGCCTCTATTTTCCAAGCTTGCAGACATAGAGAATTTATCAGCGCCTACATTTACGGAATATCTTTCCTTGCCAAAATTACCAGCCTGGACTTTGATGCTATTTTTCATAGTTTGCTTGGTAATAATATTAATTACACCGCCAGTTGCTTCGCTGCCATAAAGAACGGAGCCACCACCCTTTACAACCTCAATTCTTTCAATAGCATCAACAGGAATATCCTCTAGATTATACTTACCATCCTGATTCATAGCAATTCCATTAACAAGCACTAAGGTACCCTTTTCAACGCCACGAATCATAATCTTACTGGTCATTGTTCCCATAGCAGTACCATTAAAGCCTTGTGATTGAGACATGACACCTAAAGTATTTTGTAGTACATCATAGGCATTATTAGCACCACTTTTTTCAATTTTTTCAGCATCATACACATCAACAACACCAGCTACGTCAAGATCCTTAGATTCCATTCTTGTTGCTGTTACCACCATGGGATCAAGGGTAAACTCCTGCATTTCTCCTGCAAAAACATTAGTCCCCCCTACACATACACTGCCGCAAATCAATGCAGCCATCAATACACCCTTAGAGAATTGTTTGTCCATAACACTCTCACTCCTAAAATATATTTTGATAGCTTTTCACACACCCAATCTTTCATGGTCATATGCTAATAAGCATCTCAAGTCTAAAAATACACACTTTTAGCATTTCCATAGCAAGCATCATAAATATCTTCTACACATTTAACCATATACTGTGAAGATGTAAGCATATGCTTATCTGGAATCAGATACATTCTTTTATTCTTTATAGCGGAAACCGTCTGCAGTGCAGGATCCTTCGCTATTTCATCTATGTAGAAATCTAAATTTATTTTTCCTGTATAATCCCAGGTTGGCAAAAATACCACATCAGGATCAGCATTTACAATCTGCTCCTTAGGCATTAGCTGTGTACCCCAAAACTTCATCTTTGCAGCTGCATTAACAACGCCAGCGTGCTGACAGAAATCGTCGTAATATGTACCCTTACCACCACTGCCACCGCTTACACTAAAGCGATAAACAACTAAGCGTTGATTTTTAGGAATAGCAGCTGTTTTTTGTGCCACACGTTCTAAGACCGTATCCATGTCAGCTACCATTGCTCGGGCTTTTTCTTCTCTATGAAGCAATTTTCCCAAATCGAGTATCAGCTTTTTAGTATCATCCATAGTTTTTGCAGTTTTACATACATACACTGGTATTCCTAAACTACGCAATCTATAAATCATGTCCGGTGATTGAGATGAATTGCCAATTACAAAGTCTGGTTTTTGGGATACTATATATTCATCCGAAACAACAGACCTTTCCTTTACAAGCTTAGCCTCCTCTGTAATATTGGAAATATTAGGATCATCAACCCACCTGCTCAGGGAGCAAATAGACTCTGCACCAACCATTTCCAACAATATTTCATCAGAACGCAAGCACAGAGAAACTATACGCTTAGGCTCAGATATGTTCTTTATCAAATTTCCTTCAGCATCACGTAAACCGTAATATTCTTTTCCTTTAGATAAATAAGGCTTGGTCTGCTCCAAATTGTAAGTGCCCCTGCTACAGCCACTTATAAATAAACAAACCATTAAAAGTGCTGTTATAAAAACACGCCATAAATTCATACATTTCACCATGAGACTACTGAATAAACTCTATTTATATAATCGTATAAAAAGATTACACGTATTTTACGAATTCATTGAACAAGTTAAACTTGTAAATTTTAAAAATTTAATTTCGTACTAAAGATAAGAGGTGGCGGCGCCGCAGCGCCGCCTGAAATGGGGAAATTAGAAAGAATGAGTATAAGAAATACGCCAGTTAAAGGGCAGATCCAAGTTACCATATCTATTGGCGTAATTTTTATGGTCAAATATGTTATTAAGAGTCAAGGAAACAGTATCATTCTCAGTCATTTGATAAGATGTATTCCAAGACAATCTAGAACGAACAGGAATTTGTCTAGATTTGTAATCTTCTCTGTCTCCTAGATATTTATAAGATAAAGTGCTTCTAACCTTATCCTGGGAATAAGTTACGCTTGCTGCACCATCAATTCTTGCACTATCTTGTTCCCATTTAGAATTTTTTGCAGATGGATCCTTGATTTCCGGATTACCGTATCCAATCGCTAAAGAGTAGCTCCAATTATCATTAATTGTTTGTGCAAATTCAGCTTCAACACCAGTATTTCTAAATTCGCCCTTATTTATTGCATATTGTTCACCAGTTAAAGGATCTTTATCGCTCCAACCAATCTTATTATCAAATTTCATATGATATACAGAGAAGCGTACACTTTTGTCATCAAAATTCTTTTTGATACCAGTTTCATATGTCCAACCTTCTTCAGGATTCAAAGTATTAGATGCAGCTTTTTTACCGTAATATGCATCTACTGTAGGCATTTGGAATGCTTTGCCTATATTAATATACCAGGAAGTATTTTCGTCAAATTTATATAGTGTTTGAAATTGGGGATTTAAAATTTCTTGATCTGCTACTGGATCATCAATTACTTCACCACGTAAGCCCAATGTAGCTCTGAATTTATCACTAAATACTTGATCATAAGAAAGATAAAGTGAATTACTAGTTCTGTGTGCTTTATTGGCTGCTGTAACTAAATTCTCATAATTCTCACGCTTGTAACTATAACCAACTAACAAATTATTATCACCAAGCTTCCAACTTTTCTGTACATCACCAATATAACTTGAAAGCTCAGCAGCAGAAGAAACCTGAATATTTTTTACGAAATCATAGCCATCTGCTTTTCTATAGTTGTAGCCCAAGGTACCTTTTACGCCATTGTCTTGGTCATTATAATGCAGCCCGGCAAGCATTCTTTTATCATCGTAAGAATAATCATAATTAGTAATTTTTCCTTTAGCATTTTTTACACCGCCACGTGTAATATCCCCCTCTTGGTACATAAAGTTCATACCAAGTTTATCAGTAAGCTTAGCAGCTACGGCAGCACGATTAGTTTGACCTTTGCCAATCCACCAATCGGTATCAGAGCCATTTGGATAATCATTGCAAGCATCGTATGCATCACTATATTCTCTAGATAAACTAAATATGACTTTATCACTAGAATAGGTTACTCCATAATCCTTGTAATAATTACCAACAGTCCCTTTTACTTTAATTTGTTCTTTTTCACCAGGAGACTTAGTAATGATGTTTACTACGCCACCCATAGCTTCACTGCCATATAAAGTACCAGCAGCACCTTTAATAATTTCAATTTTTTCTACCATATCAATAGGAATACCACCTAATGAATTATAGTTTTTCAAATTAATAGGGATACCATCTACCATTACTAAAGTGCCACGATCATAACCTCTAATAACTGTACGACCTGAACTAAAACCAAAGTCTTGACCCGCATCGCCATAGCCCGTACTTGTAAGACCAACCTGATGCTCTATAGCGTCAAAAACATTTTTATAACCAGCATCGGAAATTTTTTGTGCTGTAATTACAGTTGTACTAGCAGGAACATCAATATCTCTTTTTTCTGTTCTTGTTGCTGTTACCACCATAGGATCAAAGGTAAACTCCTGCATTTCTTCTGCAAAAGCATTAGTCCCCCCCACGCATACACTGCCACAAATCAATGCAGCCATCAATACACCTTTTGAGAATTTTTTCTCCATTAAAACTTCACTCCTACAATTTATTTTTGCTTATTCTTCGCACACCCAATCTTTCATGGCCGTGTGTTACTAAACAGTTCAAACTTATTTATCTGTTTGCGCCTGTTGCGCAGCCTTTACATTAACAACAAATTGCTGGCAAACCTCAAAAAGTGCCTCAGCAAAGCTTTTTTCTGGAATTGGAGCATATTTTTTATTATGTTTGACATCAATTTGGCGATCCTTATTGGTAAATACCTGCATGGTTTTTACTGTATATTCTTTTTCAGCCATTTTATACTGCATATCCATTTTGCAGTAAGCAATCTTTTCTTTTTTCTCTAACTTAGCAGCGTACTGTTCATTTAACTTTTTTATTACGTCCTTATTGGTAAACACCATTTTTACCAATACCTTAACTTCATTTTCATTAGCTACACCATTTTTCTCAACAAAGAATAGCGAGTCCATGTCATAGGCATATATTCCCAAATCATTTTCTACGATAATGGACCATCTAGCTGCTTCCAGTTCTTCTGCAGTCGGTTTAGGCTGCATACTAATTTCCCAGTTCAAGTTATCATTGATACTAGCGTCATTATTAGCAAAAGCAGTACCGCTAATCACAAAAGTTGTAATTAACATCAAGAAAAGCATTATTTTTTTCATATAATCTCTCACTATTCTCCTATATTTTGCACAATATGTAATATCTGTTCCTTACTAAGCTGGTTCAAACTATAATAGTTTGAACCCATATGCTGTGCTAATTTTTTGGCAATTCCCAATTTAATAAAATCATTTTCAGTATCTATAACAACGGAGGCAATACGAGTCTTGCGTATTTTTTCTGCTATCTTCAAAGCATTGCCAACAGGATCAGTTTCACCCTCCATAACGGCATTAGCACGACCATCTGTTACAACAACTAATACTGGCTCCAGTTCCTTGTCCTTCTTATTTAATTTACTAAGAGTCATTAATGCAGCCGCCAAACCATCTGCTAAAGGTGTTTTTCCGCCTGTAGACATTTCAGCCAAACATTTTTGAGCTAAATCCACACTTCTTGTAATTGGAAGCAGAAGCTCAGCCTTGTCACGTCTAAAGGCCAGCATACCAACACGGTCACGTTTTTGATAGGCATCCTGTAGCATGTAAAAAATTGCACCTTTAACAGAGTTCATACGTCTGCGAGCACCCATAGAACCGCTGGCATCTACTGCAAAGAGGAATGTGTTGCCAATACGTTTTTCACGTACCTTTTGACGTAAATCCTCCTTCTGAATATTCAAAGCACAACCATTATCCTCACGAGCTCTTTGATACGGAGCAGCTGCCCTAATAGTCGCATCAAAGGCCAAATCCTCGACCTTATTCTTGGGCAGCTCGGCACGAACATAGCGTCCCTGCGTCAAATCTGTTTTAGTAGCACTGCGTTTGCCACTGCCTCTACGCAAGGAGTTATTTTTACCTAAATCAAGGACCATTTTCGGTAAGCGGAAGCTTTTATCAATATCTGCAATCTGCTCATCAGGTGCAAGATTGCTAGAATTATTCTCCTGTTGTTGGTTATTATCTGTATTATCCTCAGTATTACTGCTGTTATCTTCTGTATTATCTAAAGCAGGAGGAGGAAGCTGCTGGTTGTCATTATCGTGATTGTTTTCCTGCTGCTCGCTGTCCAAGTTCTCTTGCTCTTGCTCCTGATTTTCCTCAGTAGTGTTCTCCTGAGCTTCCTCTGGCTCAGCTTCAGACTGCTTTCGCATACGATGAGGAAGTACAAAAACTGCTGCCTCTTCCATATCCTTTGGCAAAATATAAGTACGCTGACTGAGTGCCGCCAAAGCTCTGGCTGCTTCCAGCAGATAAAGTTCTGCTCGATGACCAGCGCAAAAGGCTTGAGCACACATTTGTGCTGCAAGCTGCATCATGGCTTCAGATATTTCCACCTGGCTTAACAGCTCTTTAGCCGCAGTAATTTTCTCAGCCAACTCCTTATTCTTTTGATAATATTCTTGAGCAAATTCGCCCGTACTGCGTTCATAACCCAGTACCCTTTTGATGAGCTCTACTCGCTCTTCATCAGATTCAATATTGCCCAAATCAACATACATACCAAATCGGTCTAATAGATGGCTTGGTAATGTACCCTCCTCGGGGTTCATAGTACCAACAACCGTATAATTAACAGGCTGACTATAGGAAATACCATCTCTTTCCACGTGATTAAATCCAGCAATATTAGCATCTAAGATTGCCATAAGCAGTTCCTGCCTCAACAGGTTAGCTTCATCAATATAAAGAATATTTTTATTTGCTCTGCCAAGAATACCTGACAGAAAACGTCGTTTACCTTTGCTGACAGCATACTCAATATCAATGCTGCCAAAAAGCATATCTTCAGTAACGTTTAAAGGTACCTCCACCAAATGCTGTGGAGCTATAAGCTCACTAGCAGAACGTACCAAAGTAGTTTTGGCAGTGCCCTTTTTGCCACCAAGCAATAAACCGCCTGCCCTTGGATTAACAAGAGCTATCAGCAAAGCCTGCTTAGCCTGATTTTGTCCGACTATAGCAGAAAAAGGAAAGAAGGTACGGCTTAACATAGGCTATTCCTCCTTTACGCCTCGGTATCAAGAAAGCTTTCCACCTTTTCCCAATCTAACTGACCTTCCTCAAATGGACGACGACGCATACGATGAGGCAGCACTAGTTTTGCAGCAGTCTTGATATCATCTAACTCAACCTCTTGACGGCCACAGAAGGCAGCCATAGTCAAAGCTGTTTTAATAAGAGTAATATCTGCACGGTGTCCATCTACACCAAGCTCTACAGCTAGCTTTGCAACTAAAGCCAGCATTTCGTCGTTAATAGTTACCTTAGGCAAAAGCTTATGGGCAGCTACAATTTTTTCACCCAACGCCTGTTGTTCCTCAGCAAAGTCAGCAATAAATTTATCAGCATCCAGCTCATAGGCCAAGCGTCTCTTAATTACCTCTACTCTTTGTTCAGGATCATGCTCACCAGTTACAACTACAGACAAGCCAAAACGATCTAAAAGCTGAGGACGAATATCGCCCTCTTCCGGATTCATAGTACCTACAAGTACAAAACGCGCAGGATGAGAATAGGATACACCTTCACGCTCAACAGTATTAATACCCATAGCAGCAGCATCTAACAGTACATCTACTACATGGTCATCTAACAGATTAATTTCGTCTACATATAAGATATTACGGTTGGCCAGAGCAAGAATGCCTGCTTCAAAGCGTTTTTCGCCATGTTTAATGGCGTGCTCAATATCTAGCGTACCTACAACTCTATCCTCAGTAGCACTAACAGGCAGCTCTACGACTTTCATTTTTATATTATCTATAGGAAACTCTGCCTCAGAGGCTGCTATCTTAGCACACTCATCGCAATAAGCATTGGCATCCTTGGGGTCACAGTTAAAGCGACAGCCGTGAACAGCCTCTATAGCGGGAAGCAGCTCTGCAAGAGCACGTACTGCGGTAGATTTTGCTGTTCCCTTTTCGCCCTTTATAAGAACGCCTCCTAAGGCTGGATTAATTACATTTAAAATTAACGCCAACTTCATGTCATTTTGGCCAACTATAGCTGTAAATGGATATACACCTGCTCTTTTCATATTATCCTCCACACTTAATTAGTAATATTTATCATAAAAATTCAAATCTGATTATAGACTATATACTAGGTCTATAGTCAAGCCAATAGCAAAAGATTTATTTCATTTTTGTCACAAAATGAAATAGAGACCTTCATAATGAAGATCTCTTAGAATCAGGACATTCTTATTAAATTATTCTGTACCTGATGAATGGTAAATATTCGAAACTGTTAAAAACCTCTTAGCTAATGCCTTATACAATAAAAAAAGGGACATATATATACTGGATAAAAATTTTGTCAATCTTAAAAAATGCTGCTCAACAATTTTCTACATTAACTTTACCATAAAACGCTCACTAGTAAAAACTTTTTGCTTTTCATCATAATCACAAATTAAAACTGCAGGATCACCATTGTAAGCCAAAACCAGCTCACCATTAGTAATAGCTACAGACTGACCGATATTCATATTCATATACTCCGTCATACCGGTCTGATTGCACAATAGGAAAGGTAAGCCAGTCTCCTCAGAGCATTGCAGCCAATAGCCTAAAGGATTACCACATACCTTAGAAATAGGCCACGCTGCAATATCAATTATCAGCTCAGCTCCCTTTTCCTTTAGTATGTGAGAATGCTCTATCTTCCATGCATCCGCACAAACAAGCACACCGGCCTTTAGCTGCCCACATTGAATAGGCTCTATAGTTGTACCTCGCTCTGCCCATTCCTCAGTGACAAATTTTTCACCAAATATTTTTCTGTGACGGCCTATAATACTACCATCTGGACCAAAAACAAGACAAGCAAAATAGCTGCAGCGGTCATTTTCGTCATATTCACCACAGCCCAAGAACAAGTGCATGCCATATTTTTTTACAAGCCTTCTAATTCCAGCTATCTGTGGACTTGGCATGGCAGCAACAGTACGCTCAGGATCAACTCTATAGAAATAATAACCCTGAAGTGCTGTTTCTGGCGTTATCACCCAGTCTACACCATTTTCGCCAGCAATTTCCAGCGCCTTTTCCAAGATTTCTATATTTCTTTCCTCTGGGCCTAGACTAAGCTCCAAATGACATAAAGCAATACGCAAAAGTTCCACTCCTTTAAGCAACGTTTTAAGATATATTACACTATATGATTACCATATAGTCAAGCATAAAGCAGTAATGGTGAGAACATCAAAGATATTCCCGCCATAATACTTATAAATTTTTTTGAAATTAGAAGGTGTATTCTGCACCAACTATAAAGTATTATCATTAGCCAGCTTTAAGCTTTGCTGAACTTCAGCGTCGTCCTTTGTTTCATAATAGTAAGAATTTCCTGTTGGTCTATAGAAATTTCCTACATAATGATTGCGATAAATTTGTGCAAAGCCTGTATTTCCGCTCTCCTTACCCCAATCATAACGGAAGGAAACATTATTATTCAAATCTGTACCATTGTCAACTGTATATACTTGGTTGTAACCACCTAATCCTGGAGCATAATAAGGCTTGCCGCCTTCTTTAAAATTATATTCAAAATACACAGTTGCTGATTGGTCATCATTCAAGCTACGGTCAATTTTAATAGTTGCACCAATAGTATCGCTGGAGGAATTAGGCCATTTTACATTATTTCCTGTATCCGCTTCTTTGTACTTAGCATAGCTTTGACGTTGTTTAGATGCAGTCACAAAGACGCCTGTATTATCATTTTTACTACCAGTTCCTTGCCTGTAGCGTCCAACAATATATTCACAAAACACTAATATGCCTTGTACCATCTTGTAAAAACTCCTTGCCATAAGCTGCTCTTGCAATTTCTACAGCTCCAAATACAGCATCCTGAGAACAATTATAGATATATCCTTCTCTTGGATAATATAATTATTTGTTTTTTACTGCTTTCACATCTCTCAAGGCAGGGTCTCGTCCAGACTCATCTACAAACTTATATCCATTGTGTGATTCTGCAACACTACTACATCCAGTTGAATTAATCAATATAGTCACCAACAACAAAATAAATATTAACCTTACAAATCTATACATTAGCTTCTCTTTCCATTTTTCTTTATTTAGTATATTATATCAATAGTAATCCTAAACTATATAACTATTAGATAGTCAACCTTTTTTCACAAAAAAATACCATTCTATCAGAACTTTACTGATAAAATGGTATTTCATTTACTTTTTATTAAATTTTATTCAAACCTATCCGGATAAACAGCACGTGCCAAATCCTCTACACCAGCAACAAAATACTGAGAGCTAGTCATCATGTGAGATGAAGGAATGACAATAATGCTTTTATTTTTACCAGCATTAGTAATTTTGTAGGATTCGTTAGATAAAAGCTCGTTTACTAACGCCTCTGGCGGATGCTTGCCATCATGATTCCAATCACTTATTACAAAGCTGTCTGGATTAATCTGAACAATGGCCTCTTGGGATAAAGTGCAAGCATGCTTATATCCAAGTAACGAGGTAGCCTCTGTAACATGGGCCAATCTGCACATATCGTTAAAACTACTGTCAGGAGCATAATAAGCACCTAAGGGACTCATAAACATTACTCTGGGCATTTCATCCGGCCCAATATCGGCAACCTTTTCTTTTATTGACTCAAGCTTGGCATCCATTTCTGCTATCATTTCCCTGCCTCTTTCAGGCTCTCCTGCCATAGCTGCTAGTCCGGTAATCTGCTCTTTAATTTCGGCATAATTTTTAGGACTTTTAAATACATATACGTTAATACCAGCTTCATACAATGTTTTAATAGCTTCAGATTTAAACATATCCGAAACCACAACTACATCAGGACAGGTCGCCAAGAGCAGCTCTATGCTGTCTGCAGTTACTCTATTCTTGACATCTTTTACCTCATTCACAACGTTGGATACACCTGGATCATCTGCGTAGTTGGTAACGCTCACAATACGCTCAATAGGCACAATGCCTACAAGCATTTCATCGCTACTGATGTTCATGGACACAATACGCATAGGCTTTTCCTTGAAAACAAGCTTATTGCCTACGCCATCAACTACAGTATAGCTGTTGGTGCCAAACTTTTCTGCCTGCTTTTGCTCATCACCGCAGCCTGCACAAAGGCATAAAAATGCCATTAACACAACTGTCACTATATATTGCAAACATATTCTTCTTTTCTTATTGTCAGAAAAACAAGTCATATTTTCTACTCCAAAATCATATTGGTGTATTTACACCTTGCTATATATTTTATCGTATTTGCTATTTATTATCAATAGTAATGTATTACAGTGTTTAAAATGTAAGAAAGGCGAGGCAAAGCCTCGCCCATCAAAAACATTATAGATTAGAAAAAGCTATCGATACCAATATTTTTTTCTTTGTGATGAGAAACAGGATTAGTAATTGCTTGATAATCTAAACCATTATGATAAACCTGAATGTAACCAGCACCCTGATTATTCACTAACCAATCGTATTTTGCATAAAAATTATCAGTAGTTTTATCAGTTGTAGTATAACCATATGCACCACTAATATCGCTTAATGAAGTACCTTCCATCTTAGCATGATCATAACCAATCTCTAAGCTACTATTTTCAGTAAGTTCTTGTAGCGGTTACAACGTATTCGTCCAGCACAAATTCTTGCGGTGCAGTAGTTTATGCATAAGCGGTCATATTCATGGTGCCGCAAATAAGTGCGGTCATCAATAAACCTTTAGACATATTTTTCATAAAATCCTTCACTCCTAAAAATATATTCCTGCATGCCTCTAGTATATCCAATCTTTCATGGTCATATACCCTGGCAGACAAAACAAAATAGGCTTTCTCAAGCATTATGGCTCCAAACAAATACAGTAAAACTAATATTCATTATACGCTTGCTTGAATTTTCAGACAATTTCATTGTGCATATCAATATGAATGCTATTTGCAATCACAAAATTATCAGAAAATTCTTTCCTTGCAAGCTTATTGAAGCCATAAAAATAACCGTTGCAGGCGACTTGTCTCCCTGCAACGGTTCTAGGACACAGCTCTGATATATGATAACATAAAATCAGATTTTTTGCTCGTATTTTTTCAGTTTTTAGTTAAATTAAAATCTGCAAAAATCAACTATTTTCAATTACTTTTACTTGCTGAATACTAGCTTTCATTAGGGAACATTCCGCACTACATCGTCCCTCCGCATTGCCAAACCATCGAGCGTAACAGCCACCGCCACACTTTTTGAAATCCTTACAAGTGCGACAAAAGCTCATAAAGCTTTTTATTTGATTACGTATTTTTTCAACAAGCTCAGGTTCAATGCCAGTTTGTACATTGCCAATATAGTAATCATTCATGCCAACAAGAGAGGAACAAGCGTAGATATCTCCCTTGGCATCTACAAAGGCAGCTTCGCCATTCATAGCATGACAATGACCAAAGCCATCTAAGCAGGAGCTACATAATTTAGCAGTTCTTTCCTTTTGAGTAATGATAATCTCATAGCCCGCCATTTTAGATAAAAGAGCAAGTCTTTCATACACACGCTCCATTGCAGACTGCATTTCTTCCTCCGTCGGAGGCATAAGCTGACTGCCACGCCCCTGTCCACGCAGCAAATCAAAGCCAATCCGCCTTATGTTGCCTATAAAATATGCAAAATCTATAATACCCTCCAGCTCATTAACATTTTCAGAGGTCACTACACAGGTAATACCGCAGGCAATATTATTATGCTTTAGAACTTCTAATCCCTTTAATATATCACCAGTAGCGCCATAGCCATTTTTCTTGAGTCGGAGCCTATCATTTACCTTGGGTCTACCGTCGAGACTAACACCAATAGCAACCTTGCTTTTATAAAGATATTGAGCAATGTCATCAGTAAGCAGAGAACCATTAGTCTGAATCTGCATTTTTGCAGGAATATTATTAGCCTGCACATATTCAACAACAGCCTGCAAAGCATCATAATTAAGCAGTGGCTCACCGCCGCTAAATTGTATAACAAAGGGTTCACCAGAAGCAGCAGCCAGCTCAACAGCCTTAATGGCCGTTTTAACTGTCATTTTATTCTTATCGTGCTCTGCTGCGTAGCAATAACGACAGGCAAAGTTACAGCGCCCAGTAAGACTCAGTACCAGCATTTTTACTTTAGTCATCTGCTCTCTCCTCTATTTCCCCTTCTATAGATAAATAGATTTCCTGCAGCTCTGCTTTAGTTTCAGGCTTAGCCTGCCACAGTCCACGCTGTTCTGCCTCCAAAAGAATTTCTGCCATTCTTTGCAGTGCCCAAGGATTTACGTCCCTCAGCCATTCCTGTACCTTGGGATCGAAGGTGTATTTCTCCGCATATTGTTCATACATCCAATCCTCCATAACAGCACTGGTTGCGTCCCATTGGAAGCTATGGGCAATCATATTAGCCATATCGGCAGCACCCTTATAGCCATGCTCCATCATGCCAGCTATATACTTTGGATTAATAGCTTCACTACGGAAAATGCGTTTTGCCTCCTCCTGAACACTGTGCATAGTTACACGACTGCGGTCAGTGCTGTCACCACAGTAGGAACGTGGTACACTTCCCTTGATACTGCGTACTGCAGCAATCATACCACCATGATACGCATTGTAGTCATCACTGCTGAGCAAAATTGTTTCATGGTAATCCTCATATTTTATGGTAATATCCAAACTGCCCATGCGTTTTCTAAATTGCTGGGGCAAAAACTTACCCTTGGTCCTGCCACCATAGGCATGAGCACCCCAGCGTACATAAACGTCAGCAATATCATCAATAGTATCCCAATTTTTTGCCTCTAAAAGAGCCGCTACACCAGCGCCGTACACACCCTGCTCATCACCAAAGATACGGAAGGCAGCCTGACGCCATGCATCATCATGAGACATTTGCTCCTGTTCTTCCAGCTCCTTAGTGTCTTCTACAACATGCTTGCGAACAAAATTCATTTCCATATCTTCATCCAAAGAAGCCGCCTTCAGCACCGCCTTGTCCAATAGCTGCATTACATTAGGCATAGTATCACGGAAAAGTCCGCTAATACGTGCCGTAACATCAATACGCGGACGCTTTAGCTCAGCTAAAGGAATAACCTCCAAATCACGAACACGCATACTTCCACGTTGATATACCGGTCTGATACCCAATAAATACAGGAATTCTGCTACACACTGACCATGGCTGCGCATATTAGCTCCACTCCACAAAACTATACCAATATTTTCAGGATAATGGCCTTCTTCAGCTATAAAGCGTTCAATAACCTGGTCACCCAGCTCTTTGCCAATTTCCCATGCTGCAGGTGTAGGTAGTGTACGCGGATCAACGCCATAGAAATTACGTCCTGTAGGCAAAAGGTCTGCACCGCCGCTGCTGGGAGCGCCAGAAGGTCCAGGTTCAACGTACTGCGCTTCAAAGCCACCAAGAAGATAGTCCTGCTCCTGTTTAGTCAGCAAGAGATTAGGATAAATACTATTGCATATATAATTGCATACCTGCTCTAGCTGAGCCTTAAACTCTGCGCTGCCAGTCTGAACCCATTCTAAAGCAAGAACATTTTCTACTGCAGCAGGTACAAAATTCTGTGACTGCAGCAAAAGAATAATTTCACGGGACTGCTGATACATTTTGTCCAACAAAGCACCATAGGTAATGTTCAAGGACTCATAAACACTGCCACTATTATCCAGCAGTTCATAATAATCAAAGCCATAATAGCCTGCCAGAGTTTGATTTAAACTAGGTACATCACCATTATCCAAACGAGTCAGCAGCCACATAAATTCAGTCAGGCGTTCTTCCTCAGGCGGCTGTCCCAAAATATGCAGACCAATATGCACCTCCAGATTTTTTAAGTCAGAAATGTAGCTATGCAGGCGTTGAATATATTCTCCAAAGGGTTCGTCCTCATTATATTCAATTTCATCCTGCAAATTAGCCTCTATAGCCTTTGCACGTACAAGCTCAGCTATAGCATCCAGCTTTTCTGGCTGAGTTTTCTCAAAATGTACGTACTCATCCATAAGCTTTTCCAGCTCCTCCAACTCATCGTATACGCCTGCTCTAGACTGAGGTGCCGGTAAATGCTCAATAAGGCAGGCACTACCGCGACGCTTTGCCTGAATACCTTCACCTGTAATGGTCATATTATAAGGATAAATATTAACTAAATCACCAAGGGCTGCGTCAGGATAGCAGGTATTGTTCAAACCAGCATTTTTACCAGGCAGCCACTCCAGACTGCCATGAGTGCCAATGTGAGCTACAGCATCAGCCTTCCAAATATCTCTTACCCAATAATAAAAGGCCAGATAGTGATGTGTGGGTGCACAATAGGGTGAATGATAAATCTTTTCCGGATCAGCACCAAAGCCACGAGGCGGCTGGACAGTTACAAAAACATTGCCATTCATTGTTCCTGGAACAAGCAGACTTCCATCATACTCCATAACCGTTCCTGGTGCCTCTCCCCAATCCTTAACCAGCTGTTCCTGTATCTTTTGAGGCTGAGATGCAAAAA
>ENA-ORLU01000781-ORLU01000781.1-human-gut-metagenome-genome-assembly--contig:-NODE-781-length-27935-cov-3.742049_pt1 | contig 27935 bp, 35 predicted proteins | sample MGYA00243009_ERZ508833 | MGnify/ENA primary metagenome ERZ508833 (study PRJEB26277, sample SAMN04329763) | human gut metagenome | biome: human-associated habitat | host: Homo sapiens | place: USA...
ACCAGCACCAGCATAACCGCCTGAACCAGAAGTTCCATCACCACCATAACCAAATCCTGCACGGTAACCACCAGCTGCTGATAAAGAAGCTCCACCGCCGCCAGAACCATATCCACCTGAAGTTTCCCCGGTAAGACCACCATAGCCACCGGCACCAGCTCCAACGGAACCTCCACCGCCAGCAACAATTAATCTTGATTTAAGGCTTGCCTCATTATTCCATTCACCAGATACAAAACGAATATCAGTAGCACCACCACCATATATTTTTAACTGTGGTTGAAATCCTCCACCATTGTATCCTGTATGAGTTTGACCACTACCACCAACATAAATATATAGAGTATCTCCCCTTTTTAGATATACTTCTCCTGTTGCATAGCCACCTTTTCCACCGTTATTAGACCCACGGTGTCCACCTTGAGCTCCCCAAGTTTCAAGTTTATAAATACCACTTCTTGGAACAACAAAAGTTTGATAATCACCTGTGTAATTAAATTCATATATATTACTATTAGTTCCTGCATCTACTATTGGTAATCCCAAAAATCCTGTTAATAAAGTTACTAACAAGATACTAAATACCTTTTTACTTCGTTTTAATTTATTAAATACTCTATTCATACTATCACCATTTTACTCTATAAATAAGTATACTATATTTGTCTTATTTTGTCATTAAAATGGAACTTTTTTTTTCACTTTTGTACGCATAAAAAGTCTGCTATATTTAGCAGACCATCTATTTCTTATTTTGTTTCTTCTACTTCAAATCCACAAACTAGATTTGTATCAATACGGTAATCCTTTTTACCATAAGGTTCTTTAGGATAAATAATAACCATAGAATTTGTTTTATCACATTCTTGATTTGTTTTACTATTTACAAATTTCTTGATAATTTCTTCTGACTCATCTTTTTTATAACGGGCTAAATTATCTAAACTTACTTTAATACCAATATCAGTATATTTTTCTAAGAATGTTTTCTTTTCTTCATCAGTTTTCCCTATTTGATTATAGTAAAAATCTTCATAAAATGATATTCCTAGTTCTTTTAATTCTTTTGTTAGTTTTTGAGACTCATTTTTTGAGTGATTATTAAATATCAGAAATAAGCTGATAATTACTATTAATAGTAATATAATACCCCCTATTATATAATAATGTTTTTTATTTAGTTTTTTTAAATTTATTTTTTTCATACTTCTACCTACCTAACGCATTCATTATAACATATTTTTATCATTTGAAACATATAAGTGTAAAAAAATACTAACTCTCTATCTCTATTTAGAGAAAGTTAGAATTAGTATTTATATTTATTATTATTTTATCACTCAAATTATTTAAATAAATTTAAAATTTGTTGAAAGAAGTTAGTTACACTTTTCGTTATTTTTTGTATTAGGCTTTTTTCTTTTTGAGTAGTAACTTGGTGTGAAACTATTGTATTCTTTTCCTCTTTTTTACTTTCTACTTCTTCTTGTTTTACGATTTCGGTATTTTCTTTTTCAGTATTTAAATTTATTTCATTTTCTGGTTCTACTTTGATTTCTTTTTCATTCTTTATAGATTCAGTGTTTATAGCTGGTATTTCTATATTTTTTAGTTCTTCATTTTTATTTTTTTGAATAATATCAATTTCTTTAGTTACCACATTAGTAGCAATATAATCTTTACTATCTGTTAGTTTTGTGTTTGTTAGAGTAATTGTAGTAGTACCTTCTTGTAAAGCTTTGAATGTAAATTCATATACAGTTAAATTATCTTTAATACCGTTCTCTAGAGTAAAATCAAGTCCAGCTATTTTATAGTTATAATCCTCATTAATTTGAAATTGGTATGGTGTATCTATTTCTTTTGAAGAAATATATTCAATTTTTGTGTTATCAAATGATAAATTACCACCCATACTAACAACACCATCGTAAGTATCTTTAATATCTTCAACATTCATTTTTACTGTAAAAGTATCACCAACTGTAACTGTATCATCACTATTAAATGATACTGTAGCATTTCCCATAGCATAAACAGAAGTAGTAGAGCTTAATAAACCAATTGTCATTAATCCTACAAGTATTTTATTTTTCATATAAATTTTCCCCCCTTTTTATCTAAGATGCCCCTTTCCTTTTAAGTTGTGCGTTATTATACCACAAAATGTCAAAAAAAGCAAACTTTTTCATTTCTATAAGTTGACATTTACATTTTTTTAAGATAGAATTGAAATGTACTCAAAAAAGAGGAATAAACATATAATAAAATATATGGGTCTATAGCCAAGTGGTAAGGCGTGGGACTGCAACTCCCTGATCGTTGGTTCAAATCCGACTAGGCCCTCCACTTTTATGCGGACATAGTTTAATGGTAGAATACAACCTTGCCAAGGTTGCTGTGGGGGTCCGATTCCCCTTGTCCGCTCCATAAGGTAAAATCGTCGCACCAATGTGACGTTAATGATTAAATCAATCTGAAAAGATTGATTTTTTTGTGCGTTATTGCAAAGAAAGGTGTGATGTGTTATGATTAAAATAATTAAAAAGAAAATCAATATGAGTGATGAACTCAAAACCAAAATTAATTGGTCTTGCAAATTTAATAACAGGCCCTACCAGATTATTGAGAGTCACCTAAGAATTGTGGAACATACGAATTTAGCGTATGTCGAACCTCATAAGGTTATTATAAATAACCAATTATATCTGTTCTTTAATGAACAAAAATACTTTTATGTCGGGAACTTAAAGAAGAAAATCCCTATTGCTGATTTATCAGAATACATAGCAAGGCATTAATTAATTGAGAGTTTATATACTCCCACAATATTGGTTTATTTTGTCGTGTAAATAATCAATATGAAGTATAAGGTGTCTTGTTATGTGACACCTTTTTGGTGCCTTTCATTAAAAGAAAAGGAGGAAAAATTATGAATAATGAAAGGATGATTGCAGCAGTTTATATTCGTGTTTCAACAGAGGATCAGGCACGAGAAGGATTTTCTTTAGGAGAACAAAAAGAAAAGTTATTACAACTCTGTGCGTTTAAAGGCTATGAAGTATTTAAGGTTTATGAAGATGCAGGAATATCTGCAAAAGATATGGAACATAGACCAGCATTTCAAGAGATGCTACAAGATATGAGAGACGGAAAAATTAATTATATTGTAGCCTACAAATTAGATAGAGTTACTCGTTCAGTTCGTGATTTAGAAGAACTTATATTAGAGTTAGAAAAATATAATTGTTATCTTGTTTGTGATAGAGATGATGTTAATACTTCTACTGCTAACGGAAGATTTTTTGTAAGAATGCTAACAGTATTATCACAGTTAGAAATTGAAATTGTATCGGAAAGAACTAAATTTGGACTTAATGGAGCAATTAAGTCAAGTCATTTACCAGGTCCTGCCCCACTATGATATAAGAAAGATGGTAATAAGAAGACTATTGTTGATGAAACAACTAAACCTATTATTGAAAGAATATTTAAAATGTATTTAAAAGGGAAAAGCTTTCAGCAAATATCAAATATCTTTAATGAAGAAAAATTATTAAATCCAAAGAAATGGAAAGACACGACTATTCAAAAGATAATTGATAACAAAATCTATATGGGAGATTATGAGCAATATAAAAGAATTGCTAAAAAAGAAAACAAAGAACCTGTTATTTATATGAATGTTGTTGAGCCAATAATATCACGTGCAATGTGGGAAGAATGCTAAAGACAAAAAGAAGTTAATCAAAGAACTTATACTAGAGATAGAGTTTATTTATTCTTTCAAAAGATTAAATGCCCTATTTGTGGAAGAATAATGAAATGTAAAGGTTCTGGTGGCAAGAAGAAAAAGTATATGTATTACAATTGTGAGAAATGTCATTTAAATTATCGTGAATATAAAATAGAAGAATGTTTAATGCAATTTATTTATGACCTAGTTGAATATGATATGGCAGTTAAAAAGTATTTTTTACCTATTCTAGCAAACCACAATCCAACAAAAGCTGATGATAGAGATAAAGAGATTAATGGGTTAATAAAACAAAAAGAACATATTAAAAAAGCATATATGAGTGGTATTGTCGAAATGGAAGATTTTTCAGAAGACTATAAACTTATTGAAGAAAAATTAGAAATTTTAGAACAAAAGAAATCAGAACTATTAAATCTAGATAATATAACTTTTACACCACAACAATTAATGGCAGATAGAGATATTGAACGAGAAACTATGATTAGATTAGATACTTTAAATGATGTTGTTAAAACAAATTTGGAAAGCAAAACTAAAGATAAAAAGCAAGAATTTATATCTAAATTTATTGAGTCAGTTATTTTAACAAAAGATAAAAAAATGAACTTCATATTGATAAAATTAATTTCAGAAAGAGTTATATAAATAACTTAATGAAATTTTTAGATAAAGGAATACTAGATGTATTAGTACCTGTTGAGGTAAATGGTAAAGAAGAATTTATTATTGGTAGTCCTAATATTTCTAATGAACAAGTGCAAGAATATCTAGATAGATTAAATGAATTTTATGAAACAAAAATGTATCAACTTTATGAAAGAGTTGATGAAGAAACTGGTAACATTATTGGAGAATTTACACCTAAAAAGAACGAAAAAATTATAAGAATAGTACCTATTTCACCTACTGAAATAAAAACAAAATCAATTATAAATAAAGAAGATATTGAAACAAAATATGGTATTGTTACTTACAATCCTAGCAAACCAAATAAGAAAGGAAATGATTAAAAATGAAATTAAAATATACAAAAACTGGTGATTATGAATTACCAAATTTAACTTTAAACGATAATAAAAAAGGAACAATTAATAAAAATGGAATGTTAAGACTTGATTATTTAAAGGCACATAAAAAAGCACTTTACACTACACTTTTAATGAAAGATGAACTTACTAATCATCTTATTTCAGTAAGTAAAGATGCAGAAGATTTATTAAATAATTTGATGGAAAGTTATAAAAATTCTGAGGAAAGACTATCTGAAAATAATAAAGAAATTAACCAACTTGAATGGGTAAAATTAATGAATAATTATAAAAAAATTGCTGAAGAAATTATATTAAAAGAATTAATTTATACAGAAAATGTGTGAGTACGTACTCACATATTTTGTCTGGCAAGCACTGAATTTGTATTCCCGCACAAATTCTATTATGGGAATTCCCATACCCTTAAATTTTAGAAAGGAGACCTTAAATTATGAGAATAAGAAATAATAAAATTAATGTATTTTTAAGTGATGACGAAAAATTTATTTTAAAAAGAGATTCTTCAAAATTAAACTTATCTCAATCTGAATATATTAGAAATTTAATTATAGGATATGAAGTTAAAAATCCAGAAGTTAAAGAAGAAATAAAAAATAGTATTGGTGAATATATTATAGAAAAAATTCTTAAAACATTAGAAGAAAATATCGATTGTTTAATCAAAGTAAAAAATAAATTTCATTATCTAGGTTATTTTGAAAATGAACAAGCAATTGAGACTAAAATAGAAGCCTAAAAAATACAAAACAGTGAGATAAAAGAATATTTATCATCTATTAGAAACGATAAAGACAATGCCGGCTAAGCATTGTCTTTATAATTTATATATTTAAAAATTGTAAGTTGAGATGACATTTCCTTCTTCATCATAAATAGTTGAATCTACATTTGCCATATATAAAACTTGAAAGTCTGGATTATCAAGAGTATATCCTGCTTCGATAGCCCAATCAAATTCATTAATAACAGCTTGTTTAACAGCTACGTTATTACTGTCATCAATTAGTTGACAGTTAATTCTAATCCAATTCTCATCATCATAAGCAACAATACAAACATTATTATTTTCAGCAATTTGTTTTGAAACTTCTTTATGCTTACTTGTTATCACATATATCTTGCCATCATACATAATTGGATCTCCAAAAGGTCTGCAACTTGGCTTATCTCCTTTTACAGTAGCTAAATAATTAACTTGTGTATTTTCTTTTAAAAATTTAAATGTTTCATTCATATTACCTTTCTCCTTAAAAATTATCTTCAATAACTTTGCCTAATTCTTCATACTTATTTGTATAAGAATGATCTGCGCCATTAATTACTTCAATTTTACAATTTAATATATTGTTTTCTAAATATTTTTTTACTATTTCAATAGGTTGAGTTAAAACACACTCATCAATGTTTCCAAAAATAATTAAAACAGGAAGATTTATGCTATTAAGAATTGGACTCTTGCCATTTTCTCCATCACTATATCTAATAAAATCATTCTCTCCACCAGGTAAAAAATCATAATAATATGTCCCGGCAGCAATCTTACCATTAGCCATAACAGAGAAATCTATTAATTCCTGTTCCTTTCTTTCGTTTACAAGCCTAGTAGCATCTTCTTTGGCTATTTCATATTCTGTTTTGTTTAAGAATTTTTTACCTTCAGAAGGAATATCACAAGGTGCTAATAAAACTATTTTATTTATACTATCATCTTTATTTTTATTGTAATAATATAAAACCTTATTGCAGCCATAACTATGTCCCTCTAACGTTATTTTGCTATAGCCTTTTTCCTTTGCCCATTTTATAACACCTTCAATATCTAATAAACAATCTTTGAACCTTTCTAAACTTCCACCTATAATAATAGAAGTGTCACCTTTCGAGAACTCTGAAATATAATCTTTGCCTCTATTATTGAAAGTTAAAAAAGCATAATTTTTGTTTGTATAAGTTTCTGCTAAAGTGTCTAAAAATTTATTTTCATAGAAATTACCATTTAATCCGTGAACATGGATTACTATTTTATTTGTAATGTTATTAGGTGCATATAATATACCAACTTGTTCTATATCATCAATAGAATTAATTCTGACTAGTTCCTGTTTCATTATTCTTTCCTCCTTTAAAAAGTTTTATCTCTATTAAAATTATACTATAAAATAATATTCTATGTAATTAACAAAATTATTTATCCATATCATTTATTATATTTTCATTTTCTTTAATTTTATTTTTATTATTGTTATTTTCGGTATATGATAATATTGAAAATAACATGGTAACAATTAGTGATAGTAAGGCAAGTATTATAGATATTCTAGATAGATTTAACGATGATTTACTACTTTTCGCCATCAATATATTTGAAAATTCTCTATCCAATTCTTTATTTTTATCTATTAAATATTGATACCTCTCATTTTGATACTTTAGTGATCTAGATATTTTATCATCATTATATTCGTCAAACTCGGTATCTGTATCTATACTGCACAATATACTATTATAAATATTTATCATTTTATTAACATTAATGTAGTCATCGTAAATACTATATTTTTTACTTTTAAATGTATTATTTAAAATTTCACGTTTTTTAACGATATATTTTTCTAATTCAATATTAAAATAAAAGTTGAGAATACACTTATAAATTGCTAATAAAGAAGAATCTTCGAAAAAATTATCATTATTTTCTTTTGGAATACTTATTAGCAATCGTGCGCTTCTATTATTATCATTTTTATATCCACATTCAAAGTAGAAATCAACTTTTTCAAATGTCTGTTTAAAATTTTTCCCTTGGCCGTGATTTACTATAATATCTAAATTCTTTGAAATTTGTTCTTCTTTAAAAATATAAAAATCATAGCATCTAAGCAAATAACTATTGTCTGTAAGTTCATAATTAGTAGAATACTCATCTAAAGTAATTGGTGAACTATTATTAATTGGAAATAAATTAATATAAGAATTTAAAAAATCATAACATCTCATTTTTATTTCTAATAATAAATCATCTACTTTATTTTTTCTAATAATATTTTTACTCCAAGAATTCTTATTTATATATTTTTTATTACCAACATAATACTTATGATAATTTGTTTCATTAGGTATGCTGCTTATCATTATTTCATTCAATTCTTTATTTAAACATTCATTTAAAGTTGCTACAAAACTTACACCAATATAATCATCCGATAAATTAAACATAAATATATGAAAGTAATCTACTACATTTAATAAATTAGAAGATTTAGGGCTTATATAACCTAAATTAATCCACCCGCCAGAATTTATTTTATTTTTATAACTCAGGATAGAGTTTTTTAATCTATCATCCAGAATAATTCTAGAAAAAGAATTTTTAGAAGGATTCTTTTTAACGAGAGAATCAAAACCGTAATAAAAATTATCTATTTCATTTTTATGTATTACAGATAAAATATGTATTCTTTTATTAAATGCAAAATATTTTCCTTTATCTATTTTTTCAATCTTATCTTTAAGCTCATATTCATCAGTATATAAAATCTTTTCATTTTCATTAAGAGGAATTAAATTTTTGAACTTTAATCTAATTGTTTTTTTTAAAGTCATATATTTATTAAATCTTATCTGTTTTTTCCTTTCCTTTGAATTATAGATCTTATTTTTAATTTCTATCATGTATAATCACTTCCTAAATCTTTATTTAAAATTTTTGTTTATTATATCACATTCCAATAAAAAACGGTGGATATACTTGAAATAATCCAAATATCTGATATAATTTATTTATCAGTTGGTTTAATCAACCTTGGGAGTACAATTTTTCGCATACGTGTATAGTTAAGGTTCCATTTGAAATCAACTTACGGACTTAAAAGTTCGTAAGTTTTTATTTTTATATAATAGTCTTCAAAAAAGAGGAAAAATTATAAAAACGATAAAGACAATATCATCTCAACATTGTCTTTATACATTAATTATTATCCGTTAATTTGCTAAACAAATCTTTAAATATTTCATTTGCATTTAAATAATTAACGAATTTTACACTATGTCTGTTTTCGGTTAGTTTAAAAGTATTATCAGTATTTATAAGTGGACAACTAACTTCCATTGTATTAAACCAATTTTTATTTATCATATATGCTATTACACTAATATCCCATAGTGGCCATCTTTTAGTAGGACCATAGGCTCTATTATAAAATCTATAGCATAAATAATCACATAATTCGTTCTTGCCTTTTAATTCACTTTCTAATTCGTATATTGATGTCATTAGATTCGATGTTATAGGAGAACAAGGCATAACAGTAAGTTTAACTTTTGATTCAAAAACTACTTTTACCGCTTCTACATCTTGATCAAAATTGAAATCTTTATTAGTACCAAATAAAAAGTTACTTCCTAACCATACAATTTCTATCTTATCAACAATATCTGGGTTAGATTTTAATGCTAATGCTATATTTGTTAAACACCCTATTGCTAATATATATGTTTTTTTATTTTTGTTAGCAATTTCAATTATTTTATTAACTGCTGAATTTCTTTCATTATATCCATTTTTTAAATAATCACGGGAACCTTTATATATAAGTGATTTATCCTTTAATCCTAATAAATCAAATACTTTACATGCTTCATTGTAACTGGCATCTATAGAATCAGAAACTGTTCCTTGCCATGTTTCATGTCTAAAAGGTGCTATTGTTATAGCATCAATGTTGAATATTTCTTTGCTTTTTAGTAAGTAAGATAATGCGAATTGATCATCTGCTTCATTATAAGTATCCGTATCTAAAATTACATTATACTTATATTTTCTACATATTAAACTATATATTTCTTTCCATCCATTTATTATAGGAACATTCAGACTATATTTTTCATTATATCTTGTTTTCATTAAAAAACATTCTATTCCTGCGTTTAATATGTATTTACATTTATCTGCTTCATCATCAAACATAATATCAATACTATTTTCAATACATTCTGGACTTTTATCTCTGCTTTTTGTAAATACTAATTTATCATATTTTATACCTTTTTCATTTAACCAATTTATAGTTACTAATTCATGATTTTTAAAAAAATGATTTGATCTATGTGTTATTAAAAATATCTCGTTTTCTTCATATAGTTTATTAATATATTCCTTAGCATCTTCTATTAAATCGAATTTTTCAGCCATTCTATCCATATTATTGCATATAAAATCTTCTATTTCTTCTGAGCTCCAATCAAACATTCCTTCAGTAATGTGTTTAGCTTTTTTATTTATAATTCCTTTATTTCTTTTATTTTTATCTTCTTTTTCAAATTCTTCTAAAAATGTTTTATCTAAATCTGCTATTACATTATCAATATCTATTCCAATTCTCATATAGCAACCTCCAATATAAAATAAAGTTTTAATCTATAAAAATTATACATTATATTACAATTTTTTTCCATACTCCCTTGAAAATATTTAGAGAAATGATATAATGAATTTATCAGAGAGATTTAATCAAATCTTATAGTCTTATTTTCGCATACGTGTATAGTTAAGGATCCATTTGAATTAATACTCGCACACTTATATAGTGATTGCGAGTTTTTTAATCTGTTTTTATTTAAGAATACTCTACCCTTTACAAAAAGTGTCACAAAACTAAACAAAAAAGAGCTATCAATCTCCATAAAAAGAATAAGATAGCTCTTTTATAATATAAAAATTAACAGTTTTTCTATTTATAATTATAATCAAATTTATGTATTTCTAAATGTTTATCTGATTTATCATACTTCATTGCATATATTTCATAGTTACCAGCTATAGTAGGTAAAGTATTGTATTCATTAGTAGTTTTATTATAAATTGAATAGTAGGCATCAAAGTCAGATTTTAGTTGTGATGGAATTAATATTTTTAATTCTGATTTTATTTCTTTACTTAAAATCCAGTTATTACTATTCTCAATACCATTTACCAAATCATTTACATCTTCCTTATCGTAATAAACATTAATGATTGTGTAATTTGTTTTATCTTCATCAAAATAGGTTCCCCAATTTTGAATTTCAAGTTCTCCATTATTTGGAAGAGGTGCATCAATGTAATTTTTATATGCATCAATTTTATTATAATCCTGTTCAAAGGTTGGCATTAGGCAAAACGAACCATATATTAGCATTAAAAATCCTATTATAAATCCACCAACAATATTTTTAGTACATTTAAAACCAGCATTTTTATATTTAAATCCCAAAATAATAGATAACACTGGAATTGGCAACCAACACCAAAATACCCAAATATGATTCTCTATTTTAAAAGTTGTCCTTATAAAATTTATTAACTCTAAATCACATCTATTTTTCTGCAAATTTATAACCATATTTTGGTTAGGATATTCTAAATAAAAATTAGTATCATTCTCAATGCATCTAGTTATTTCTGAGTAGTTGGCTGTTATTGAAACATTTTTCCCTTTTCTTATAAAATAATCCTCATAAAACTCTATTTCAGAACTAGCTTCTATTTCACCACGCTGTAACCTAGCATTGTGAACTTTTTCAGCCATTGATCCCAATCTTATCCTATATAAAATTAACAAATATATTTCAAATACTATAAAGAAAATCAGTGTTTCAATCCAACTTTGAGGGATTATTGCAATGAAAGCTGTTATTAATATATTAAGAATAGTCCCTCTAAGCGCAAATACACAGTACACTCTTTGCTTAAGATCATCTTTTAAGTTTTAGATATGTTTCTGTTTTTTGAAGATAAGTAGCTGCTACAATTGAGAAGAACATCATAATACTTATGGCAATTGATAAAATATTAGCATTGTAAAAATACGTATATAAAATCAGAGCAAAGCTATAGCTAATTATTTGTCCAAATAACATATATATATTGAAAGTTATTTGATGTTCTCTTTTATATTGTGATAATTCATCAACGTTAATTGCATCATAAACTGCACTACAACTTTCTGATTCTAAAACAGAACCAAAAGAATTCATTAAAATATAATATACTAATAAAGTAATAAAACTTGTATTAAAAATTAAAAATATCGAAGATATGAATATAAGAATTGCAAATGGAATATAAAATCTTTTCTGTATATTCTTTTTGTTTACTATTTTTAAAATTGATAATGCGACAATAGATATAATTGCAAACATGGAGTTATAACTACCAACACTTAACTCAGAACCTATTTTTAAAAATAATAGGACAGGTAATAAATCTGTAATAGCTCCTTGTAATGATATTCTTCTAAAAAACATACATTTATAAATGTTAGATAAATGAGAATATTTTTTGATTTTAGAAAAATATGATTTTAAATTCACTTTTTTCTCATCAACATAAAAACTTTTAATTTGTGAAGAAATTATAATAATTAATAATGCTTCGATTGATAATATAACAAAAAGTATATTATAGGAAAATTTTTCGATAATAAAGCCTGAAAAAATTGGTGTGAATATTGTAGCAAGATAGTCAAGAATATTTACATTAGCAAGAAAGCTACTCATAGTTTTATGATTATTTGAACCCATAATTACTATTTCATAAGGAACAGAATAACAAGTTTTTGTTAATGAATATAGAATTCTAAATAAATATAAATAACTACAAATATTATCCTTTAAAGTAATTAATAAAACTATGCAAATAATTAATTGTATAAAGCTTGAATTGTATATTATCTTTGCATTTTTATTATTCAACTTACTTGAGATTATTATTGAAAGTACCCCGTCAAATATGATACCAACTAAATTATATTTTAGAACAATTCCAACATCATTAACAATCTTTAATACATATATATTAAAAAATAACGTAAAGAATACTGAAACAAATTTTCTTAGAAATACTATTATTGAAATAACTTTTCTATTATAATTATCCATAAATTAGTCCATCATATATCGAGTTTTTATTTCTCGCATTCCTAAAGATTTATATAAATTATTAGCAGGCATTTCATACCAACATTCAAGTTCAATTCTATAATTTAATTTTTTCAATAATTTCATTATTTCTTTTCCAATTCCTTTTCCTCTAAAATTATCATCAATATAAAAATTTTTAATGTATAATATTTCCTTTTTATCAATATCAGAATTAGTAATTTGATACTCAATTATTCCTACTATTTCTTTTTCTACTTGAATCAAAAATTGAAAATATCCTTTTTCATCGATATGTCGTATTGCATCATCATAATTGTAATTATCTACAACATTATCAAATAATCCTAATTTTTGAGCATATTGTTGATGAAATTTGATAAGTTCAACTTTGTATTTACCAAATATTTCTATATCATTATCACAATCAATTTTTTTTAATAAAACCTTCATAACACCACCACACTATAAATTTTACCATATTTTAGGCTAAAACACATTGGTTTAAGTAAAAAATGTGGTAGATTATTAGAGATTGATATTATTATATTCAAATCGTTAGGAAGTAAAAAGTTGTAAATATCTTCGACAACTGCTCCATTTGAATTAATACTCGCACACTTATATAGTGATTGCGAGTTTTTTAATCTGTTTTTATTTAAGAATACTCTACCCTTTACAAAAAGTGTCACAAAACTAAACAAAAAAGAGCTATCAATCTCCATAAAAAGAATAAGATAGCTCTTTTATAATATAAAAATTAACAGTTTTTCTATTTATAATTATAATCAAATTTATGTATTTCTAAATGTTTATCTGATTTATCATACTTCATTGCATATATTTCATAGTTACCAGCTATAGTAGGTAAAGTATTGTATTCATTAGTAGTTTTATTATAAATTGAATAGTAGGCATCAAAGTCAGATTTTAGTTGTGATGGAATTAATATTTTTAATTCTGATTTTATTTCTTTACTTAAAATCAAGTTATTACTATTCTCAATACTATTTATCAAATCATTCACATCTTCCTTATCGTAATAAACATTAATTTTTACTACTTTATATTATTAATTTTCCTAATTATAGATATTGTCACAGTCAAGAAGAGGTTTTCTTACATACTTTATATTAACTATTATGGAGGTTAAATTATGAATCATAAAGATAAGATAAATGAAATTATAGAAGTAAGTAAAAAGCGTTTGGAACTTAAAAAAATTGGTTTACTTCCTTATGCAATTGGGCCAACTGGTCCTACTGGGCCTAGTGGTAGAGGGTTAGAAATTATGGGTAGTTATGCTAGTTTAGAAGAATTAAAAAAAGATCACCCTACTGGTAAAGATGGCGATAGTTATATTATCAATGGTGAATTATATATTTGGGATTCTACTATTCATAACTGGACTGATATTGGTAATATTAAGGGGCCTAAAGGAGATACTGGAGATACTGAGACTTTTATTATTCAAAAAACTACTACAGGAGAAGCTGGTACAAAAGCACAGGTAATTGACAATAAAACTGGATTAGAACATCACTTAAATTTTATAATTCCTAAGGGTGATAAAGGTGAGACTGGTAACGAAGGTAAAATGGGGCCTACTGGTCCTAAAGGAGAAATAGGTCCTAAAGGTGAAACTGGTCTTCAAGGAGAAATAGGCCCTATAGGAATTCAAGGGCCAACTGGGCCAACTGGACCAACGGGACCACGAGGAACTGCTAGTCCAACTGATTATAATACTATTGGCTTTGCTAGTATTATAGATACCAAAAAAGCTGGAACTACTCAAATTGGTAACACAAGAGTAATCCCTGGCGTTAGTGATTATATAGTGATTAACGGTAATAGTATCACGATTAAAAAAACTAGTGTGTTTGAAATTGTACTTTGTGGTAGAATTTCTGGAGTTACTCAAAATACAGGAGCATCTTTTTCATTATTTAATATAGAAACAAATGCTGTAGTTAGTGACTTATTATTTGTATTAGAAGCAGGAAATACGCCTGATATGAATTTTTCTGAAATGACTGTAACAGATATTATAGGTCCTACTACTTTAGAAGTTAGAACGACTATTAATGGTAATGATGAAATTAGTTTTTCAGAAATGAATGTATTACTTAAAAGCTATAATATTTAGAAAATAAAAACTATAAACAAATTTAAAAAGTAAAGCTGTTTATAGTTTTTTTATTATTTTAATAAATGGTAGAACTGATTAAGACATTAGGTATTGTTCCTTTTAAAATAATCTTTAGTAAATTTTATGATAACTATTTTTCCTTATTCTATTATTAAGCAACAATTTTATTATAAATTTTCTTTGATTTCTGGAAATAAGTTATATAGATTATATCCCAATAAACTATCAAAATATTCTTTCAGTTTGTATGTTTCTTGAATATGATATTGAGTATTAGAATAAGCACCTCTCCTAGTTATTATATCAATTAATCTTTTGTCTATTGTTAAAATTTTCGTAGTACACATTAAATCACACAAATTTATTATTTTTTCATAAATTGTATATTCATGATTTTTTATAAATTTTGTTCTAAATGGAATATCATCTGGTAATCCTTAATAGTAATTCTTTTTCTATTATTTCTTTTCTACTTCTTCTTTATATTTATTATAATCATATCTTTCTAATAATTCTTCTTTTGTTATTCCATAAGTTTTTTCAAATTGCTTTTGACCCATAAATAATTTTCTATAATTATTCATATCTATATTAATTCCTAAATCTATATAAAAAGAATATCTTGCATAACTTAAGTTTATACTTTGCATTAAATTCTTTGCATCAATAACTGCCAATTCATGCATATCAATCAAATTATAGAAATCTATTTTTTGCTTCATATTTTCGATTGATAAACTATAAATTTGAGGTAAAGTTTTCGTCATTTTGATTACTTCTTCTTTCGTATAACCTAAATCCATTATATCGACTATCTTTTGCTTCATATTTTCAATTGATAAACCATAAATTGCAGGTAAAATTTTCGTTATTTTGATTACTTCTTCTTTCGTATAACCACATTCAAGAAAAAAAGTAAAAATATCTTTTAAATGCATACTAATGGTTTCATCTTTTATATTAATTAAAGCATAACTATTTCTTATTTCATTATAATCATCTTCTGTATATCCTAATTTTATAAATTCTTCTTTTAAATTCATTTTATCACCTAATTCATAGTTCATTAAATAATTGGGGATTTGATTCTAAATCATCTATTATATCTAACTATTTCCTTTCATTTCATCTTGCATAATAATTTTTCCTGAAAATCTATAAATATTATATCATATTTTTATTAAGTATATTAGGAAACAATTTATAAGTAAAAAAGAACCTATTAAAAGGCTCCTGTTTGATTATTTTTAGGATAAACGATTAATTGTTCTGGTAAGAGATAAATATTTTGATTATAGTATAAGATCTCATTTACTGGTACTTGTAAATCTTCTGTAATCTTTTTAAGAGTATCATCATCTTTGGTAATATAAACTCCTACTCCAGCTTTTGGTATTAATAATGTTTGGTCTGGATAAATATATTCATTTAACTCTAAACCATTTATTTCTGCTAATGTTTTATCACTTATATTATACTTTTTAGCAATTGCATATAAGTTATCACCTTTTTTAACTGTATAGTATTCAAAAGCACCATTATTACTGTTATTACTACTATTAGCAGTGTTATTCATGGTATTACCATTTGCATTATTAGTAGAATTATTATTGTTAGAAATAGGAATAATTAATTCTAAGCCTGGCACCAAATAATAAATATTTTCTAAATTATTTTCTCTTACTAAACTAATAACATCAACATTAAACTTTTGTGCAATACTATTAATAGTATCACCTGGCATCACAATATAAGTTTGCATAATAACCTCCTACATCATTATATGTAAAAAGGTTAGAATATTAACTATTTTTGATAGATATCTACTCTATTTACCGTATTATAACGAAGTTCATTATTTTTTAAAACTGGTATAATGTTAGATCCTTCGTCTTGATAATATAGAGTATCATCTATTATAAAATAAACTGTATTTGCTACTACTTTTAAGTTGTGAACACCATTTTGTTTATATAATAAGATAGGACTATCTAAATGATGATTAGATACTCGATATACTTCTCCTTGTTTTGTTAGAATGTAATAATTATTATTACTCATGATAATTTGTTGGTAATCAAATTTGTTTTTTACTTCTTCTACTATTTCTTCTTCAAATAATATATGATTTTCTCTAAAGTCATAAATATTAGCATTTTGCCATTTTCCATTATATAACTGTCCACCTATTTCATTACTACCAATTAATCTAGCTATTTTCTTTACTGGATTTATCTCTATTTGTAGTAAGTTAGAAGGATCTGTATAATATAGTTTATTATCAACTATGCCATTAATATAAGTATCACTTGATAAAGTATACCCTAAAGAAATAGTATCTGTTTTTGAATTTTCTAGATTAATTAAGGTAACAGAATCAAATTCTTGAACTTTACTACTTAAATAATTTGGTACAATATAATAATTTCCTACTAAATAGCCCTGAGTATTTTCATACTTATCAAAGTTTAAAATAGGTTTTACGCTTGCATTTTTACTACGAATAATCTCAATTCCTTTATAATTCCATAAAGTAATGGTATCTTTTTCTTTTAAATTCTTAGTATATACACTAGAAGTTCCAACTGCTTCTTTGGTTTCTAAATCAATATTAAAAGGCTCTATCTTAATATTTTTTTCTGTTAAAAATGCTTTCATATTCGTAATAATACTTTGATTTGGTAAAGTTAACTCCGTATATAATTGATTATCTTGAATACATTCTATATAAGTACCAGTTTTATTTTCTAATATTGGGTAAATACACTCTATATCATTTTCTTGATAATATAAAATTTCTTTAATAATCTTCTTCTGCTTATTATATTGATTACCAATTACATAAGAATATTTATGATTATCATTGGTAATTAAAATATCATAAATATCAGTAGAAGTTTTTTCATATACTTCATCTACTTGAAACTTTTTATTGTTAAAATATACTTCATAATTTACTTCATGTCCTTTTTTAAAGAAAGTAAACCCCCACTCAAAAGCTAAAAACATTAAAATCATTAAAATTAAAATAGAAATTACTTTTTTCACACTAACCACTTCCAATTATATTTATTATATCTAATATTTTGCCCAAAAAAAAGATAAATTTACTATTTATCTTTTGAAATTCTTAATTTTTGTTTTTCTTTCATCATATAATCGGTAATCATAGTTTCAATTTCAGGAAGCGCTCTCTTATCAATATTAGATAGAGTTACAAATTCATTAATAGTATCAATATAAATTTTTCCCCAAATCATACCAGATAACACTTTTAAATCGTTAAACATATCGGGCGTAATAGAATCTAAAAAGTAACCAAACACTACTCTTTTACGACCTATCAAGATTCTTTTATTGGTTAAAGCTATAACGGCAGTAGAAAAAAGATCAAACATATTATCATTTTTTTGAGCAGTAAAAGCATAAAGTATTTTCTCATTTGGATTTAAATGTTTTTCCACAATCTTAGCATTCTTTTTAATACGCCAAGCTACACTCATTTTATATTTTTTCTTAAATTTACTTGCTAATTCATAAGCAGAGTTACCCTTATTATCCATAACTACACTACCCTTCTTCATAGCCTTATTATATCATATCTTCGATAAATTTTAAAATATTTTCTAATATGTCATCAATAAAACTAGTAATCGATGCTAATAAATTATCAAAGAAGCTTTGAAAAGAATTTTTCTTTTTAGTATTTTTTAATTCTGTTTGTGTATTTTCAGTAGTAGTTTCTTTTTTCCATATTCCTACTTGACTATTTTTTGCTTCTTTTTCACTTTCCTCTAAGGAAGAAAAATACTTAGAATTACTATATAAATTATCTACTTTACCATATCCAGATTTTATAATACTATCTTGAATTAATATATCATCTACAAAAACCCAAGCAAGGGTTCTGCCATATACATCTTCTTCTTTAAAATTGTCATCTGTTACTAATTTTATTTCTTTAGCTTTTGTTAGAGTCGTACAAGTATACTCTTTTGCTTCTTTTAAAATAGGAGTTTCTACACTACTTACTCCATCATCAATATCTTCTATATTAAGTGCTAAAAATCTTACTTTGATGATACTATTACTAGATGTTCTAAATTTAGCAGTATTAATATCTACACATTCTTCTAGTGTTACTTTTTCTTCTGCTACTTTTTCTTGTTCTTCTTTATCTATTTCTTCTGCATAACTCATAATGGGAGAAAATAAAAGAAATCCCATTAAAAACATATATACTACTTTTTTCATAATTCACCTACTACTTATATTGATTAATTTCTAAAATAATATTATCTTTTTTTGTATTTCCTAATTTTGTACCAATCTTAAATTTTCCCACATGACGAATGGATAAAATATCATTTTCTTTTAAAAGAATACTATTATTTTTTAATTCTTGATAATTTAAGAATATTTTTTTAGATGTTATTAAATTCTTTACTTGACTACGACTTTTATTCGCTAGTTTACTAACAATAATATCTACTCGCATACTACTTACCATAATCGTAAAATTTTGAAAATGATTTTCTGTTAGTGATAATTCAGATATAGGAATTAATTCAATTAATTTGTTACCCACATAATGAAAGTTCTCTAATAGATATGAATCTAATTTAGAAAGACTTACATAATAACTATCTTTTTCTACAAAGATATCACCTATTACATTATCATTTAGACCAAGTGCAAATAAGCTTCCTAAAATTTCAGAGTGAGTAAGAGAAGTATCTGCTTTTATTTGATAAAAAGTAAGATAAGATTCATACTCTCCAAAATAAATAATTTTCTTTTCTAAAAAGGGATACTTATCATAGATAGAATATGGTATCTGATAATAATTTAAGTAGTTTGTAACAAGTTTCATTTCACTAGGATTTAAAAAGTTACTGGCTACTCCTTTTTTTGTTTTCTGATATTGTCTGTATTTATCTAATATACTAGATACTAAAATTCTATCTTTTTTATTTAAGGTTAACAATTTATCTTTTTCTATCATAACATCTCCAGTAATATTATATATGATTTTGAATAGAAAAAAAAGAAATGTCTTTCACTATACATTTCTTTACAGTTTTATTATCTTGCTTTTAAAGATAAATTTTCTTTGGTGTAATACTTTTTTCTAAAACTTTTTGTTTTTCTTCTATGATAGGATTCACTATTTTAAATTCAATATTATCATGTTCTAGTTTATGAGAGGCAATTTCTAGTAAACATTCATGACAATTATGTTCAAAGAAATTACATCTAGATTCAAAACCAGATATATGATTACCGCTAGCACATAAATCATAATCTTCCCATACTTTTACTATTTCTAATGGTGTTAGTTTTCCTTTTTTATGAATCTCATTTTCCTGTTCTTCTGTAATTGAAGCATAAAATCTTTTTATCTGTGCTTTTATAATAATATGTTCACATAATTTTTTTAAAGATACTATTTGTCCTTTGCTTCCTGTTGTGTAAATAGCTAAATTAATCACATCATCATCTATATTATCAAGATACATCAGAAAGAATCTTCTATACTCGTTATAATTGTCAAAAATATATACATCATTAAAATCAGATTCACTAATATTTAAATTAAGTTTATCTTTGACTTCTTTAATCTCAATGTGTTTTTTTTATTTTTGCTTTTGTAATATGCAAAAATAGGGTTGTTTTTAAATCTAAATTTTTCATTTCAAATCTTCCACCCAGAAAGTTATTAAAATTAGAATCATCATACAAATCTAATTAATATATTTAAAATATATGTCTTCTATTTCGTCTTTACATAATAGATTTTCTTTGATAGTTATGTTTTCATATTATAGCCACTAAGTAAATTGGTGTCAACTAAATTATATATTTTTATTTTGATACAATCTATCCAACAATAACATAATAGTTAGAAAAAGTGGACAAAAAGTCCACTTATTTTTATTTATGGTGCCGATTATCGGATTCGAACCAATGACCTACGCGTTACGAGTGCGTTGCACTACCAACTGTGCTAAATCGGCATAAAAAAACACTACTCAAATATGAGTAATGTTAAACTCAATTTTGGTGGGCTGTTAGGGATTCGAACCCTAGACCCACTGATTAAGAGTCAGTTGCTCTACCAACTGAGCTAACAGCCCAAAATTTGAATTACTTCTATAGTATATCATAAAAATTAAAAAAGAAAATATTTTTTTTATATTTTCTTCAACTTTTTTCTATTCTGAAATTTCAAAGTAAATTCCACCCCTGATAAAAAGGGTTGCATTTACTTTGACTCCCTCTCTTTTTGATTTAAGTTTTTTCTATTTTTTTATAATTCCTCTTATCAATTGTATTTGCTATGACTTTTATAGGTTGCATTTACTTTGCTATTTTACCTCTTTATGTTCCTTTAAGTAGGAATAGTCTGATTTAGAAAGGCAAAAATTAACTTTACAAATTTAACATTTTTTATTTTTTTATAGTCCTCTTAAGTGGGAATATCTAAATTAAAAAGGGCAAATCTTACTTTGTAAATATTTCTATTTTTATAATTCGTCTAGGTAATAATAATACACCAAAAAGCAGTTATGAGAATATCTTATAGTAGATAATTATAAAGGACTACATACTATGTAACCAAAAAAATCATAAACTAGATTTGCTACAAACAAATGCCTACTGAATAATTATCAACTTTTATGAAAGGAGGTATTTTCATGTGTCAAGAAAATAATAACACAAACAACAACTGCTGCTTAGCAAACATTCTAGAAGTAATTGTGAAACTACAAGACCGTAGTGAAAAATTTGATTGTTTAGGAGATGGTTGTGACCGTCCATTCTTAGGACCAACACCTGCTACTGTTTGTTACAACACTAGACCAGTTACTTTTTATCAATGCTCAAATGGAGAATTATGGAGTTTCCCTTATACATTAAATGGTGCAGATAATACAAGTAATGTATTTAGATGTGAACATGTAGAAGGTTGTTGTGCAACATGCCGTGTATTAGCTCCTAATACAGATGAAGCAACTGCTACAACTACTCCATATCTTCCAACCGATTCATACTTTACAATTAATTTAAACTGCGTTGGTGCATTAAGATGCTTACCAGATACATTTATTGCTTGTAGTTAAAAGGATCGCTAAAAGCGATCTTTTATTATAATGTTTCGAATTGTCTTAATAGGAATAATATCACCATCTACCGTAATTAAATTATCATTTAATTTACCAGCTACTTTAGTATCATAAGTTTTAGTATCTGTCTCTATCCTGACATGAATATTAAAAACATAACGACTACTTTTAAAAAGTTTTCTAATTTCTGTTTCTACACTATTAAGAGAATCTTGACTAATAGGAGTATCAACACTACGATATTCCTTTTTTTTATCATCTTGTAATCCTGCATAATACACTTTTTTATTATTATCATGACTACTACTTACATCTTTTTTAAAAATTTTAGGTAATTCTTTTTTCATACAACCTTTCCTTTCAATATATTCTATTCTAAATAAATATTTTTAAAACTTTTTTCCATATTAATAAAGAGGGATAAAATGATGAAACTAAAAAAATTTAAACTAAATAAATCATTAATAATTTGCGTATTTATTTTCATGATAATTAGTATAGTAACAATTTATAGTGCTATGACCTACTTACCAGACTATTTAGGAAATTTAGCATTCAAACAGTTTATGTGGTATTTAGTTGGTTTTTTCATGATAGTTATTGTGAATAAAATATCAGTAGAAAACATATATCATTTTAATTGGTACATATATGTTACTAGCATTTTATTACTAGCTATCTTGTTAGTGATAGGAGAACCTATTAATGGTAGTAAATGTTGGTTTACCATTCCTAAAATTGGATCTATTCAACCAAGTGAATTTGCTAAGATTAGTTTAATTTTAACAGTAAGTATCATAACCGAAAACTGGGCAAAAAAAATAAAAAAAGTCCCCACTTTAAAAGAAGAAATAATATTACTAGCTAAAATATTTATAATATGGCTAATTCCTTCTTTTTTAACTTTTCTAGAGCCAGATACAGGCGCCGTTTTTATTTATAGCATTATCGTAATAGCAATTTTATTTGTATCTCCTTTAAGAAAAAGATGGTTTATTCTTGCAATGATATTAATAGGAATTGGATTAGGTAGTTTTTTATTTTTATACTTCTTGAAAAAAGATATATTTGTAAATATATTTGGTACCGAATTATTCTACCGAATTGATCGACTTTTAGACTGGAAAAATGGAACAGGTATGCAGTTAGAAAATTCTTTAACATCAATTGGCTCTAGTAGTATTTTAGGACATGGTTACAATAAAACACCAATTTATTTTCCAGAGTCAGGAACCGATTTTATTTTCGCTGTATATGCATCTAATTTTGGACTATTAGGAAGTATCTTTTTAATAGTGATAATCTTATATTTTGATATTACCATTATAAAAATTGCCAAAAATGCTAGTAATATTACTGAAAAATTCACAGCAGTTGGCATTTTAGGAATCCTAGTATATCAGCAAATTCAAAATATTGGTATGACACTGGGAATTCTACCAATTACTGGAATTACTTTACCATTTATTAGCTATGGTGGTTCTTCACTACTTTCTTATATGTTAATGATTGGTATTTTATTAAATATTCATAATGACACTTATAAAACTATTAATTAAAAATTTAAATGGTAAATAAAAATGCTAGAAAATTAAAATGCAACCTTAGAGTAGACATTAAAGACTTACATCAAAAATCTAGTGTTTTTTTGTTTAATTAGGTACTATTACGTTAATATTAGCGGCTAAAAAGTAATGATAATATTTACTAAAATTGTAATTATCTAGAAATTAAAAAAAGAAGCACTATTTTTGTTTTAGTACTTCTTCGTAAACACTTTTTAACTGCTTTCCAATATTTTTTTGATCTCTTTCAATAGCTACTGGGTAAGCATTTTTACTAACACTTTTTAATTTACCACTCATAAATTCTTTAATTTTAAATTCAAAATCATCAACATCTTTTGCTTTATAGACATTTTTTCCATCTTCTAGCCAACCATCAAAGATAGGAATATCACGAATAATAGCATCTGTACCACAAGAGATTGCTTCAATAATAGGAATTCCTTCCGTTTCTTCAAAAGTTGGAAATAAATATAAGTTGCACCCATTTAAAGCTGCTCTAATCATATCTCTTTCTACATATCCAGCAAAAGTTAAGTTATCTAATTTTGTATTTACAGCTTTTCTAACTGGTTCGGTTGCTACTGCTAAAGGACTGTAACCAAACCAAATAAATTTATATTCAGGCATTCTTTTAGCAAGTTCTACAAAATCAACAATACCTTTTCGTTCAATATATAAACCAATTCCTACAATAACCTTGTCATTTTCAGTATATCCATATTTTTTTCTAAATTCTTCTCCATATTTTTTATTCTTTATAAAAAAGTCTAATTCTACTCCATTTGATATAGCATATATCTTTTTATTTTCTAATCCCTTATACCCTTCTAATAAGTTTTTAGAATAGATAGTAGGCGTAATAATGACATCACCAAGTGAATAACACTTAATCAACCACCATTTAATAAGTTTAGAAGTTTGCTTTGCTAAAATAAACCCATTTTTATAATCTTCTTCTGTAGAATGAGCATGGTAAACAATCTTTTTGCCCTTTCTTTTCGCACGCTTAGCCATAAAATAAGATTTTAGAAACCAAGTATTGATATGTAAAATATCATAATCATCTTTAGGATTTAAGGTATAATCAATATTTTCATCTTCCAACGCTTTCATTTGGTGTTTAATTGCTTTACCTAAGCCACTCTTTCCTATTGTTTTTAAACCTTCCGCATATAATAAAATTTTCATATTAAATTTCATTCCTTTCACTTTGTTTTAGGCATTATATCTATGAAAAATAATTATTTTCAACTATCTTCCTCCCATAGAATTTTCACCTTTTAAGCTTTCATCTACATAGTGCATTAAAAGTTTACTACCTTGTTTTAAATCATCAATATTTTCATATAAAGAATAAAAACTTTCTGTTTCTTCATTATATTTTTCCAAGAAAATACATTTGATTTTATTAATTTCTTCTTGATAAGCAGTTAGAATTTCTTTTTGTATAGGTGTTGTTTTAAAAGGTAAATAAAATTGAGCAGAGCTTATACTGTTATTAGAAAATAGCTTATGATTTTCATAAATAATATTTCCATCTTGAATTAGCATATTAAAAAAGAAAAATTTAGAAGTATCATCATCTCTAGAAAAGGTTAAACCAAAAGAGTTTCGTATTAAATAAGGATTTCGTTTAGAAAAATCTTGTAAATACTGATAATGATTTACATATTTATTATTGCATGATATTTCCATCACTTCACCACTAGGTCTTATTATCATATAAACAATGTCTTGTAACACTTCTATCACCACTTTATTATTATATCATCAAAAAACAAACAAAGAAAGAAAAAAACTAGGCATCAACCTAGTTTAGTATCAAATGGTGATCTGTACGGGATTCGAACCCGAGAATGCCACCTTGAGAGGGTGGTGTGTTAAGCCACTTCACCAACAGACCAAAAGTCAACCTAATGACTTTTATAGTGTAACATAACTTAAATCAAAAAGGCAATCATTTATGAATATTTTTTGTAATTTAAAAATTTACTACTTTTTCATTTCATTGAGGCGAGCTCTAATTAATAATGTCAACTCCATAGAACCCTTAACCTTAGGCAATATAAGTAAGGCATCTTGTAGTTTTGTCTTTAAAGGTAATTTTTCAAGTTCATCTGCTATTTTGTAATAATCTATTGGTATTGGATAAAGTTGTATAAAACTACGAATATAATCTTCTATATCTTTTAAAACATATACTTTTGATGTATATTCATCTATTTCTGAAACTCCATAATAGCCACTAACTAATAATCTAAATTCTTCTTCTAAAGTCATAAAAACTCCTATTATTATATTTAATATGTTAATTACATTCTGTGCAGATATTGCTACCAGTGTCTGCTATCATTTTTTCTAATTTTTCTTTTAAGTCATTAACTTCATCTGTATTCCAATACTCATCTGGTGTTTCAAATCCTTTTGTATCCCAAGCTGTTTCATCATCAAAACCAACGATTTCTCCCTTTTTTAAAGCAATGGCACTTGGTACATAAATGCGTTTATTACCTTCTTCATCATTTTGTAAATAATTTTCTAAAATCGATACAATTTTCTGATAATTTTCAGTATTTAGCTTTCTATCTTCACGAATATTATAGTAGTATATTTTACTAATACCCATGTCCATAGCTACTTCATTTAAATATTTAGTATATCTCTGACACCATTTACATTCAGGAAATCCTAAATACACAATACCAGTTCCCTTTTCCAAAATATTAATAATTTCATCAATATTACGATATACAAATACATTATTCTTAGCTACTTCATGATATTCAGCACTAAATTTTTCCATATCACTTACTGTTTTTTTATCTTTCTTTAAAAATAAAACTAAACTTACTACTCCAATCATAAATAAAATGATTACACTAACTAAAATCATGATTCTTTTCTTTTTCATACAAACCTCTCTACAATTTACAACTATATTTTAATTTTTTTCTTATTCAATCTATCGTTAGTTACTTTTCTTAAAATTGCATATAAGATAGATGCCAGTGGAAGTCCTATTATCATTCCTACAATTCCAAACATACTTCCACCTAAAATAACGGCCATTAATGTCCACATAGAAGCAAGACCAACTGACTTTCCAACTACTTTAGGGTAAATAAAATTATTTTCTATTTGTTGAATTACTTGGAAAACAATAATAAATAGAACAGCTTCAAGTGGATTAGTAACAGCTATTAATAAAGCACCTATAATCATAGCTATCATAGCTCCAAACATTGGAATTAATGCTGTAACTGTAGTTATTACTGAAATAATTAAAGCATATGGAAAACGAAGAAGTGTTAAAACAACAAAGAAAATAGTTCCTAAAATAAAAGCTTCTACACACTGTCCAGATATAAACTTCGAAAAAGTACGATTTGATAAAGAAGCAATGTCTGTAATTTTTTCTACATGATCTTTCTTTAAATAAGCATACATCATTTTGGTAACTCCGCGATGCAAATATTCCTTTTGACTAAGCATATAGACAGCAAATACAATAGCCGTAAAAATAGTAAATAAACTAGAAATTAAGGAAGTAATAAAATTTATAGAACCATTAATGATATAATTTAAAACATTTATCATAATATTATTAACATTTGTAGTATCTTTAAACACTTCTTGAATTTTAGTCTGTATTTCTGGATAATTTCCTGCTAGATTTAAAATCCAAGTTTGAATATTCTCAAAAAAATGAGGAATATTTTTAATCAGCAATTGAATATTGTCAATTAATTCTGGTATTAATAAAAAGCAGATTAATAAGATAAAAGTAAGAAAGAAAACTAGTGATAAAGTAATAGAAATGGTTCTAATTGGAAGTTTCGTATTTTTATTTTACCTTTTATAAATGATTCAATTTTTGTCATTGGAATATTTAAAATAAAAGCAATTATGGCACCTATGATAAAAGGAAGCAGTAAATGAATAAAATGAGAAAGAAATCCCAAAACTAATTCTAAATTACTAAGAATCCAAAAAAGTCCGATGCCAAAAGAAATTAGAATCATTAATTGTTGCATATTCTTTTTATTTAGTTCCATAGTATCAAATCCTTTTCTAGTAATATTATATAATTTTTTTTGCTGTTTTAAAAGAAAAGAATAGAAATAAACTTCTATTCTCGTTAATCATTTTACATAAACCTATAAAATCTACTAATAATTCTATCTTTTCCTAATAGTTTTAATATTTCATATAAATCAGGTGTCATAGAGCTGGTAGTAGCTGCAACACGAATAACAGTAGAAACATCAGCAATGCTGCCCTTATACATATCTGGATTTTCCCTATAAGCTTTCATATCGGCACAATATCCTAATTCTTCTGTTAATTCCTTAATTTTATGTA
>ENA-ORLU01000812-ORLU01000812.1-human-gut-metagenome-genome-assembly--contig:-NODE-812-length-27218-cov-4.762794_pt1 | contig 27218 bp, 22 predicted proteins | sample MGYA00243009_ERZ508833 | MGnify/ENA primary metagenome ERZ508833 (study PRJEB26277, sample SAMN04329763) | human gut metagenome | biome: human-associated habitat | host: Homo sapiens | place: USA...
CCACAAATGCGGTCGAGGAACCGATCAGCGCAGTCACCCACATCCAGAACACAGCACCGGCACCGCCTGCCGAGATTGCCGCCACAACGCCTACCAGATTTCCCATGCCGACTCTGGTAGCCGTCGAGACGATCAGCGTCTGAAATGTGGAAAGACTGTCCTTTGTTTCCTTTTTTGCCATAAGTGCTTTTATCATATCCGGGAAAAGCCTGACCGGCAAAAATCTTGTGCGGATCGTAAAATAGATTCCTGTCGGAATCAGAAGAATTACAAGTAAAGAAATCCCTATGCTGCTTTCCTGCGGCAAAGGGATCGTAATCAGATCTCCCCATAAAAATGCGTAGATCTTTTCAATGACCGAGACTATCATAGTATATACCTTTTCCATCCTTAGTTTGTACTTTCTCTATCATACTATAGATTGTCTCTTACATGCAATAAACAAGTGATTATTTAATGTATTTTAGTTGAAATATTTTTATTCTGTTACATTTTGAGTTTCCGGAATTTTAAATTTCTGGATCATTCCCTGCAGACTCTCTGCCTCACTGCTCATCTCCTGACTGGCAGCCGCACACTCCTCAGATGTTGCAGAATTTGTCTGCACAACGTCATTGATCTGCTCAATTCCCTCATTGATCTGCTGGATTTCTGTTGTCTGTGTCTCTAATGTATCAGCAATATTTCCAACCTGTTCTGTGATCGTTCTGGAATTATCGGCTACGTCTTCTAACTGTGTTGCTGTCTGATCTGCAATGACCATACCTTTTTCTACTGCTTTGACAGAAGTCTCGATCAGAACCGCAGACTCTTTTGCTGCCTGTGCACTCTGGTCGGCAAGTACTGTTACCTGATCTGCTACCACCGCAAATCCTTTTCCGGCTTCGCCGGCTCTGGCTGCCTCGATAGAAGCATTTAACGCAAGCAGATTTGTCTGGGATGCAATCTCATTGATCGTTGCGATAATCTTATCAATTTCTTTGGAAGCCTCGTTGATCTCGTTCATGGAATCAACCATCTCATGCATCTTACCGTTGCTTTCTAAGATTGCATTTCCAAGTTCTCCTACTTTTCCACTGATCTCTTTTGCAGACTGGGCGTTCTGTGCCACCTGATCTGCCACGTTTGTAACAGTTGCAGTCAGTTCTTCCACAACTGCTGCCTGATTGGTAGCGCCCTCGGCAAGATCATTGGAGCTTGCAGCCACCTGTTCTGCTCCTTCGGACACCTCATTGGATGCACTCTGGATGCCCTTGACTGTCTCAGCCATGCTCTTTTCAAATGCCATAAAGGAATCTAAGATTCCTATAAAATCTCCCTTCCATTCCACTTCCGGCTGCACATCAAAATTGCCCTCCGAGAACAATTTCATTGCACGTCCGATATCATCCACATAAGATCCAAGTATGCGGATAGATTTACGCATACTATGTGCAAGTTTTCCAATCTCATCCTCAGAACGATATTCTAATGTACTGTGCAAATTACCCTCTGTGAGTTCCTTTGCAACATCCTCGATCGCATGCAGTGGTTCGAGAATCGAATCAACCACGACATTACTTATTTTCTTCACAAAAAGAATTGCAAATATCACACTTAAGATGATCACCAGAATTCCTGCCACTGTCATGCAGCCTGTAAAGATCACCGCCTGATGGCTTGCCTTGTCAGTCACTGCATCTAACTTTTTCCCAATAGCGACTGCATTGTCTAATGCCGGCGTACATTGGTTAATAATAGCATCCGCAGCTTCCTCTGTCTGTCCACTCATGATCTGTTCCATAATGGAATAGCCGATATTTCCCCAATCAGAAAGTGCGGATGCATATTCCTGATAGAGCTCGTCCGATATGATTCCTGTTGCCTTTAGTGCCTTCAGTTCTGAATCCACCTCAGCAAGCTGTGTTTCTACCTGTTGCTGATAACTGTCGTAAGTTGATGTGTCACTGTTTAATGCCATCTCACGGATATTTCTCGCCGCAGAATTGACATCGATCCTGCAGATTTTCACTGCAACATCTGCACGTTCTACATTTTCCACATAACGCAGCATATTCCCCATTAATAAACCTATAACAATAAGAGAAAGCACACCGGATACTATCATCCTCAAAATGACTCTTCCGTATCCGTAAATGAGTCTTTCTTTCAGCTGCATTTTTTCAAGTTTCTTCTTCATCCTGTGTACCCTTAATGGTATAACTGCCATTATTTTTCCCTTCGTAATTTATTTTTTTTAAATATTTTATCACTTTTCCAGAAAATAACAATCCATTCTTTAAAATTTATTATTTTTAATTTTTTCAACTGAACATCTCATCTTAGCGGTCATACCGGTTTTTCATCACGGCCGGCTTAACCGGTCAACAGAATCGAGTATATCCTGGATCTGAGGTCTCATCTCCGGCATTTCTTCCATAAACTTTGCCACTTCCGTGCGCTGTTCTTTTAAGATACCGGCATTGTATTCCATCCGGCTTCGAAGCTTCTGTCTGCGCATCACAAGATTATGGGTGATCTCCACCATCTCCTTGTGGTCGATCAGTGCAGCTGCCTGCGGAATCCATACCCGTGAATCATATAAACGATATGCGGAGAGTTCCCGGATCATACGGTTGTTAAAATAATCAATATCATCACTGTTCTGTTCAAACTTCTCTTTCTGTTTGACCGCATCCATATAGCATTCCCAGATATATTCCAGTTCTTTTCCATTGCGGACATGATATTTTTCACATGCATAATCCACTGCATTTGTCATATTGACATATTTGATCTTCACTTTATTCAAAAGAGTGATCGCCTTATCCGCATTTGCCTTTGCTCTCCGGCTCTCGGTCCTGTCATTCATCATTTTCAGATACGGAAGGCAGATGCCCAGTACTGCTATAAAAATAAGGATCATCCAGATGAGTCTCATATCTGTCCCCAGTATGATCTGCGTGATCAGAAGAATCAATGCCGCAGTCACAGACAGTCCTGCTGCCACATACATGAACTTCTGCATTTTTACCCTGTCATGGGAAAGGATCTCCTGATATAACTGCCATTCTCCCTTCTCACGCTCCAGGTATTTCATGTCACGCCTGATAGTCTCCAGATAAGCCTCATTAGACTGAAGGCGTTTGATCGCATTTGGAATATCACTCTCCTCCTGCTGCATCTGTGCAAACTGCACATCTGCAATTTTTTTCTCGGAATGCATCAGTTCATATCGTGTTTTATTTAAAGCAACAATATTGGATGCGATATCTGTGATCGGCTTTTTTTCTTCCTCTGTCAGCCCTTCCAGAGTCTGGATATCATTCAGATAAGAAGTGACCACTTTGTATTCTGCCTTTTCATCCTCGATCTCTTTCGTTGTCTCGATCATCTGCTCCAGACGTTCAATGACATAATGCTCCACTTTATGTGGATTCTCCCTGTCCTTTTCATTCAGAATGCCTTCATTCAGTTCATCAAATTTATTTTCCAGTGTCTTTTCTTTTTTTCTTCTTTTGAAAAAAAACATATGCTCATCCCTTATAATCTACAACTTTTTTTATACGCTTCTGACCATTTCCTGATCTGTTCCATAAGCGGTTTATTCTCCTCCAGCTGTCCCTGTGCATCTTTTATGAGACGTTCGGCCTCACTTTGCTTTTTCAGAATATCCTCACTTTTTAAAATATAATTCCATTGGTCTGACATACTCTTAAACGCTTCGTCCGAAACATGAAATTCTTCCTTGTATTTTTTTAAAATATCTGTTTTTTTTGCCAGACGGCAGGCTGCCATACACGCAGCCAGTGACTCTCTGTTCTGGTTCAGCCGGTATGCATTCAGAAAATTCGCCGCAGCCTCGTCAAATAAAAATAACTCTGCACAGGCAGTTCCAAGATTGTGCCTGATATTACCCTCTAAGACCGGATTTTTTTTGCACTCCTCCTCCATTCCAAGCAGTTTCCGGTATTCATGGATCGCTTTCACATACTTTTCACTCTCCATGTAACGGTCTGCCCGGATCTTCGAACATTCAAATACAGATTTATTCTGCATATCCAGCAGCACAGAACGGATATGGCGTATCGTGTCTTCTGAACAGTATCCGCAGCTTCTTAAGATCAGTTCCGTAAAATCAGAAAGACTTCCATTTCCGAGCAAAACACTGCGCAGCGACTGTGCCAGATCTTTTTCATCAAGTTCCTGCCCGATCCAGAGACAGAGTTCCTCACTCATAAAATCTGCCTCGATCAGATACAGATGGTTTTCAATATAATAGCAGAGTTCCTCCAGCGAATATACATTGAGTGAGATATTATCAATATAGTATGGCATAGCAGCAATTGGATGGCTGCATAAAATCAATTCTCCCATCTTCCCACTCCCTCTTTACAATGACATTGTATATTCCCATGTCAGATCCGAGCTCTTCACAATCTCGCCAAACCCAAGATCACGGATTTTAATCTTTACCCTGGAATCAGAAACCGGTTTTGCACTGATCCGGAGTCTTGTAGTTTTCGGCTTGCGTTCCGGCAGATCCGATAATTCCAGCTTTTCTATCCTTGCATCCCTGCTGTGTGGCAGCTGAAGCCAGAAATCAATCTCCTTATCTCCATCCAGCAGCACCTCACAGTCTCCGGAAGCTTCATACCAGTTGTCTCCCGCATTGATCAAAGACAAAAATTCCCATTTCCCACGATTTTTCACTTTCAGGCTGACATTCACTTTCATTTCATTGTCGCCCATATAGACATACGGCCATGGATTTTTCTGTTCACGGACGATCGCCGCATAGCAGGCTCCCTTGGAATAAAGGTTCTTACCTATAAATGCCCTCCGTCCCTTACACATGTAGGAAAGAGACATTTTCATCCAGTCACCGTCAAATCCATCTCCGACAAGATACACAGAGGAACAGATATGTCCATGAAAACTGTCAAGCAGGATCTTATAAAATGACTCATCTTTATGGATTCCGTCTAATGCATGTACTTCCTCTGTGATCGTTACCATCTGTGGCACTGTTCTTGTATCACGGACGGTAGCACAGCATCTCACTTCATCTCCACGGCAGTCAAACAAAAAAATATCATGCAGCCATAACTCCTGCTTCTGATTGTATACAAAATAATAAAAACTTTCTTTTCTGTCCTGTAAAATCAATTGACTGCGCCCTAATCCGAGATCTTCTGCCACCTTTCCGAACAGCTCCGTCAGTTCTCTTGACAGGGCTTCCACTGTGATCACCAGGCAGTCCGGCAGTCCCGGATTTCCCAGACGGCTCGCTAAAAGAAGCAGTTTCTTGATATAGAGCGCAAAAAGTTCCTCTGCCTCATACACGATGTTTTCCACAGTTACCTGTTTCTTTGCAAGTGCATTGTCAAGCAGATGGCCGATCACATCTTCATTCTGGATCAATGCCATCTTTTTTGCCTCCTCACCGATAAACCACTGTCCGATCCCCCGCTTTTTGATCAACGCCACCGGGATCTGGTAAATCTCACTTCCTGCGATCGTACTCAGTGTTTCCGGCTCTCTCATGCCGGCTTTGTAATAACTGATGACGGCATTCCTGTCGTCCATATCAATTCCAATATAATAACACTGCTCCGTCATCTTATGTGCCATCCTTTCTAATATTTTTATAGCAATTTAAAAAGCTTCTTTACGGTATCGTCCATGCTTACATACTTTCGCATGCTCTCTGAAAGCATTGTCTCATCCTGCATGGCATAAGCAAACATAATATTGTTGATCACATCATACCGGCTCTGGTCTTTATCCCCATACATATTCTGGTTTGAAATCTGCCGGCTTTCCACCACTTTCCACTCCCCATGAAGCTTCTCTGAAATATAATAGGACACGGATTCCCCAAACAACAGCACAAACGCCTTCACATAAATACCGTCATAAACCTCCGGGATCTCTTCCTTATGGTATTCCCCACCGTTTACACTATAGTTTAACAGCACATGCTGGTCTGCCTTTGTATGATATTCCACAAAAAACTTATCATACAGATGATATTTCCGGATCATTGTCTCCCCGAACTTTTTGTAGAAAGCAAAATATAAATTTCTTCCGGTATACTTCATCAAAAGTTCGTCTGCTATTTTGTTGTCAACTGCATCGAGTGCAGAAATTTCAGACAATTGCTTTAACAGTCCGAGCAGACATGCATCATTTAATGTCTGCCCCGCAAGATAGCGCTCCCTGATCTGTGAAAATACATGTTCCGGTATCATCATATCATTCACCAGATAATAATGGGAAAAATAAGAAAGGTACGCCATGCAGACTAATTCCCTTCCACCCCCGGCAAGATAACTGTCGTAAATCCGTTCGATCTCATCCACATAATCTGTCGAATAAAGCATCTGCGTGATAATACGCTCCTCCAGATCAAAGGTATCGATCTCAAATTCTCTGGCAGCTTTCCAGATAGCAGCCATCTGCTTGGTTGGTCCCTGAAAAAATTTGCACAGATAAATCAGGATCACATCATTATATTTTTCATGTAAAAAACAGTTCTGTGCCATTCCGAGCAGATAATCATTCTCCTCAAATGAATGTTCCGTGATCTCATAACTGCACAATTCCACTCCTGCCCTGCTTCCCAGTCTGTCATATCCATAGTGGTGTACCAGCTGAAATGCCCGTTCAAACTGATGTGTCTCTATGAGCATCTCCTCTATATAACACTGATTTTCCTGCGTCATATTACGGATATCCACTTCATTCAGATATGGTTCTATCACAAGCATTTCGCCTTTTTTCTGATAAAAGCGGATGATCTCCGGAATCAGATAAGCTTTATATTCATCACTGACACGCTCCGACTGTGTCAGCATACGAAAATATCTTCCGTCTTCCACCGCAAAATCGCCACATCCCCTTTTGCCATCGAAATAATACAAAAGATATGACAATTCCTCCGGTGCAAGCTCCATACATTTTTCCAGATAATTTTCCGGGTGAAGTAATGCCTCATCCTGATAATCATCGGTATAGCAGTTTCCCCCGGTATCGCAGAGAATGACTGTGTAATCTTTGGAATATGCCTTAAAATATCCGCATCCGTTCGTCAGTGTAACAACCTGTGGTGCTTTTAACTGCCAGTGCAGGATATATGCCTTTGCAATCCCATGGTTCTCACAGCATAATTTATGTACAAATAAAACTTCTGCCGCTTTGTGCGCCAGTTCCTCATTCAGGATGCTGACAGGAAGAATCTCCTGGTATAGAATCGCCAGATTGTCATCCATATGTCCGGCTTCCATCTGTGCAAGCGCAAACTGTTCCATATTTCTGCGGTATTTATGGTATACATCCGGCTGTTTTTCCTTTGCTGCGATGATATTCACATATAAGACCGCCATATAACGGTAGGAAAGACCACTGTTATACTGAAAATATAATTGGATCATCTTCGGAATCGCAGTCACCTCATTCGGATCCATAGAGATCAAAAACGCCTCGTACAGATTCGTGATACGGATTTCACTGTCAATTCCACGCTCATACCAGACATGATATTTTGGTGCAAACTGCTGTCCACGGATCAGATAAGTGCATATCGCTGCGACCATCTCCTCTGAAGGATCTGCCTCATAACATTTCTCCAGAACCGGATACCATTTTTTCTGATATTCCCTCTGTTCCGGCAACAGATTGCGCACCTGCAATGCAATATCTTTCGAGATCGCATCCTGTTTTGCTGCCCACCTTAAAATCTTTAATGTAAAATCGTTTAACCCCGATAAAAGATATGGATCCTGCCAGATCAGATAATATGCTTCCAGATACAGATATGGGCTGTGAAAGCCTCGTCCGATCCACTGCTCAATCGCCTTGAATCTTCTGGAACTATTGCGGTAAAACTCGTCTTTTACAAATAAAAGAATCCAAAACAACATGGAATCATCCGGATAATGATGAAAAATCTGCTCGATCTCCTCCGTCAGACGATCCACATAAGACTCTTCGCGTTCCATCAGTGTACATAGATACAGATAGTATCCCCAGACCGGTGTTGTCCGGTCAAGACATTCCCGTTTGTAGTCTGTTAAAATCCAGCTTGCCTCCTGCTTCTGCCGGTTGATCAAAAGTGCCTGCGCCTTCATCAGGCGGTGCATTGGTTCTTCCGGCTCTAAAATTGCCAGATGATCCAACAGTTCCACAGAACTTTTTGCCCAGACTCCGGTAACGATCCGTTTCAACCGGTAATCAATATAAAGCTGCATAAGTTCTGTCCGCGCCTGTCCGGCTTCCCTATGTTCAGAAACCTCCCGCTCTTCCTCTCTCTCCTTACAGGAAGCGGTAACGGTATAAAGAAAAGACTGATCCGGGAGTTCAAAACACAGTCTTCCAAAATTCTTACCGGCATGCATTGCATCTGCATCGATATAATACTCGTAAAAGCAGGTACTTCCGATAAAGTCATTTTCTGTGATGATCTGTTTCCCCGGAATCAAAAAGTCTGCATCTGAAGAAACGTGGATACGGACAGCACCCCATTGTGGTTTCTGGATCTCTAACTGCTCTTTCCGCTGTTCCTGCACACCATAAAAACTTTTCTCAGTCTCTTCGAACGTGACCTCCACTTTCTTCTTATGATGGGAAGCGATCAGAAATGTTTCCACGATCAATGCAGCTTGCGGCTGCATTCTCAGTCCCTCATAGAGAATACGGTCTTTATCTTCCCTGATCAGGTTTTTGAAATTGCTGGAATAAAATAAACGGTATGCCTCATCATAATTTTCCTTCGCAAGCCTGCAAAAGTCATCCAGATTCTTGATTTTTCCAAAGGAAGAATCCGCATACAACCTGGAAATGGACACAACAAAAGAAAGGTTATATTCCCCCTGGTTACATACGATAAAAAACTCGCCTTTCTGAATATCCCCTTCTATCAGCCCCTCACTGTGAAACTGATACCGAATACGCACTTCTTCCCCCTCAAACTGAGGTGTAAGACATTCCATACGCGGATTGGAAGAATAAATGATGCCACGCATTTTTACCTGATTCGTGCTCGTAATGACAAAACTGCCTGTTTCATCCTTTCCTTCCAATGCCTCTAACTCTATCTTCTCTGTAGACAGAGATAGTTTCGGACCATTGTTATCGAATTTTCCATTTGCAAGCTGTTGTATCCTTTTCCGCAATCCGACACCTGCTCCTATCTATTTTTATTGCTTTTTTTTTAGCAATGACTATAATAAATTATAAACTAATTTGGAGGAGTAATCAATGATAAAACACAAAGACCACTTCCATGGAAGTGATTTAGAGAAAATAGAAGAAATCTATGGAATCAAAAAAGAGGAAATTGTAAGCTTTTCGGCAAATGTCAATCCGCTTGGCGTATCCCCTTTGCTGCGGACAACCTTAGCAGACAAGATCGATGCCATTACCACTTATCCGGACAGGGAATACACCTCCCTGCGCAAATGCATTGCCGCATACTGTAGCACTGATCATGAAAATGTGATCGTTGGAAACGGTTCTACCGAGCTGATCTCCCTTTTCATCCAGATTGAGCATCCGAAGAAGGCAATGATCATCGGTCCTACTTATTCCGAGTACGAACGTGAGATTTCTCTTGGTGGTGGAACAACCCTTTATTATCCACTCCGGGAAAAAGACGATTTCAGACTGGATGTGAATGATTTCATCTCACACCTGAATGAGAATATCGACCTTTTAGTCATCTGCAATCCAAACAACCCGACTTCATCCTGCATCACAAGTACCGATATGCGCCGTATTTTAGATGCCTGCAAAGAATACGATATTTATGTCATGGTCGATGAAACGTATGTGGAATTTGCAGAAAACATGGAAGAGATCGATTCCGTACCGCTGACAAACTATTACAATAACATTGTCATTCTGCGCGGAACATCAAAGTTTTTCGCAGCACCCGGACTCCGCCTCGGCTATGCCATCACCGGAAACCGTGATCTCATCAAGGCGATCAACACACGAAAGAATCCATGGACGATCAACTCGCTTGCAGTTGTTGCCGGGGAAACAATGTTTTCCGATACTGCCTATATCAAAGAGACAAAGGATCTGATCACAAAGGAACGTGCACGTATGTATCAGGCTTTTTGTGAAAGTCCTGACTACAAGGTGTACAAACCAAGTGGGAATTTTATGTTAGTCCGTATCCTCCGCAATGATCTTACATCGCAGGAACTGTTTGACCGCGCGATCCGTGAGAAAATGATGATCCGTGACTGTTCCACCTTCCCATTCTTAGATAATAAGTACATTCGTTTCTGTATCATGAATCCGGAAGATAACGACAGATTGCTGCATTGTCTTTTAAATAACGAATAAGCTTAACGTTCCGCCAGAAGCTGCTTGATCTTGTCCTGCTCGATCTCCTGCTGCATCTGGCGGACTTTTGCGTCCTGCTGCAATGCAACTAAGATTCTCCGTATATCCTCCGGTGAAAACATTGCAATCGCTTTTGACAGATCTTCGATATTGTCCCTGTTCACTTTCAGGCAGCCTCCATTCTCTAACTGCACTGTAATGACATTCTTTTCATCACTCATGTCGCCAAGTGTGATCGCATTATTCTCATAATCACAGAAAAATGACACGCCATTATAAGTGATCACTCCATCCTCCGCCAGATAAGAGTATGGAGCAATGTCCTCACCATCTAAATGCTTCTGTATGGTTAATTTCTCCGCCTGTGGCTTTTTATACTGCTCTGCCATTTTCATTTTCTCATAAAACTGCTGGATTTCCTTTTCCTTATCGCGTTTTTCAAACCGCTCTTTCTGCTCCTTCTTTACCTCGGTCAGATATTCATCCATTTTCTGAATGATTTTTTTCCATTCATCCTCCGTAAAAGAATTGCCGCCAATTGTTGTAGAATCCTGCGATTGTCCGTTCTGTAACCGATTCTGGATTTCTGTTTTTCGTTTCTGCAACTCTGCAATTGCCTGTATTCTGGTTGTCTTTGTTACATTTGCCATACTCATAACTCTCCTCCACACCCATGTCAAACTCTGCTGTTTTTACAATATGATGTATTTCCGATATGCACTTTAAATCTGATTTTCTTTTATCAATGCCAAAAGGACGACATATGATTCTTTTCTCTCTCAAATCATATGCCGTCCTGGTCATTTTTCTCTTACATCCAATGTACTATTATATATATCGTATGGTTTTGTGAATTCTTAAGTCTCTACTCTAATAATTCCGGAATCTTTTTGGAACATGCAACTGCTAACGCTCCCGGTCCAATGTGACAGGATACACTTAAGGATAACGGATTCAGCACAATCTCCATACCCGGGAATTCTGCCTCGACCTCTTTTTTGAACGCTTCCGCATCTTCCAGATTATGTGTATAAGCCATCTCCAGATATATATTCTTTCCTTCCGGATCATTGAAACGATGGTCAAAGTCATTGCGCATGGCATCGATCATCATTTTCTTTGCCTGTTTTACCGTTCTTGCCTTTGCAAAAGAATCCAGCTTCTCACCCTGAATCTGAAGTACCGGTTTTAATTTTAATAAGGTTCCAAGCGCAGCTGCAGCCGGAGTGATCCTGCCGCCTTTTTTCAGATAGTACAGCGTGTCCACCATAATATATATCGAAGACTCCATCTTCTCACGCTCAAGGATCTCTTTGATTGCCTCTGCACTGTATCCTTTCTCTGCCAATGCTTTTGCATCCAGTACAGACTGTCTCTGTGTGACTGAAATTCTCTGATTATTGACAACCTGCACTCTGCCGTCATAATCCTGAGAGAGCATGATAGCAGTCTCACAGGAACCACTGAGCCCGGAGGACATTGGAATATGCACGATCTCGTCATACTCCTGCAGCAATTCATCCCATGTGTCTGTCACATTTCCGACAAGAGGCATGGAGGTTGAAATATTGGCATCTTCTGAAAGTTTCTGATAAAAATCTTCCTGTGTCAGATCAATATCTTCATAATAGGTCTGGTCATTAATAAAAAATGGCATTGGCATAACCGTTACGCCATATTCTTTTGCTTCACTCTGTGTAATTCCACTGTTGCTGTCTGTTACAATTGCTACTTTGCTCATCCTGGCCTTTTCCTCCTATAATGTTTCAGAGCGCTCTTTGATGTTCTTTTTAAAATTAATTACTTCATGCTCATACTCTTCATTCATAAATTCAGAATGGATCATAAAATCTGCAGACGCACGGTTATTTGCAATTGGAATATCATAAACCTGTGCAATACGGAGCAATGCTTTCACATCCGGGTCATGTGGCTGTGCTGTCAGTGGATCAGAGAAGAATACCACAAAATCAATTCTTCCTTCCACGATCTTTGCACCAATCTGCTGGTCTCCACCAAGAGGACCACTGTTGTACCCTTTGACTGGAAGCCCGGTCTTATCTGTAATCATTCTTGCTGTTGTTCCTGTTCCACACAAAAAATGCTGTGTCAGAATGTCCTTGTTCTGCTCGCACCATTCGATCAGATCTGCCTTTTTATTATCATGCGCGATAAGCGCGATATTTTTCTTTTTACCAATGGTAAGTGTAATGTAATTATCGTTCATGTATTTCTCCTTCGCCTGTTATTTGTGCCTGTGTTCTTTCGCAACACGCAAATAAATTGTATCACAATTTTTCAAATTGCACCACACAAAAATATGCAATACAATATACGCTCTGCGGACATTGTTACTGTTCACTCGTACCTCGTTCCAGTAACAATTCCCTGTAATGCCGCAATCTTTCCATCGAGGATCATTTTGATAAATGCCGTGTCACGGATGATCCACGGATCTTTTTCCATCGCAATATTCGTGTCGTAGATTTCCTGCGGTGTCGCCCATTTTAAGTAATATCCTTTTGCGATCTCGCTCTTTGTCAGATGAATCGGTGTTTCCTCCCCGGTCTCCTCACAATAATAGAAAAGGGAATGACAGATAAATTTTTTTGTATCGTCAAAAATATCTTTTCGGACTTCTAAAATCTCGCCAAGTCCCACTGCCTTTTCCGGAATGATAAATAGTCCGGTTTCTTCCTTCACTTCCCTTGCTAAAGCTTCCACATAGGTCTCTCCTGCTTCCATGCCACCGCCCGGGATCTTGTACTCTCCCTCTTTGCTGCACTGCATTGCAATCTTTCCATCCCGCACGATAATCCCACGTATGGTATATTTTTCAAAAACACTGGTCGTGTCTTTATAATTCTGTGCATCAAACTTTTTCAGAAGTTCCATGTGCCACCCCTTCTTTCGTATCTTTGATTATGCACATTTTACCACACCACATATCAGTGTGCAATGAAGAGCACAAAAAAGACCATAGCCAAAAGTTATCTTTTCGATTCTTCTGGCTATGGTCTTTTTCTCATTTATCTGATTCTTTCGTCAGATTTTACATCATTCCCATTCCCGGGTTACCTGCTGGCATTGCAGGAGCATCTTCTTTGATGTTTGCAACAACAGACTCTGTTGTAAGTAAAGTAGATGCTACAGATGTTGCGTTCTGTAATGCACTTCTTGTAACCTTGACCGGATCAAGGATTCCGTTTTCAACCATATCTACATACTCTTCTGTAGCTGCGTTGAAACCTGTTCCAGGTGCGGACTCTTTTACTTTATTGATGATAACTGCGCCCTCTAATCCTGCATTTGCAGAAATATAGTACAGTGGAGCTTCCAGTGCTTTTAAGATTACTTTTGCACCTGTCTTCTCATCACCCTCTAAAGTATCTGCTAATTTGGCAACTTCTTTGGAAGCATGGATATATGCAGATCCACCACCTGCGATAATACCTTCTTCTACAGCTGCTCTTGTAGCATTTAAAGCATCTTCCATACGAAGTTTTGCTTCTTTCATCTCTGTCTCTGTAGCTGCACCAACACGGATCACTGCTACGCCGCCTGCCATCTTGGCAAGTCTTTCCTGTAATTTTTCTTTATCAAACTCAGATGTTGTCTCCTCGATCTGCGCACGGATCTGTTTGATTCTTCCCTGAATTGCATCTTTATCGCCGGCACCGTCAACGATGATTGTATTCTCTTTCTGAACTTTAACGGATTTTGCACGACCAAGCTGATCCATGGTTGTATCTTTCAATTCCAGACCGAGATCAGAACTGATCACCTGACCACCTGTAAGGATTGCAATATCCTCTAACATAGCTTTTCTTCTGTCACCATAACCAGGTGCTTTGACAGCTACAACATTGAATGTACCACGTAATTTGTTTACGATTAAGGTTGTTAATGCTTCACCCTCCACATCCTCAGCGATGATGAGTAACTTTGCACCACTCTGGACGATCTGCTCTAACAGAGGAAGGATTTCCTGAATGTTACTGATTTTCTTGTCTGTGATCAGGATGTATGGATCATCCAATGCAGCTTCCATTTTATCCATATCAGAGCACATATATGCAGATAAGTAACCACGGTCGAACTGCATACCTTCTACAAGGTCAAGCTCTGTCTGCATCGTCTTGGACTCTTCGATTGTGATAACACCGTCGTTGGAAACTTTTTCCATAGCGTCTGCTACCATGTTACCAACTTCCTCGTCACCAGCAGAAATTGCTGCAACTTTTGCAATCTGGTCTTTACCATTTACTTTGGATGACATTGCTTTCAAGGATTCTACCGCTTTGTCAGTTGCTTTCTTCATACCACGGCGGAGGATGATCGGATTAGCTCCTGCTTCCAGATTCTTCATACCTTCCTGAATCATTGCCTGTGCCAGAACCGTTGCTGTTGTTGTACCATCACCGGCAACATCATTTGTCTTGGTTGCAACTTCTTTTACTAACTGTGCTCCCATGTTTTCGAAAGCATCTTCTAACTCGATCTCTTTTGCGATCGTCACACCATCGTTTGTGATGAGTGGAGCACCATAAGATTTGTCAAGAACAACGTTTCTTCCTTTTGGTCCCAATGTAACTCTTACTGTATTTGCTAATTTGTCAACGCCTGCGCCTAATGCTGCTCTGGCTTCTGATCCGTATTTAATTTCTTTTGCCATGATTTTCTACCTCTTTCTATTTTAATATAAATAACTTTTTATTCAACAACTGCAAGGATATCATTCTGTCTTACAATGATATACTCTTCGCCGTCTAATTTCACTTCTGTTCCTGCATATTTGGAATAAATAACTTTCTGTCCCTCTTTTACCTGCATGGTAACTTCTTTTCCATCCACGATTCCGCCAGGACCAACTGCGATCACTTCTGCTTCCTGTGGTTTCTCCTGTGCACTGCTTGTAAGAATAATTCCTGATTTTGTAGTTTCCTCTGCCTCACACTGTTTTAAAACTACTCTGTCACTCAATGGTACTAATTTCATGATGATTCCTCCATTCAATATATATTCTTTTCTTTTTTTCTTTTGATATTGTAGAAAGTTATCAGGCTTTCTATTGTTATCATGTGTTATTAGCACTCATTTAATTTGAGTGCTAACCGATAGTCATATAATATGTTTTTTGCTCTGAATTCGCAACCAAATCTAGAGGTATTTATATCTATATTTTTTCGTGTTTTCTCATTATTTCTCTTTTTTTCTCTCTTTTTTATATCATATTACTTTTTCGATGATTTCATACTTTTTTTAGATTTATCGGTGGAAAATAGAGAATTGGCTTCTTCCACTTTCTCCAAAACCGCCTGCTTTACAGACTTTTTCACCGTCTGATTTCCGGTTTTCCATAACATGCGAAGCGCCTTTGAAAAAAGTTCCTGTGTTTCCGGCGAAAGCTTACTCTTTGCTTTCATCAGCTCCTGCACCTTTTTCCATTTGCTGTTGTAAAAATCATCCACCGTATAGATTTTGGCATCATCGAGCATGGAAAAGACCGTATCGACAATCTCCTCGCGCTGTTCTTTCGTCAACTGGAAAATCCATTTTTTCATCGTCTCGTCGAGCAGGATGCTCTGCGGTGCGACCTCCTCCACATAGACAAAATGGTTGCCAAGCACTTCCCATGACATGGCATCATGCTGCTGGATACCACTCTGGGAACTTTTTACCACTTCAAACTTTTCCTGATGCTCAAGCAGCATGCCTACAATGCTGGACTCCGGCAGAATGGTCTTGATTTTTGGCAGCATCCACTGGTATTCCTTACTCTGGATCATTTCTTCGCTAAATCCAGGTCCGTCATTGCTGTACACCTTCACGATCCTCTTCTGGATATTCCGGTCACATTTGACGGATGCGTATACGGAAAGATTTCCACCCTTGGAATGTCCCCCGACTCTGATTTTTTTCCAATCCTCTTTCACCATATGATTCAGGTAATCGACGGCTTTCAACTGCCCCGGTGTCTCGGACAGATAACCCATGTTAAAGTTCTCGCGCCAGCCCACAATCGTATTGTCTGTTCCGCTGAAAGATACATAGATACTCTTATCATCCAACCGGACACATACCACAGAAAACTGGGACTGTTCCTCTTTGCTGATATCGTTGATATAACCAAATAACTGCGCATTGCAGAAACGCTCTGTCTGCGCCATCTTCTCCAGCACAAATGCTGCTGTTTTCGTCATAGACACACGCTCCATGATCTCTTTTCTGTCATGTGCCGCAAAAAAGAGTTCACATGCTTCTTTTACCGTGATCGTTCCCTCTTCCCCCGGTGCCGGAACAATTCCTGCAAATTCCACATATACAAGCTGTGCCAGTATCAGATTGTCCACCTCATTAAAAGGTGCCTCCCGAAATGTCAGGTCACCGCGCCAATCCAGATAATCCATTAAATTTGACATATTGCCCTCCTAGTTTTTCGAAGAAAAATGTAATTTTATTTATAAAATTTGTCCTCCACTATATCAGTCCATAATGTTTCAGTCCGTGCAAAATACCATCCTCATCCACAGAACGTGTCACGAACTCTGCGGTATTTTTCACTTTATCGGTTCCGTTTCCCATCGCAATGCTGTGCGCTACATATGCAAGCATCTCAAGGTCATTCGCACTGTCGCCGAATGCAAACGTATTCTCATGCGGAATGTCTAACATTTCACAGACTTTCCGAATGCCCGTTGCCTTGGAAATTCCTGCCGGGTTAATCTCTATGATCCCCTGACCGTGAATGACTACGTCAAAATCTTCTCCCATCTCTTTTACAAACTGTCTGGCATCCACAGTCGGTGCAATGCTGCTCATTTTGTTGATTTGAATCTCACTGCGGTCTGTGGGAATGTTTCGCAAATGTTCCCCCAGTTCTTTGCGCAGATGTATCACATAAGGATCATCTAAAAAATCACTTTCATTCACATACACATACTCCGGTCCTTCTAACACGACCGGCATATGATATTCTTTTAACACACTTAGTGCATGCGTCACCTGCCTCTCTGTTAACAGCACCTGATAGGCTGTCTCCTTGTGAAAATCAATATGTGCCCCACAGGAAGCAACCACACCATCAAATCCAATCCCCAATAATTTTGGACTTTGTATATTCGAACGGCTTCTTCCACTGCAGATAAATGCATAATGTCCATTTTCTCTCAGTTTCCGGATTGCCAACACGGTGCTTTCCGGTATCTGCATCTGATAGTTCCATAGTGTACCATCAATATCAAAAAATACTGCCTTTTTCATCCTGATTTCCTTTTCATTTCTATTTTTCTGACTTTGTAATTCCTTTCAAGTATATCCGATTTCTCTATTTTTGCATAGTAAGAAAGGCTTTCTCTGCAAATCTTTCCTGCCATATCCAAATTTACGCTGCATTTCCCGTCGCCATAACAAAAAAGAGGCTGCCAAACCCTCGAATAACGATACGTCATCTAAGTTTGACAACCTCTTTCCTTATTATGTATGAAGTAAATTAAATTTAGTTGTTGATTAATTTATCTTCTTCGTTGTTCCAGCTGTAAAGTTTACGGATCTCTTTACCAACCTGCTCTGATGGATGTTCAGCAGCTTTCTTTCTCATCGCTTTAAAATGAACCTGACGTCCTGCCGGTGACATATCCAATAAGAAGTCTTTTGCAAAAGTACCATCCTGGATATCGGAAAGAATCTGTTTCATAGCTTTCTTGGTATCCTCTGTGATGATCTTAGGTCCAGTGATGTAATCACCGTACTCTGCAGTATTGGAAATAGAATATCTCATTCCTTCGAAACCTGACTGGTAGATCAAGTCTACGATCAGTTTCATCTCATGGATACACTCGAAGTATGCATTTCTTGGGTCATAACCAGCTTCTACTAATGTCTCGAAACCAGCCTGCATTAATGCACAGACACCACCACAAAGAACTGCCTGCTCACCAAAGAGGTCTGTCTCTGTCTCTGTTCTGAATGTTGTCTCTAAGACACCGGCTCTTGCTCCACCGATACCAAGTGCATATGCAAGTGCAAGATCCTGTGCTTTTCCAGTTGCATCCTGCTCAACAGCGATCAGACAAGGGGTTCCTTTTCCAGCCTGATACTCAGAACGTACTGTATGTCCTGGAGCTTTTGGTGCGATCATGGTAACATCAACGTCTGCTGGTGGAACGATACATCCGAAATGAATGTTGAATCCATGAGCGAACATTAACATATTACCTGCCTCTAAGTTTGGCTCGATATCTTTCTTATACATATCTGCCTGTTTCTCATCATTGATCAGGATCATGATGATATCTGCTTTCTTAGCTGCCTCTGCAGTTGTATATACTTCAAATCCCTGTTTCTCAGCCTTTGCCCAGGATTTACTTCCCTCATAAAGACCAATGATAACATGGCATCCGGAATCCTTTAAGTTTAATGCATGTGCATGTCCCTGACTACCATATCCAATGATAGCGATTGTCTTTCCATCCAATAATGAGAGATTACAATCTTCCTGATAAAAAATTTTTGCTGCCATTTTAAATCCTCCTTGTTTTTCTGAAGGAAAAATCCGAATCCCATGATGAGGAGAGGATTTGTCCTCCTTGTTTTATGTACTATTATTCCATAATTTTTACATCGGCTGTTCCTCTGGACAGTCCTGTAATACCGGTGCGCGCTAACTCCAGTATGTCATATCCCTGCAACAGATCCAGAAAAGCCTCTAGCTTGTCCTGATGACCAGTAAGTTCAATAACCATGGAATCATTTGTGACGTCTACGATCTTCCCATGGAAAATCTCTGTCACATTAAGAATCGGCTGGCGTTCGGTGTCTTTTGCACGAATCTTAACCAAAATGAGTTCTCTTGTCACTGAAGAACCCGGCTCCAATTTCTTGATATCAACCACATCTTCTAACTTGGCAAGCTGCTTCTCGATCTGTTCTAGGATCTGCTCGTCCCCACTTGCTACAATGGTAATCCTTGTATACCGCGGATCAGCAGTCACCCCGGAAGAAAAGCTGTCAATGTTATATCCTCTTCGGCTGAATAATCCAGAAATATGGCTTGTAACACCCGGATTGTTCTCGACTAAGAGAGATAATACCTGTCTTCTCATAATGAAAACCTCTTCCTTGTAAAGTCTTTTGCGCTTTACAGTTTTACTCACTCATATTTAAGTTAAATAATATCAATATCATATTTCTTTGTCAACGTCTGAGACGATATTTGCCTATATATTTTGTGCATATTTGTCATAACCTGTATGACTATCTTTTGTATATTTGCATAAATAATAATTATAGAACTGCATACCATACCCAGCCTGTTCAAACAATAGAATGCACGCTCCGCTCTTAAAGCATAACGCCGGATTTTTCCTTGCTTTCCTCCAGAATATGGTTCAGTTTGCGGAACGGAACCGCAAGCACAAGACCAACGATCAGGGAGATCACCGTATAAGACAGTAAAATTGCAAGATCTTTCCAATAATCATCCCGGTACATTCCGGCTACTGCCTCTTTCATTGCACCCATTGCATACTTAAACGGCTGGAACTGATAGAAGACCTGGAATACTTTTGGCAGTGTCTCAATCGGGAATGTACATCCGGCTCCCGCAACCTGAATGACCATGATAATGATCGCAATACCTTCACCGATATTTCCAAACGCCGCTGTCAGTGCATACATTAAAAAGCCGAACACAAAACTACAGCAGGATGCTGCCAGCCAGAATAAAAACGGATGTGCGCACTCAATCCCGATAAAGTACAGATCACCCAATACCGTGATCAGCGCCTGAACCTGCGCGATCAGAAAGAATGTGATATATCTTCCAAAAAACTGCTGATGCGGCTTTGCATTCTTAAAGGATGGTTCCATCTCTACTTTTGTATGTATGATCGCAACAAGGATCAGTCCACCTACCCAGAGTGCCAGCACGGTATAGAATGGCGCCATGGAAGAACCGTAAGTGTCCACCTCGTAAACTGCCTCTGTCTCAATCTCAACCGGGGAAGCCATAAAACTTCCAATCTCTTCCGGGTCATGAGCTAACAATTTAGATAAGATCTCATATCCCTCTTCCCCCTTCATCTGGTTCAGACGCTCTAAACGTCCTCCGATCACCCCACGCATATCTGTGATCGCATCTTTTGTACCCGAGAGACTGATATTCGCAGATGCTAATGTTGCAGAAAGCTGTGACAGATTTCCATTCGAAGTATCCAATGCCTTTGCGATAGAGCCAAGCGCATTGCTGATACCTCCAAAAGTAGCAGATAATCCCTTTGAAATTGTTCCAAGGGATGCCAATCCTGTTCCCGTCACATTCTGTAGATTGCCCATTGCACTCTGTCCACTTGTGATCGCACTCTTCATGTCCGGATATACAGCAGAGAACTGATTTGTAGTAGATGCAGCATTTCCTGATACCGACATCAGAGAATCCAGTAAATTCTCATACACTGCAAGATCTGCATCTGCTTCCTCTAATTTTCCGATCAGCATATCAATGACATTGGAAGATCCTGTTTCTTCTTCCAGAACCGAAGAATCAATCAGTCCATCTGAAACTTGCATGCAGCTTTTGATCAGCGTAGAGATAAACTGTGTATTGACCGTCTGCTGAACTGCAGTTTTTGCTTTGTCTGTAATCTTTGGAGCGATCGCATTTTTCTTTTCATTTGTATAATAGGTGATCTCAGGATGCTCCATCTCATCCGCAAGAAAACTTACCATGTCTTCCGTAAAATCTTCCGGCATAATAAGTGCAGCATAATAGTCACCACTGTAAACACCATCGACTGCTTCCTCTGTCGTGTCTGTAAACACCCAGCCAATCGTTGTATTTGCTTCCAATCCCTCGATTACAGTTTCACCCATATTAAACTCGGTGTCGTCAATCGTGATTCCCTTGTCGTCCGATGCAACTGCAACTTTAATATTCGACGTTGCATCCGGTCCATACGGGCTCCAGTTCGATAAAATATTAAACCATGCATACAAGCAAGGAAGAATCGATAAGCCGATGACTATAACAACCGCTACAACATTTGTTTTTATCCTTTTAAAATCCGATATAAAAATCCGAAAAATGTTCAACATATCTAATCTTCCTTATCCTTTTTCCTGTCTTTTTTCTTCTCTTTCTTCTTACCGTCCCTGTTCCCGGATATCTTTTCTTCGGAAGATCCGTCAGAATCTTTCTCCTCATCTGTCTCTTCCTCTTTTTCTTCCAGCAATGCCTCATCCGGCATAATCCCAGACTCTCCAAAATATTTTGCAAGGATTGCACGGTCGGCAGCGATCTTTCGTTCCATCTCTGCTAACCGGCTGTCAATACTGCTGTTTGGAAGAAGCGTGTCAATTTTGCCATCCTCTTTAATTCCAAGTTCTGTCAGGCGCTCCTGCAATGTATAATCCATATATTCCACATAGATCAGATAGGCAGAAATTGTAAACAAAGAAACAATCCAAAGCACCAGAAATACTACTTTCGAACTGTCCATGGAAAACATCAGCATCAAAAATATCATTGGAATCAGAATGACACAACGGATTCCCCACCGTATTTTTTTCTGGTTACGCAGATGTTCTTCATTCTGGTATTCCATGATCCTGCGATAAGATTCTTCATAATTTGTTTCCATTGCATCTTCTCCTTACATCATTTTCGTATCTTCCATACGCTCTTCCACAAAGTGATTCATCTTCATAAATGGTTTTCTCACAAACAGTCCAATGATCAGCGCTGCAATTGCAAACACTGCCAGCTGGCTCATGTACATCCAGTAATCGTTCTCATACATGCCGCCGATCGTCTCACGCATTGCATTGATCGCATATGGGAACGGGAAATATTTGTAAATATTCTGGTTAAACTGCGGCAAAATCTCGATCGGATATGTTCCGCTGGATCCTGCGATCTGGATAACCATGACAACAACGACAAATGCCTTTCCCACATCTCCGAAAGAAACCGTCAAAGTATAGATCAACAGGTTAAAGGTAAAACTTGTAAACGCAGCAACGATATAAAAAAGTATCGGTTCTAAACACTGTACCTTTAACAGATACAGATCTCCCAGGACAACGATTGCTGCCTGCAGCTGTCCCAAAACAAAAAACAGTAAAAATCTTCCAAAGTATCTCTGGTATGATCTTGCACCTGCAAAACTCTCATCCTCGACCTGCACTTTGATCAGCGCAACTAAAATAACAGCGCCAACCCAGAGTGCAAGAATTGTATAGAATGGTGTAACAGAAGAACCGTAGTTTTCAACCGGATAAACTCTTTCTGTATTAATCGTAACAGGGGATGCAAAGAACTCTCCCATCACTTCCGGATCCGTGGACAGGATACGGATGAACTGATCGTATTTCTCCCCATCTTCCACTTCATTCAATTCTGATAAGATCGTATTCAGCTCCTCTTTCGCAGAACTTATGATTTCTTTTAAGGTAGTAAAACTTCCATTGGAACTGCTCACTGTGTTTCCGAGACTGCCCAAAGCCACACCGGTACCTTCCAGACCTTTATTCATGCTGTTTAAGGAGGCTACCATATTGTTGTAAGCAGCAGAAATATTTGCCTTCATAGTTGCAACATCTGACTGTAACTGTTTTTCTACGATCGGCATGACCGCATCGATCAGATTGGCTGCCGCTTTGATTGCTGTATGATCTCCTGAGACAGCATTGTTAAAATCACCTATCCGGTTCTGCAATACTCCCTGTACCGCAGTTGTTGTCTGCTCAATGCTGTCGAGCAGTTTAATGATATCATCCTTGTTGCTTCCGGCAGGAATCAGATCACTCTGTAACAGTTGTTTTAACAGCTCAATCTGCTGGGTAGAATTCGATACATTATCTGCGGCATTCGCAATCTCTTCCGCAGTTGGAAGTTCTTTTGACAATGTCGTATTCACTTCCTGCAAATGGGTATGAATACTCTGGTAAACCTGATCCATCTGGGACTGCAACGTAGTGATCGTCTGCTGTGCATCTGCTTTTGCCTTGTTGACCTGTGCAACACCATTATTTAATTTACCGGACGCGCTGGAAACCTCTCCGCTTGCTGTTTTCAAATTTGACGCAAGGGTTGCGTTGCAGGACATCAGGTTATCAATTGTCACAAGATAATCATCTAGATTCTTATTGACAGAATCCAGTTTATCAATAATTTTAGTGATATACTGTGTCTTTTGTGCATCATCTGCGAGTTCATTCATACTTTCCATAACAGTGGAAACTGCAACATTCACAAACTCTTCATTAATACTTGTCTGCAGCGTTCCTTTTGCTGTATCCGTAATCTTGGAAGCAATTGGATTCTTCTTCTCATTTTCATAATAGGTAACAGAAGGATGTACCAGGTCATTGTCCGCAAAACCGTACATGCTCTCACTGAAATTCTCACCGATGACGATCGCAGCGTAATAATCACCGCTGTAGACACCGTCGATCGCATCATCCTCCGTCTTTACAAACTGCCAGCCAATCTTGTCATTTTCCTTCAAATTGTCGATAACGGTATCACCCATGACCACAAATTCGCCATCACTCTTGGTATATCCTTTATCCACAGAAACAACCGCAACCGGTATCGTTCCTGTATTGCTGTAAGGATCCCAGTTCGAATAGATATTAAACCATGCATACAGGGATGGAAGCACGCAGATTGCAAGTGCGATCAAAAGCGCAAGCTTATTTCTCCACAACCCTTTCACATCACTTTTGAAAATCCTGAAAATAGTCCTCATTCTCTCGTACTCCTGCATTTATTTCTCTTTTTGAGTTCCATTATTAATTATAATGTATTTTATCACTGAAACACAAATTTTTCCATAAAACAGATATTATTATAACGTTAAATATATCATTTTGAAACATACAATTTCCTTTATTTGTAATTATGGCAAAGAAAAACAGATACTGCACGGAATTCTTTTCTTTCCTGCAGTATCTGTTTTATGTATCATTCCTGTATTCTATGATTTTTATTGATAATAGGTAAGGTCAAAATATGTAATACCATTTTCGTCATTTACCTCAAAATCAAGATGTCTGTTGTACTCCTCATCCTGATAAGAATAACTGTTATATTCTTCAGCTTCGTATACATCATCACATTCTCCCATGATTGCAACCGCTGACTGTTCATCCATTCCAATCGTCAATCCACCGCTGACTGACATAATCGGGAATGCGTCTACCTGATCAAATCCATAACAGGTATCCAAAGAAAATGCATAAATGTCACATTCTGTAATATCTTTTGCTGAACTGTCCAGATTTACAAAGCCAATCTTTACTGTCACATCTGGATAATCCGGATTTTTCAGTTCAATTGACTCATAAGTCTGGTCGCCCGCATTCATCACATAACCATCTTCGTAACCATAATCCGCTATATCAAATGTCCATCCATTCGCCTCTATCTCACTGTAGGCAAATGGCAAGGAATACTCATGTCCGTCAAAGAAAAATGACATATCCTCCCATGTTCCGTCCATCGGCTCTGCATCTACAACCGGTCTGTCTTCGGAAGTATCTGGAAGTGTTGCGGCTTCGGAATCGTGATTGAAGATGTCCTCCGCCTGATCTCCGTCATCATCCGCTGCATAATAATCGCTTGTCACGCCTGTGTCTATTTTACTGGAGCCACTCGAACTTCCACCGACCAGCGTTGAAACCGTCAATGCAATAATTGTGAAGATCAACATAATTCCAAATATAATAAGACCCATAAATAACTGTCCTCTTGCCCAGTTTTTGCGGATTGCGTCTTTTGGATTTTTTCCGATCAGCCAGATAATATACATAACGATATTTACAATTGGAATGTTCACCAATAAATAGGTCAGCATCCACTGTCCAACACTCATCTGTGGCACAAGCTCCTGCTGCTGATTTTCCATCCCGGACTGATACTGTGGCTGATTGTTATAGCCATATGTATTTTGCGTACCGCCGTAACTGTTTTGTGTACCTCCATAGTTGTTTTCACTGCCATATGAATTCTGGGTATCACCGTATGTAGTCTGGGTGTTTCCGTAAATGTTCTGGCTTGTGCCATATTCGTTCTGGTTATTTTCGTTCTGTTCGTTAAAATTTTCACTCATAACTCTTTTTCTCCTCCGTGTGTGTATTTGCTACCACTTTATTGTAGCAAATTGTGAAAGTATTTGCAACACGAAAGTTTTTAATATCAAATTCTTAAAATTTTTGTCCAACTTTTTTAATTTATTTTCCAATAACCCTTTCTGTCTGAACCCACACGCTCTATCACTGATTTTTCTTTCAAAGATTTTAAACGCATTGCCACTGTTTTTCTGCTGATTTTTAATTTTTCCGCCAACTGTGGCATAGTATAACCCGCATTTTCTAATAATAATGCGAGAATCTCCTGCTCTTTTTCAGTCACCCTATCAGTTACCCTATCAGTCACCCTTTCAGTTACCTTGTAAAATTCACCTGGTCCAACCTGCAAACTCGCAACAGATTCCATTGGAATCACAATTTCAAAAATATTATCCTCCAAAAACACAGGTGTTCCACCCGAATATAATTTTGTATACTTATTGGTATTCCTCATACCAGAGCCGAGTTCATCCGCATAACCAATTTCACGAAATACTTTTGAAATTGGTGGATTTTTCGGAAAAGGTTCAAACTGATTCAGTTTCAATTCACCATGTCCGTGAGGCAAATTGCTGTTTTTAGTAAAAATTCTGTTACTTTCAATCACAAATTGTGCAGTGTAGGCATTGGAATAATCGCGATGTGCTAATATATTAGAAATGATTTCCCTCAATATTTTATCTCTGGCACTGACACTCTGGTCACCATCCAGCACAAAAGAATCATTCAAATGCTTTTTTCCAAAATCCATTAATCTGCGATAACTATCTATTAAATTTGTAATAATAACCTCTCTGTCATCATAACGATCCATATTTTTCACACGATAAATAGCATCTGTCTTATACTGTGGTAATACAGACATAATGGTCTGATCTTTACCAAACAACAAAATTGCCGCAAGCGTAATTCCCTCCTGACCGGTATCTGGATCTGCTAAAATAAGTCCTGTGCTTCTCAGAATTTCTTCTTCATTCATATTTGACCATGGGTGATTATCCACCCTTGAAACCGCCATCTTTTTTGCTCTTTGAATCACATCAAAATCAAGGAAATCCAATCCAAGCTTCGGATAAACCTTATTCACAAAATAAGTGCTCTGCTTCCTTGCATACATTTTGTATACCAATTCCGCATTGTCTGTAATATCAATATCCCCTTCATGTGTCCTGTCCCATATACGACCATTCAATCGTCTAAGCTGTGTTCCCTCTGGCACCCAGATATAAATGACTGTCTTTCCATTTATATCAAATATCTGTGGTGTAAGATAAAGCGGTGGATTTATTTTATTAGCATTATTAACGGACGTTGTAAAATCCTTAAGCATTTTATCTGTCTTTTGGGGATTTACACCCCGAATTTCTTTTGTTTGGTCAACTACGCCAAGAATAATATGCCCTCCATTACGATTATTAAAAGAACATACCGATTGATACACATCTTTTGTCAAATCATTCTCAGACAATTTAAATTCAACATTTATCTTTTCGCCGGATTCAATTATCTTTTTCAGCTCATTTACATTCATACCCACACCTGCCTTCAGACTATTATTTCCTTCTATTTTTTCTATATACCCCATTTAATTATATCATATAAAAGAGGTCTCCGGGTTTTCCCGGAGACCTGCCAAATCTTTATATTATTCGACCTTTTAGAACTTACCAGCCTTGTGAGCTTCCTCAACAGAAACAGTGAATCGCCTATTTATCGCACGCATCGACGTTTTTGTTACCTGCGTGTTTCCT
>ENA-ORLU01000815-ORLU01000815.1-human-gut-metagenome-genome-assembly--contig:-NODE-815-length-27093-cov-5.228383_pt1 | contig 27093 bp, 20 predicted proteins | sample MGYA00243009_ERZ508833 | MGnify/ENA primary metagenome ERZ508833 (study PRJEB26277, sample SAMN04329763) | human gut metagenome | biome: human-associated habitat | host: Homo sapiens | place: USA...
GCATCCAGCTCGTCCAGGTCTAAGTCGATCTCTATCGTGTCATCTGGTTTTTGTTGGGACAAAAGAACAACCGTCTCAACGTGCCTCGTTCTCGGAAACAAATCAAAACCGCAGACTTTTACAGTGGAGTAACCATTATTTGAAAGCCACTTGGCGTCGCGGGCAGCCGTAGAGGGATTGCACGAAATCATAACGATTTTATCGGGCTGAGCGCCGAAAACAGTTTGAAGAGTTTCCTCGGAACAGCCTTTTCGCGGAGGGTCGAGCACAATGATATCGGGATCGCAGCCGCGGCTTCTGAGTTTAGCAAAGACCTCGCCTGAATCGCCGCAATGGAACTCAGCGTTGGTGATATTATTGGACTCCGCATTTTTTCCGGCATTCTCTACCGCCTGCGGAACAATTTCCACACCTATGATTTTTCCTGCCGTTTTTGCCATGGAAAGCCCTATAGTTCCCGCGCCGCAGTAGAGGTCTACAATGACTTTGGTATTATCCGGAGCCGCATACTCCAGAGCCTTGGCATACAACCGCTCCGCCTGAACCGTGTTGACCTGATAGAACGAAAGTGGTGAAATATCGACCTTGTTGCCGCACATCACGTCAGAAATAGTGTCACTGCCGAAAAGAGTCACACACTTTTTACCAAGGATAACATTAGTTTTTTCGGGGTTTATATTAAGAACAACGCTTACTATCTGAGGATACTTTTGAGTTACTTCGCGCACAAAACCTGCGAGTTCGCGGCTTATGTCACGGCGAACAACAAGGCACAGCATGATCTCACCGCTGTGAGCTCCGCACCGAAGATAAATGTGGCGCATTATTCCCGTACCACTTTTCTCATCATAAACGGAAACTCTCCTGCTGTTAATGAATCCGAGAACATCTGCGGCTATATGCGAGAAAATTTTCGGCTGGAGCGGACAGTCCTCAACCGGAATGACCCTGTGGCTTCTCGGCGCATAGAATCCGCACACAGCCTTTCCGTCCTGCAAAGCCAAAGGATACTGAGCCTTATTGCGGTAACGGGAAGTTTCAAGCGCTCCCTGAAACTCTTCAAACTCAGGGGACAAACCACCTATTCGCCTGAATGCGTCCTCAACGACAGCGGACTTCGCACGGCACTCAGCCTCGTAGGATATGTGACGATACACGCAGCCGCCGCACTTTGAGCACACGGGACAGTCAACGACGATCCTGTCGCCTGACGGCTCAAGGATCTCGTCCACGATACCAAATGCATAACTTGACAAAACCTTGACTATTTTTACGCGGATACGGTCGCCGACGGCTGTTGACGGAACAAAAACAGCCACACCGTCCACACGGCAGACTCCGCTCCCTTCAGAAGTAAGTCCTGTTATTTCTGTCTCAAAGAGCTGATTTTTCTCAAGCATTCCACGATCTCCTCTTTCTTTTCCATTAGCTTGTCGAAGTTTCGTATGTATTCGTAGGGAAATTTATAGTTATGGATACGGTTTATTTTGCCCTCGGGATAGACAAGCTTTGTCGAAGCGGCACAGCCTGCTCCGATGATAGTCTGCGTCTCATCCATAATGAAAATATTGTAATAGCTCTCAAAGCCTTTTTTCGCGTATCCGACATTTTCAAGATTATCGAGCGTATTCTTCTGACGGTAAAGGTAATACGGCAGATAGCCGCTCTCCATCAGCCGCTTAACGCTGTAATCGACCATCTGTACAGCAGGGTGAGCATCCTCAACTCCCCCACCCCAATACATATCGGCTGCACGTTTTATTGTCAGCGTGTGAACCGTAATGCTTTCCGGATCAAGTTCTATCATGCGGTCAAGAGTATTCCTGAAGCTCTCAGCCGATTCCGTAGGCAGACCTGCTATGAGATCCGTGTTTATGTTGTTGAATCCGACCTTGCGCGCAGTCTCGTAAGCCTTAATGAAATCCGCTCCCGTGTGCCGCCTGCCTATCACGCGCAGCACTTCATCATTGAGCGTCTGCGGATTCACGGAAATCCTGTCAGCGCCAAGAGCCTTTATAACACGCAGTTTTTCCTCGGTAATGGTATCGGCACGACCTGCCTCAAAGCTGTACTCGCGCACATTGTCAAGGTCGAAGTTAGCCGCAACAGCCTCCATAATAAGCTGTATATCGCCTGCCGAAAGCGATGTGGGAGTTCCGCCGCCGAAGTATATCGTATCTATTTTTGTGTTGTTTTCCTTTATGATCTTTCCGATTATTTCAAGTTCCCGGCAAAGCGCCGAAACATAGTCGGGTATAAGCTTTACCGCGGAATCCATACTATGCGACACAAAAGAACAGTAACTGCACCTTGTCGGGCAGAACGGAATAGAAACATAGAGACTGACCGCGCTCGGGTCTATCTTATTTAGGATCGGAAGCTGGTTCACAGCCGTATCATAAGCAAGACGATACTTTTTTGGCGATATTTCGTACTTTTCGGTCAGTTGACGTTCAATATCATCATCACTTATCCCCTGCTGCATGAGCTCAATTACCTTTTTTACAGGACGTATTCCCGTCATCAGACCCCAAGGCGGAGTAATTCCGCTGAGACGGCTCAGAATATGGTAAATAAGTCTGCAAAGTTCGTGTTCAAGCGTATTTCGGTCGGTCTCTGCGGTACAGCCGAGAACCTTGCTGCTGCTCATTACTTCCTGCTCCGCGCCAAGCTTCACCTGCGCAGAGATTTCTGTTTCCGCCCCATTCAGCTCAATTGTCTTTGCCGCGATAAACTTCGGCTTATCGGCTAAAAGTTCATTCTCTCCGCCGTTTTCCGCATAGAGGAACTCGAACCTCGTTCCCGACGGAAAAAACATCTTAGACGTAGCCTCGACCTCGTATTTAAAAGAATTGCCGATCAGCACGATCGGCATTTTAAAATCATTGCTCATTTGTTTCTGAATTCCTTCATGTATGGATTTGCTCTGCGCTCATAGTCGAGAGTTGATGTTTCATTGTGACCCGGATATACCTTGTAATCGCCGTCAAGGCTGTACAATATTTCGAGCGACCTGCGCATTTCATCGGGACTTCCGCCCAGAAAATCCGTTCTTCCGCACGAACAGCAAAACAGCGTATCGCCCGAAAACAGCGCGTCCTCGCAAACATAGCAGACGCTTCCCTTTGTGTGACCGGGAGTGTGCAGAACGCGAAAAGTGCAGTCGCCGTCATTGATATAGCTGTCGCCGTAAATAGCGGTCCAGTCCGTGAGGGGCACAAACCGGCGAATAGATATCGATGACGCAAGCGAAAGGCTCTCACTTGTCAGCATAGGCACATCGTCCGAATGAATGTAGACTTCGGCACCCGTTGCCTTATGAACCTCCTCTGCTCCGCCAATATGGTCGAAGTGACCGTGCGTGAGGAGGATCTTCCTGAGACTTAGCTTTTTCATTCTCAGAAACTCCACAAGAAGCCTGCTGTCGCCGCCGATATCAACCGCAACACATCTTCCGGGAGCTGTCTCTATTACATAGCAGTTTGAACGTAGTTCGCCAAGCTGTAAATTATAAACTTTCATATCAACACCTCTTTTGCGGTGATTCAGGTCAGACCGCCGACCTGTCAACCGAGATAACGCCCTTTATTTTTCTAAGCTTATCGAAAAGATTTTTTAGCTGCTCAGTACTTGCAATAACTATCGTTCCCTCGAACAGAGCATTGCCGTTTTTGAGCACACGCGATGCCGAGTGGATTATCGGAACTCTCGCCTCCATGAGAACTGCTGAAATGTCGTAAACAAGCCCCACGCGGTCGGTCGCCGTTACCTCAAAGCTGGTCTGGAGCTGTGAATCGCTGTTCTCCGACCACTGAATATCGCACCAGCGAGCAAGTTCCTCCGGATTATTTCGTGCAACGGCAGCCTTGTAGTTGGTGCAGTTCACAGTATGCACGGAAATTCCGTAGCCGCGCGTAATGAAACCAACGATCTCATCGCCCGGAAGCGGATTGCAGCACTGAGCAAACTTGATAACAAGATCGTCAATTTTATCGAGAATAATGCTGTTTTTCGCTGCATTGGTCTTTGGCTGTATAAGCGGAACGACCGACGGCTCGTCCTCAGCGTGGAGTTTCTCGTACTTGTCCCTGAGACGTGGAATTATCTTTGACAGCAGAACGCCTCCATAGCCGATAGATGCATAGAAATCGTCAAGCGTCTCACAGTTATGGCGCTTAAAATCATCTGCAAGGAAATCACGGTACTCGGATTCATCAAGCTTTATGCGATTTTTCTTGAATTCGCGCTCAAGTTCAGCCTTACCCTCAATTATGTTCTCATCGCGGCGCTCTTTCTTGAACCACGAGCGAATTTTCGAGCGCGCCTCATTGGTCTTGACAATATTGAGCCAAGCACGGTTAGGGCCTTTTTCGGGGTCTTTGCTCGTGAGTATCTCGCAAATCTGTCCCGTCTGGAGCTGATAATCAAGCGGAACCATTCTGCCGTCAACTTTCGCTCCAATGGTCTTATGACCGATCTCCGTGTGTATCCTGTATGCGAAGTCTATGACCGTTGAACCAACCGGCAGGTCAACGGACTTTCCTCTCGGAGTCATAACAACGATATCCTCGGGCGCAAGGTCGGTCTTGATTATGCGGACAATTTCCTCAACATCGTCCGATGTCTGCTGAGCCTCGATTATTTGCCTTACCCACGCAAGACGCTGCTCCATTTTGTCCTTGCCCTGAATTCCCTCTTTGTACTTCCAATGCGCCGCGATACCGTACTCGGCAGTTTCGTGCATTGCCCATGTACGGATCTGGACCTCGAACGGAATACCCTCCGTTCCCAGAACTGTCGTGTGAAGCGACTGGTACATATTCGCCTTTGGTGTGGAAATATAATCCTTGAAACGATTTGGGAGAGGACGGAACATATCGTGAATGAGTCCCAAAACGTTGTAACATTCCGCAATCGTTGTAACAATTATCCTTACGGCGTATTTGTCATAGATCTCATCAATACTCTTATGGTGCAGGAAGATCTTCTTGTAAATGCTGTAAATGCTCTTGACTCTGCCGTCTATCTGCGGCGGCTCGGTGAAGTCCTCCGAACGGAAACGCTGTGCTATGCGCGCCTTGATAGTCTCTATGAACTTCTCGCGCTCCTCCTTATTGCTTTCGAGAATATTCTCGATCTCGGAATATGCATAGGGATCGAGGTAGCGGAACGAAAGATCCTCAAGCTCCTCCTTTATTGCCCTGATTCCGAGACGATGTGCAATGGGAGCGTAGATATTCATGGTTTCAAGCGCAGTATTACGCTGTTTGTCGAGCGGACGGTATTTCAGCGTGCGGATATTGTGAAGCCTGTCCGCAAGCTTGATGATCATTACTCTGATGTCCTGCGACATGGCAAGGAGAATTTTGCGGATATTCTCAGCCTGCTGCTCCTCCTTGTTAAAGAGCGGTATCTTGCTCAGCTTGGTAACTCCGTCAACTAGCATTGCAACGTCCTGACCGAATCGCTTTTTCAGGTCGTCCAGAGTCGCAGGGGTGTCCTCGACAACATCATGCAGCAGAGCAGCGCAGATAGTGTCGGTGTCCATGCCGAGTTCAAGCAGAATATACGCAACGGCAAGAGGGTGAATGATATACGCCTGACCCGAGGAACGCTTCTGTCCCTCATGAGCCTTTGCCGCGAACTCATACGCTGAGATTATCTTACTCAGGTCGTACTGCTTATCGTCCGTAAGAACCTTCTGGATTATCATTTCTATAGTGAAGTTATCATCATAATCGGGAAAATTCTTAATATATTCCTTAACGTCATTCGTGTCCGGATTCTGAGGGATAGGAACCTCGATATCCGGTTTCTTGATATTGGAAACAGTCATATCATCGTTCATAACGTTCTCCTTAATGTAAAAGATGCAAAAGTTATCACAGCCTGCTTCTGAGTTTTTCAAGCACAGGCGCGGAGTAAAGATCGGTTTTCGCGCTGACCTTTACGCGTGAAACACCGAAGTCGGAAGCGTTCATTTTTACAAGCCCCAGCTCGCGGAACGCCTCTATTGCAAAACGGAACTTGCAGTAGTTTATGCTCTTGCCGGTCAGGCTGATGTAAAGACGGTCAAGGCTTATCCCGTTTTCGGGGATAGCCTTGTATATTTTGACAGCCTCCTCGCGGCTCGGGTACATACTCGGGTAATAATTCTTTGGGAGTTTCTCACCACGCATAAAAGCTTCAAAAGAACCGAGTGCGGCAAAGTACTTGCTTTGCTCAAAGGTATGCGGTCTGATATCCGAAAGCACAACGCTCACCGAATCGCGCCCTCTGTACGAGTTCACTCCGAGAGTAACTATCATATCGCACCTGTCCCCTACCTTCACGGGAAGTGCAGTCGGGGCAGTTCTGAACATAAGCGCGTCAATTTTAGCAAATCCTGCCTTGAGTCTTAATTTGGAGTGAAGTCCGTCCGAGAGCGGCAGAACTTCCAGCAGCTCAGCCTCTCCGATGTAGAACAGCGGCTTTTCGTTTTCCGCGCCGAACGGTTCAAGCAGCGAAAGTCCGCGAACATTATCGACCGTAAGCTCGGCAGGCGTCGCAGGAGCGTCCGCCGCAAGAGTTGCCTGCGGCATTACCTTGTGATCTTTCAGGGCATATTCTTCAAGAAGTCTGCCAAAATCCGCGCTCATTCCGCTCTTTACCGTAAAGCCTCCCGCACCAGGGTGTCCGCCGAATTTTTCGAGGACCTCCTGAGCATAGCTTAAAGCCTCAAAAATGGAAAATTCACCAAAAGAACGCGCTGAACCGCGAATCTCGCCGCCGCTGTCGGAAGCAATGAAGCAAGGCTTTCCGAACTGTTCCATGATACGCGATGCCACGATACCGATAACTCCGTGATGCCAATCCTTGCCGCAGAGGAATATCACTCTGCCGTAAACAAGTGACGGGTCATTGTCTATCATAGAATAGATCTCGGCAATAATGTCATTTTCCGCCTGTTTTCTCATATTATTCAGTCCGTCAAGCTCCTGCGCGATAACCAGTGCATCATCATAATCCTCGCAAAGGAAAAGACGTGCGGCGGCTTTCGGTGAACCGAAACGTCCTGCGGCATTGATCCTCGGGGCTATCCCGAAGCCAAGTGACTGTGAATTTATCGGCTTGTCAGTAAGTCCGCAGACCTCTTTGAGAGCCATAAGTGACGGGCGGTCTGTGTTCTCGATAAGCTGTATCCCGTAAGAGGCAAGGAATCTGTTCTCACCGGTAAGGCTCACAATATCGGCAACTGTCGCGATCGCCGCAAGATCGCCGAACTGTTCAAGAGCCATTGTGCAGTCTCCGCCGTCAAGCGCCGCTATAAGCTTCAGAGCGATCCCCGCTCCGCACATATACTTGAACGGTGAGAAACAGTCGTGTCTGTGAGGGTCAACGACAGCCTCGGCGCGAGGGAGCTTTTCACCCTGCTGGTGGTGATCGGTGACCACAAGGCGAAGTCCAAGCCCGTAGATATGTTCCGCCTCGCTGATCGCCGCAATGCCGTTATCGACCGTAACGATAAGCTTTACGCCATCTGCGGCAATTCTGTCGATAGCACCGTTATTCAGTCCGTAACCCTCGGCTCGCTCAGGAATATAATATGTAACATCAGCGCCTGTTTCAAGCAGATACGAGTAGAGAATAACGGTAGCCATAACTCCGTCGCAGTCGTAATCGCCGTAAATGCATATGCGCTCGCCGCAGTCGATAGCCGCATTTATGGTGTCCGCAGCCTCTTTCATGTCTTTGATGAGAAACGGGTCGGAAAGCTCGCCGACATTGAGGCTCTTTATTACCGAATCCGGTGACTCATAGCCTTTTGAGGCGATCGCGGAAGCTGTCAGTGAAGTAACCGAACAGCCCGTCATAAGCTTCAGAACCGTGTTTCTGTCAGGTATCCCGACAGACCATTTCTTCATATATTAAAACTCCAGTCCATTGAAATTGATATTGTGACCGCTCTTTCGGAGAAACTCCGCATAAGCCGAATCTGTTACTTAACAGCGGTAAATGCAGCGAATCCGAGCAGAGTTGCAACTGTAATGATGATAGCGGCAAGGATAACTCCGCACATTACGGAAAGAATACTCTTTTTGAAGTCGAAATCAAGCAGACTCGCCGCGAGAGTGCCTGTCCACGCACCTGTACCGGGGAGCGGAATGCCAACGAAGATCATCAGTGCAAAGAAAGTTCCCCTGCCTGCCTTTTCGCACAGTTTTTCGCCGCCCTTGTGACCCTTTTCGAGACACCATGTAAAGAATTTTCCGATAACAGGCTTGTCCTTGCCCCATTCAAGAATTCTTCTTGCAAAGAAGAAAATAAACGGAACAGGCAGCATATTTCCTATCATGCAGATAGCAACGGCGAGTTTCCAGTCAATGCCCATACCCACACCGATCGGGATACCGCCTCTAAGCTCGACTATCGGAACCATGGAAATTAAGAACGTGATGAGATATTTTTTTAACATATTTTACCCTTTCTTGTTTCACTTTTTCATGACATAAGCCACATACATATTATAAATTATCTCATATTTTGCACGATTAGTCAATACCTATTTTTAATGCTGTACCGCATAATTATCGCCCTACAGACACAAAATCGGATTTTTCGGCAGATTACACAAAAAGTTTTTATCCATACTGACACTGTGCAGGATCTTTTTGTTTGATATGACGACCAAATCTACCCGCAGATGTGAAAATGAGCACATAAAAAGAAAAAGCCATGCAGAGTTTCCTCCGCATGGCAGTTTTTTTAAACGGTTACAGGCTGTTCCTTATTGAGTATTTCCATAAATTCTTCACCTGTGATAGTCTCCTTATCAAGGAGATAATGTGCAAGTTCGTGCAGCTTTTCGATGTTGTCGCTGAGGATCTTGACCGCGTTGAGGTGCGCTTTCTTGATGAGTTCCTTGACCTCCTCATCGACACGAGCCGCAGTTTCCGACGAGCAGGCAAGCGAGGTGTCTCCGCCAAGATACTGGTTATTGACAGTTTCAAGCGCCATCATGTCGAAATTCTCGCTCATGCCGTATCTGGTGACCATTGCCCGCGCAAGCTGTGTAGCCTTTTCAATATCGTTTGAAGCTCCGCTTGTGCAGGTGTTGAAAATGAGTTCCTCTGCCGAACGTCCGCCCGTAAGTGTAGAGATCCTCGCGAGAGCCTCTTCCTTTGAGAGCAGGAACTTTTCGCCCTCATCGACCTGCATGGTGTAGCCGAGAGCGCCCGAAGTACGGGGAATTATAGTGATCTTATGTACGGGAGCGGAGTCCTTCTGCTTTGCCGCAACAAGAGCGTGTCCTATCTCGTGATATGCGATTATTTCCTTTTCCTGCTGTGAAATAACGGCATTCTTGCGCTGATATCCTGCGATAACGACTTCAACGCTCTCCTCAAGGTCGGACTGGTTGACCTGCTGTCTGCCGTTTCTTACCGCGCGCAGAGCAGCTTCGTTGATAATGTTGGCAAGTTCCGCGCCCGAAGCTCCTGCTGTAGCGCGTGCGATAGCGTTGTAGTCTATGTTGCCGTCAGTCTTTATCTTAGCCGCATGAACCTTCAAAATAGCCTCACGTCCTGCAAGGTCGGGGAGTTCGGCAGGAATGCGTCTGTCAAAACGTCCCGGTCTGAGGAGCGCAGGGTCGAGCGATTCGGGACGGTTTGTAGCTGCGAGAATCACAACACCCTTTTTGCCGTCAAATCCGTCCATCTCCGTGAGGAGCTGGTTGAGGGTCTGCTCGCGCTCATCATTGCCGCCTATCTGACCGTCACGCTTTTTACCGATAGTATCGATCTCATCAATGAACACAATGCACGGAGCTTTCTCGTTCGCCTGACTGAACAGGTCACGAACCTTAGCCGCACCCATTCCGACAAACATCTCAACGAATTCAGAGCCTGAGATCGAGAAGAACGGCACATTAGCCTCACCTGCAACAGCCTGTGCAAGGAGAGTTTTACCTGTTCCGGGAGGGCCTACAAGGAGCGCACCCTTTGGCAGATTAGCGCCTATCTCGGCATACTTATCAGGATTGTGAAGGAAGTCAACGATCTCCTCAAGGGCCTCCTTTGCTTCGTCCTGACCTGCAACATCGGCAAATGTCTTGCCCGTCTGAGCCTTGACGTATATCTTTGCGTTGCTCTTGCCGAATGACATGGCGTTATTCATGCCGCCCATTCGCTTGCCAAGGCTCTTGAAAATAACATTCCACAGAACTATCATGAAAATTATCGGAAAAACCCACGAAAAGAGGAAATTCTGTATCGGGCTTGTTTCCTTGATATTACCCGTGAAATCAATGTTCCCCTTGCTGTAAAGGCGGTCTACGAGGTCAGGGTCTTCCACGCGGACAGTCGAGTAGACCTGTTCTTTTCCGTCAGCCGTGCTCACCTTGAACTTTATCTCGGTGTCCTCAATCTGAACCTGTTCAACCGTTCCCGCATCTATCTGCTTGAGGAAAAAGCTGTAATTCGTCTCCTTTACCTTCGATGCATTTATCATAGGAACTATCATAGCATTGAATATCAGAAGAAGCAGCAGACAAATAATTCCGAAAATCAGATACTGCCGCCTGTTGTTTCTGGATTCGTTCACTAAAAATCATCTCCAAATCGTGTACAATTTATCGATTAACGCCGTTAGCTATAATCGCAGTTTCATTATAACATACGTTTAAAGAAAAAACAACTGACAAATTGTGATAATTGTGAAAACTGAGTGAAATATTTTTGCCGTATCGTGCAGGTTCTAACGATTTTTTTGATTTTTCTATGGACTTAATGAAAAATTAGTGGTATAATAAAAAGCGGTTCGGAAAATTTTTCAACATTCGTACCTTTATATTAATACAAAGGAGTAATAATATGAACATAGGAATCTTAGGATACGGAAACCTCGGCAGAGGTATCGAGTGCGCTGTACGTCAGAACGCAGACATGGAGCTGAAAGCTGTTTTCACACGCCGCGACCCCAAGACCGTGAAGATACTCACAGAGGGTGTTCCGGTTTACAGCACAGATGATGTACTCGCACACAAAGACGAAATCGATGTACTTATCATCTGCGGAGGAAGCGCTACCGATCTTCCCAAGCAGACACCTGAATACGCAAAGTATTTTAATGTTATCGACAGCTTTGACACTCACGCAAATATCCCCACACACTTTGCAAATGTTGATAAATCCGCAAAGGAAAGCGGACACACTGCTCTTATCTCAGCAGGCTGGGATCCGGGAATGTTCTCGCTCAACAGACTTTATGCAAACTGCATCCTTCCCGAGGGCAACGACTACACATTCTGGGGAAAGGGCGTTAGTCAGGGACATTCAGACGCTATCAGACGAGTAAAAGGCGTAAAGGACGGAAAGCAGTACACTATCCCCGTTCCGAGTGCTCTTGAAGCAGTAAGAAACGGTGAGAATCCCGAACTTACCACACGCCAGAAGCACACAAGAGAGTGCTTTGTAGTTCCCGAGGAGGGCGCAGATCTCGCTCAGATCGAGAACGACATCAAAACAATGCCCAATTACTTCTCTGACTACGACACAACAGTCCATTTCATCACTCAGGAGGAACTTGACCGCGACCACGCAGGTATCCCCCATGGCGGATTCGTTTTCCGTTCGGGAATCACCGGCTGGAACAAGGAACACAAGCACATCATCGAGTACAGCCTCAAACTCGACTCAAACCCCGAGTTAACAGCTTCTGTTATCATTGCCTACGCAAGAGCAGTTGCCCGCCTCAACAAAGAGGGTTCAACAGGCTGCAAGACCGTATTCGACATCGCACCTGCATATCTCAGTCCTTTAAGCGGAGACGAGATTCGCGCTCACCTTTTATAATAGCTGATATCGCCAAAAAGGCACTATCTCAACTGAGAATGCTTTCACTTGCATGGTGCTTTCAGAGTGTTTGCAGGGCTTTGCCCCACACACCACCAAAGGCTCTGCCTTTAGAATCCCATTATCAGTTAAAATATTTTTTAGACAAGCAGAAAGCACTATCATAAGATAGTGCTTTTTGTAACTATTTTTATTTAAGCTTTGAGTAATCCTCGTCACTTACCGCTTCGAGCCACTCGTTCGAGCCGTTCTCGCCGGGAACTTCCACAGCAAGATGACTGAACCAACTGTCGGGAGCTGCTCCGTGCCAGTGCTTTACGCCGGCAGGAATGTTAATGCAATCGCCGGGTCTCATCTCGACCGCTTCCTTGCCCCATTCCTGATAATATCCGCGTCCTGCAACGCAGATCAGGATCTGACCGCCGCCCTTGTCAGCGTGGTGAATGTGCCAGTTGTTGCGGCACTTAGGCTCAAAGGTCACATTGAAAACGCCTACCTGCTCGGTCGAAACAGGAGCAAGATAGCTCTGACCAACGAAAAACTTCGCAAAGGCATCGTTCGCAGCGCCTATCGGGAACACCATTTCCGCCTGATGTGCAGACTTTGCATCGCAAACATCAGTCTCGTCCGCCCATACTTCCTTAGCCATATTGAAAACTGCCCAGCCCTTCGGCCAACCAACGTAAAAGGCAACGTGAGTTATTACAGCGGCAATTTCCTTTTTCGTAACTCCTGCTTTCTTTGCGTTCTCAAGGTGATACTTCAGCGAGGAATCGGTGATACCCGAACTCATAAGCGCCACAACTGTGATAATGCAGCGCGTCTTGTGGTCGATATCGCGGTTGTTCCAGTTCTCGCCAAAAAGAACGTCATCATTGTAATGTGCAAATTCGGGAGCAAATTCGCCGAGAGCATTTCTGCCCGCTGTCTGTACTATTTTTTCCATAACCATTCACCTATATTTTACTGTCAGATTATGCTCATGAACCACTCGACCGTCTTGGGGTCATGGTGCGAGAAGAACAGGCTCTCACCTGTGTCAAGCGCGCGTATCTGAGCCATTTCTTCCTCAGTCAGGCTGAAATCGAACACGTTGAAATTCTCCTGCATACGTTCAATATGCGTGGACTTAGGAATTACCACAACATCGCTCTGGATAAGGAAACGCAGAGCCGTCTGAGCAACGCTCTTGCCGTATTTTTCGCCGATCTTCCTGAGAACGGGATTGTTGAAATAGTCGTTTTTGCCCTCTGCAAACGGGCCCCAGCTTTCTATCTGAGTGCCGTACTTTTTCATGTACTCATTTGCTTCACGCTGCTGCTGAAAAACATGAGTCTCTACCTGATTAACAGCAGGCTTGACCTCTGCAAAATGCTGAATATCAAGGTATCTGTCAGGATAGAAGTTGGAAACGCCTATCGCGCGAACCTTTCCCTCTCTGTAAGCAGCCTCCATTGCACGGTAGCTTCCGTAGTAATCACCAAACGGCTGGTGTATGAGGAGAAGGTCGATATAGCCTGTCCTGAGCTTTTCAAGCGATTCGTCTATGGAAGCCTTTGCTCTCTCATAGCCTGCATTGGTTATCCATATCTTGGTCGTAAGGAAGAATTCTTCCCTCGGCAGCTTGCTGTTTTCGATCGCTGCACCCACGCCTTCTTCGTTGCCGTAAGCCTGCGCCGTGTCGATACTGCGGTATCCGACTGAAATAGCATCGCTCACGCATCTTTCGGTCTCGTCGGCGGGAGTCTGATAAACACCGAATCCGAGTTTCGGCATCTTTACACCGTTATTTAGCGTTACATATTCCATAATAGAATCCTCCTTGTAATTTTTGGAACTTGTTCTCATTAAGTTCTCTTGCTGTGATTTTATTATACACCGATATTTTGCAGATGTACAATATCAAAACTGAAATCTGCTATTCATAATTTGAATAGCAGATATTGATTTTCGCGCTTACTTATGATATAATCAGTAACGTAAAGGAGGTGTGCCATGCTGAATCTGAATGATCTGTCTCAGCTTGTTGCATTCTACAAATACGGAACTCTTACAAAAGTTGCAGAGGAATTCTTCATCTCACAGCCCACTATTACGCGAACTATGAAGCGTATTGAAAACGAGTTCGGTGTTCCGCTCTTTAAGCGAACCGTCAACCGCATAGAACTCAACGAAACAGGCATAAAAGCGGCTGAACTCGCGGAAAAGCTCATAAATTCCGCAAACGAATGCCTCTCACAAGTCAGGGACTTTGACCGCAATCTTCACACAATAGTAATTGAATCCTGTGCGCCCGCACCGCTGTGGAGTCTTATCCCCGAGCTTACGAGAAAGTATCCGGCAAAGACCATTTCCTCCAAATTGTACGAGGATCTTTCGCAGATAGAGGAAAATCTCCTCAACCGCCGCTGTGACATTGCCATACTCCCCCACCCGATGGACAAAAACGGGATAGTATGCAAAAAATACATAGAGGAACACCTCTCGATATGTGTTCCGCCGACACACGCGCTTGCAGGGTACAAGGAGGTCACGACTGGGATGATAAACGGTTACAATTGCCTGCTGTCGTCCGACATCGGATTCTGGACGAACTTTCACAAGCGAAAGCTCCCTGCGTCAAGACTGCTGGTGCAGACCGACGAGTTCGCGTTCAAGGAATTGGTGCGCGAATCGACTCTCCCATGCTTTACCACCGACCTCGCACGGGACTACTTCAGCGAGGAAATGAACGGCAGAACGATAATACCTATCACCGACCCCGAAGCAAACGTGACCTACTATGTGCTGTACCACACCGATAACCAATTCAGCATAACACCGCAAATCCAGACTCAGGAACGAAAAAGGAACGCCCGTTGAAGCGTTCCTCATCTTATATTAGGTCGTGTTGACACTAAGCCTAACAACGCATCTTTTCGGCAAAATTTCACGCATCCTGCGTTAAAAAGTCTTGACAGGCGACAGCCTGCCTGCGACTTTTTGCCTTGTCTACGTAAAATTTATGCTCGAAAATCTGCATATTATCTTAATGTCAACACTCCCTAAAATTATTTCACAGGAATTTTCGGCATATCAAAACCCAGCTGAAATCCTCCCGAAGCCAGTTTTATCATCTCCCTGATATTCTCCGAATCCTCGGAGCAATAGGTCTTTATCATCGGGTGCAGAGTAACGTTATAGCCTGCAAGTTCGTGAATATTGTCGCAGTAAGCCGCAAGTGTGCGTTCAAGATCTCGTATCTCACTGCGGTCATTGTATTTCGCGAAAAGCACATAGCTCGAACCGAAAACTCTTCCCGTTGCAACGGACTTGAATTCTTCCGCGGTGAATATCTTGCTAAGTTCCTGAAGTATGTCCTTGGCGACCTTACTGCCATAGGTCTGTTCAGCACGCTTGTATACTTCAAAGATCACGGTGATTATCGCAAACTTCTCTTTGCGGAACTCCCAAGCCTCGCAGTATTCCAACGCAAGATTTGAAACTCCCCTTGCCGACATCAACCCTGTTATTTCGTCAGTATTATCTGATAAACGAGTCAATCCGAGGTGTTCGGTAAACTCGTCCACATCAACGAATGTACCAAGCAGTCCCACCAGTTTACCGTTATGGTATATCGGTTCTTTTGCCGCAACAATATTGCGTACAGCACCTCTTATAATGCACTTTATCTTATCGCTGATGACAGACTCGCCCTTTTTGAGAACTTTCATCTCGTCCTCATAGAAAGAACTGTTGTCGATATGCCACCTCATATCCTCATCGGTCTTGCCAATGATCTCCGACTCGCTCGTAAAGCCAAACGTATCGAGGAATTTATCATTTGCTCCGACAAATCGCCTGTTGGTGTCTTTCCAGAAAACATTTACATTGGTGGAAGCTTTCATGGTTTTCCAGATATCCTGTTCAAGCCCCTTGTCACTTGGTATCAGGTCGATTTTCTCAGCCTTTTTTGAAAGCTGTTCATACAGCAGCGGAACATATCTCGTGGAGTAGATTATCAGGTCTGTTCCCGGAATAAGCAGCAGGGTGTGCAGTTTCCATATGTATGCGCCATTGACCGCCTTGGTTCGGAACATTTTCGTTATATAGTTTTTATCCTGACCCTTCAACTGCTCCTTGAATGACGTCGTGTCCATAAATTTCACATATTCGGCGCGGTCGTCCCTGTGGATAAGCAGATCTCCGAGTTCTTCGCTGTTCATAAACCGACCGAGCTTTTCGTTAGCCTCCTGAATACGGCCGTAATTCGCACCGGGCATCATCACGTCGGTTTTTTTATTCATTATGTCTATCAGGTAAACGCTGTCGTACATCGCATACATTATGCGGAAAATGTAGTCCATTTTGTCCTTTTTGGCTGTTACCTCATCATCACGCGTGAGGTTTACGAGTTCTGCCGCAAGGATATAGTGTCCGCGCTCCTGATAGAGCAGTTTCGCGCGCAGGCGAACATAGTGATTATTTATGAAATACTCCATCTGCTGGGTATCACCCACAAACCGCATACTGCTCAGGAATTCCCTGTACAAATGATAACGGTGAACCGACTTTGTATTGACATTGTAAAGCACCTGATCGACACCTTCAAGCTCAATGCTGTCCCAGACTTCCCTGTAAGCGGCGTTGGCATAGAGTATCTTGAACTCATCTCCGTCATAGTCGATTATTGCGAGCGGACGGTCGGTAATGAAGTTGACCTCACCAACTGTCGAATAGTACTTGTGCCACAGTCTCGTCTCGATCTTGTCCTCTTTGCCCTTGTACATATCGGCAAGCTTTGCAGGAGGAACAGGCGGACTGAACAGGAATCCCTGAACTTTTTCGCAGCCTATTTCACGCAGGAAGTCGTACTGCTCCTGAGTTTCAACACCCTCCGCAAGGGTTCTTATCTGCATTTCCTTTGCCATTGAAACGATCGACCTGATAAGACGTCTGGTCTTTTCGTCAAAGGAACGCAAAAACTGCATATCGAGCTTTATTTCGTCAAAGTCAAATTCGCGCAGAGCATTCAGCGAGGAAAATCCGCTGCCAAAATCGTCCATCCATATCTCATAGCCTGCGTCACGGAAACGCTTCATATCGCGCTTGAGCACAGTCGGATCTTTCATGACCATAGATTCGGTGATCTCAAGGTGTATCATATCTCTCGCGAGGCCGTACTTGTGGACTACCTTTTCGACTTCCTCAAAAATATCGCACATAAGGAAATCGAGCCTTGAAAGGTTGAGCGAAACGGGAACAGTAATATCGCCCTTATCATTTTTCGCCCTCATATCGCGGCAGATCTCCTCCAAGACATACAGGTCAAGCTTTGTGATAAGCTGATTGTCCTCCAGAATGGGGATAAAATCTCCGGGAGAAATAAGACCGCGCTCAGGGTCGATCCAACGTGCCAGAGCCTCCATGCTGCACAGCGAGTCATTTATGGTGCGTATCACAGGCTGATAGTAGACGTGAATATTTCTCTCGTGAACAGCCTTGTCAAAATTCTGTATAATGTACGCTTCCATGTCAACATTTTTGCCGATCTGCTCGTCATAGAAGCGGATATAATCATATGAGTCCCTTATCTTATCGCAGGCAACCTTGGCAAGGTCGCAAATCTTTGCCACGTCCTCGCCCTCATGCTCTATCTCGAAAACTCCCACTTTGAGGCTCATGCCAACGTCTCCGTATTTCTCGCTGAAAGCCTCGTGAACTCTGCACACTCTTTCCTCGACAACATCTTTTCTTACGAGTGCAACAAAGTGATCGCTGCTGAATCTCGCATTGAGGTCTGTGCCTGAAACACTGTGTATCATTTCGCAAAGCTCTCTGAGAACCTTGTCGCCCTCGGTCTTGCCGTGCTTTACATTGTAGTATCGGAAATTGCGTATATTACAGTAAGTTATCGCATACTGCGTATGGAGAGACTCACCCTCTGCTTTCCTGAGGAGTTCGTTTGCACAGACGTAAAACTGCTCCTTATTGAGCATACCCGTAACGTTGTCCGTATTTGCCGCAACAAAGAGGTTCTCCTGATTTATCGGAGCAAGCATATCGACATTTACAATCCTGCCGTCATCGAGTTTTACAAGTCCGCCCTTATCCTCAACCTGAATAAGAGTGTCGCTTTTGGTGCGTACACGGAAACTCAGCGAGTGCTCCTTTGAAAGACCGCTGAGTTTAGTCTGGCGAATCACCGTTCTCAGTCCGGGCATATCTTCGGCAGCGACAAGCTTTTCAAAGCTTCCGCCGCAGAACTCCATAAATTCTTCTTCCGTACCGCATTCAAAAAGATTCCAAAGTTTTTGGTTGGAGCTCAGAATTTCTGTTCCGGGATCATTTGTAAATACCAGAGTGCAGAAGGGAGAGGCTTCCAGCCAATACTTTATTGGAATATTTATCTCTGCATTTGGTGTCATTATTGGTTATCCCCCTTTATCAGTATTCAGACAGCATGAAGCAGGCGCAGTCTGAAAGACTGCACTCTGAAAAAGACCCGACCGTTCTCAGAACAATGTTCGTATGATGTCACATATTATTATACAACAATATTCATAAAAACGCAACAGTTTTCTCGGAAATTTTATACCTTTTATACTTATTTTTTATTTTAACTAAAGTAGATAATAAACAATAACTTTGAAAATCACGTCAATACGCGGAATAATGCCGTATTCACGCTCATGCTTATGCAAGCAACAATCATAATATTTGCCGAATTGTAACCGTATGTAAGCGGATATTAATTGACTATTTTTTGCGTTTTGATATAATACAATTGAATTTGTACTATGATTCAGGAGGTCAAAGCTATGAAAAAATTCTTGTCAATTATGATCATGTCAGCAATGCTCGTTTCAGCAGTCTCCTGCTCAAATGTTGCTATCATGGACGATACGTCCGGTTCGGAGACAACTGCATCAGGAACAGCGTCTCCGGAAATTTCAACAGATTCCACTTCAGAGACCACTGACAATGTATCGGAAGATCAGAACGGTGCTTCCGAGGAGTCCGAACCTTCTGCGGAAAACGATTCATCTGACTCAGCTCCCTCTGAGTACTCAATTGCAGACTATGCAGGCGAATGGAGCATGGACGGCGGCGCAGGTTTAAATCTCATGTACATAGACGAAAACGGAAACTGCACAAGTGTCTCGGTACTCGGCGAGGTTTCAAGGTCACAAGCTACCGTGACTGCCGATGGAATAGCAAGAGGTGACGAAAACATGGCATATGAAAACGGAGAGCTTATCGACTCTGCCGGCTATCATTACACACGCAGCGCAGCTCCGTTAAGCGGCAGCGATTATATCGGCGTGTGGACAATGGACGGCGGTGCAGGAACAAATACCATGCGTATCTTCTCCAACGGAACATGGAACACGGTATACGCAGACGGAAGCTCCTCGAACGGAACATACACCGCCTCGGATTCCAAAATAGCATTCAACGATGAACATGGCAACACCATGACTTACGAAAGCGGAAATCTCGTAGATCAGGCAGGCTACGCATGGATCAAGTCAAGCGCTGTTCCATATTAGGTCGTGTTGACACTAAGCCTAACAACGCATCTTTTCGGCAAAATTTCACGCATCCTGCGTTAAAAAGTCTTGACAGGCGACAGCCTGCCTGCGACTTTTTGCCTTGTCTACGTAAAATTTATGCTCGAAAATCTGCATATTATCTTAGTGTCAACACTCCCTAAGAACTTGTCCTAATCTTATATAACAAGTTCTAAAACATTATCAGAAAGAGCTTTCTCCTGACGGGGAAAGCTCTTATTGCTTTTATCCTGGACGCTTGCGTCAATGTCTGCTCTTTAATGCATCTATATAGAACTTTTCAAGCATTTTCACGTTCTTGAGAATATCATACTTTTCGATCTGAGCGGTGTGTGTATCAAAGTATTCCTTTCGGTTCAGCGCGGGAGCTGACAGGAGCGCGTCCGCCCATTTTTTAGGACTGCCGTTAATATCCTCCCATATAATATTTCCGAAATCGACTTCGTTTGTTATCGTATCCGAAGCAACGCACGAAAGACCTGTCATCTGTGCTTCAAGGAGAACCACAGGCAGTCCCTCAAACCTTGACGGCAGACAAAATACGTCCATCGCCATGTATACGCTCGGGGTATCGTTCGTCTCACCATAGATCACTATCCTGTCCTTGTACGGGTGAGCATCGATCAGTTTTTTTACGCTCTCAAAATCTCCGCCTGCTCCGATCAGAAGCAATATCGCGTCCTTATTCTGCTTAGCCGTCTCCTCAAAAACCTTTAGCAGATACGGGTGATTCTTCTGATAATTGAATCTTCCAATGTGACCTATCACATATTTATCTTCCCAATGATTGGCTTTTCTGACTTCAAGCCTTTTCTCCTCGCTGTACCTGAAACGCTCAACTTCAAAGCCGTTCGGGAGAACCTTGAACGGACTGTCGCGGAACAGCCACTCACCTGCTTCCTGACCGCAGGCAAGTCTGTGTGTACAAAGCATTTTGAAAAACGGATACAGTATCCTATGCGCTTTCATAAATGAACAGGTCGTATTATGACTATGCGCGATACGAACCTTTATTCCGCACATTGCCGCTATCAGCAGTTCAGCAGTAATGGTCGCGCTGTTTCCGTGAATATGAACTATATCATACCTGCCTTTTTTCAACACCTTAAAAAGCGCCTTATAATATGCAAGGGAAGAACGTTTTCTGTTTGGAAGAGTCTTAATGGTTACTCCAAGTTCCTTGTATTTTTCAATATAAACCTCTGATACAGGCTCGCCTGCAATAACGCTTACTTCAAACTTATTGCGGTCTATATTGCTGCAATAGCTGTCAGCGACCTTGCTGATGCCATTCATGTTAAAATCATTCACAAGCATTGCAACCCTGATTTTCTTCATTAATTAACCCTCCATTAAATCAACTCAAGAAAGCTGTAAATATAGCTCAGAGTTTTAACTTATATATTTCTCCGTTACCTGATTTGCTTCAAAAACCTAACCAAGTTTCTTGGTAAAATCGATTTGACTCTATCTTTTAACTGCAATCCGACCTTTAAATTATCAATAAAATCATCTCGATCAATATTCCTGTAAAATGTATCGCGTTCTAATGGACGTTTTGTCGGATGTACCAGGTTTCCTTGTTTTACCATTGCCTCCTCTAAGGTCGCATTGATAACCCACCCTTCACTCTTTATACTGTTAAACAGCTTTTGACCTTTTTCTGTATTCACCAAAATGCTGGAAACACCTTTTTCTGAATAAAAATCCGGATGACTTTTTCCTATTCCCCAAAAATCTCCAATTGTCAGGTCGCCTACCCGATGAATATTAGCATAATCACACTGATAACAGCTCTCGCGATAGCAGTCCCCCATCACAAAATGTTTTCCATAGCGATCAAGAGACAGTACCTTTGTCTTTGTACTTGTCTTTGTCTTTGTTTTTAGGAGATACTGAGTACCCCACCCTCTTTTATCTTTTGAACGGAAATTGAAATATATAGTTTTCCCGTCAGTCTTTCTATCACGGAACTCTAAATATTTTTTGAAAAATTTTGGTGACGGAACTCCATGACAAATTAAATCGATTGTGTATAAGTTCTCATAGTCTTTTCCCAAGAACGAATAAAGTCCATCGATTTGGCAAGGCGTTCCCGTATAAAGAACCTTTTTTCCACTTTGCAAGTCTTTCTGGACCTGTGAGTATGTATCTCCTGTATCCGACTGTACATACTTTGAGGACTGGATTCGGGGCAACTCACTCAGATCATCTACTCGTATGTGCTTTGCTCGAAAGCCTTCATCGTAAGCCACTCCATACGACACACCGTTTTCTCCTATTATCTTCTGTGCAGTCAAAACGCCTACACCGCCAGAAGCAGATTGCATGATCTGTGCTTCATTTTTATTTCTGAATGCAAAGACAGAAATCGGCGCTATCGAATTATTTTTCGTCACCTGTGTCGGGCAATGCTTCACACACAAAGAGCAATCAATACACTTTTCTTCGTCTACGTAAGGATAAAGGAATCCTTCCTCTTGCTCCCTTATAACAATTGCTCTTTTAGGACAAACTTGTTCACAGCTTCTACAGCCAACGCAACTATTTTTCACATTAGATATATTTTTCATCTCAACTCATCAAGAACTTTGTTCATATACTGAACAGAGTTTTTTCTTTCATTCATAAGTATTTCATGTACAACTCCGAAATCTGCTGCAACATCTGCTGCCTCTATCGTAGGCATCTCATCGAAACCTCTATTCTCCATATGCGTCAACTTTAAGATACTGCGAAGTCTTGCACTTGCTTGTTCCGGATAGATATCAATAAACTTCGTTCCAAAAATCAAAGAGAAAGCAGTCGCATGAAAAGAATCTGTCACGACATATTCCGCATCTCGAATCAATCCAAGATATTCTTCGATCTTAGGACACCAAACCAAATGGCCTGAACGAATAATGTCATGCCAGTTATAACTAATATTCAGCACTTTCAGATTATATTTTTTAGCTAAACCTGCTGCATATTGATCGATCCTTTTATCGTGGTGCAGATTATATGTAACTACATATTTCTTATTTTTATATCGATCCGATACATACGGAGTCCATGCTTTCGCGTCAAATAGCAAGGTGGGATCAAGCACCTGTTCTACATCAGATATACCTATATCTTGAAGAACTTTCACCCCGCTGTCTTCTCTTACAGAAATATGTCTGTACTTTTCTAACATTGGCGCAACTTCATGTTTTTCATCATCTTTTAACTTTTCGCTTCCTATGCTGCTTGCATAAGAAAAGCGATAAGCACCATCAGGCAGAAAACTTAAATAGAACGGACGATCTACCCCCTCATTCCAGTGGCTGTTCCATACCTGATCGCTGCCTGTACAATAAGCATCGGCCTGCGGGAGATCATTTATCAGATCCTGTTCGGAATAGTATGTCTTGTCCGTTAAGTTTATATGTTTTCTTAAAAAATCATCAAATACCAGATGCTTTTTATAATACGAAGGGGCAATCGCGATCTTAGCCATCAATAGCAGGATTGGATTGCTCCCTAATTTTTTGCTTTTATTCTTCAGTCTCTTTAATAATCCATTGCTGCTGTATCGTTCCGGATAATAGTCGATGATTTCCGTTTCACATCCCAGTTCATTCAGAAACATCTGCGTAGCTAAAGTTTGAAGCGATGAGCCATAATTTCGTACTCTATGCAGGGTAATGACATCTATTTTCATTTCTACTTCACTTTCATTCGTTATATATTATCTAAGTAATCTCGTATGGTCTTTACCATCTTTTGTCTCTGTGATGTATATTTTGCAAATTCATGAGTTTTTACTTTTCTTATGAGCAGATCCAATTCATCATTTTCCTCATACATCATCACATAATTTTGTTCGGAGAATGATTGAGCGATCTGAACCTGATGATCGTCAACATGCTCTCCATACTTTGACAATCGAGGCACAACTATCACTTTTTTATCATTCTTCAGACCTGCGATGATTGTTGCTACTCCACTATGAGTTATCAGCACATCACAGTTTCTGATCTGTTCTTCAAATTCGTTTTTATCCAAAAATGAAGCGTATTTATAATTTTTAGGTTCATAATCAGAATTCCCGATTTGTGCAAAAACTGTCTCCTTGATTTTCCCCTCATCCAACAACCGATCTATCATTTGTAATAATCTATTAAATTGAAATTTTTGTGTACCAAGAGCTACAAATATCATAATTCATCCTCAAAAGATTCCGCCCACATACTTTGCTTTTGGATATAACTTCAACAATGGCTCCCACTGTACCAAAAACAAATCTGCCAACGGATAAACAAGCCTACCTGTTAGTGACCGATTATTAACGCGTGCAAAAGATTCTATATAAATAACTTTAATGCCTCGGATTTTTGCAAATACGCAAAAAGGAAACGCTATCAAAGCCCCCGTTGTTATTATAAAATCCGGTTTTTCAACCTTTATGACTTTTGATGCACTTTTGAACAATTTAATAAAGTGCCACAAGAAGTTCTTTTCATGACGGTTTATTTGCGGAAGCGTGTATATTTTTTTCAAGTTAGAATCTTCGGCTTGACCGCCTTCCTCTGTAACATAAAATGTGTCATACTCGTCCGCAATTTCTTTCAGGCACATAAGTTCCTCCCAATGACCTCCTGAGGAAGCGATAAAACAAGCCTTTTTTACTTTCCTGCAACCATCATTAAACTCTTTCATTTTAAAAGACAGTCCTTCCTGATATTTGTAAATATCATAAACATTTTAGCAAGCCAAAATGTTAAAATAATATTCACAAAAACATATTTTCAAATCCATGTATCGTAATACCGGACAGACAATACAATATACACGCTAATAATTTATTTTATCACATTTCCACTCTCTTTGTCAAGCCAAAGTTATCTGTTTTGCGGATCGGTTCATCCAGCATTCACGCTCGGCAATACTACGGCACAAAGCTGCTTCAAAGTCAACGTCCTGCTGCTTTGTGCGTTTGGAGAGTCCCTTTGTCCTGCCGCCGCTTCTCCGTATTTTTGCGGATATTGCGCGAAATTCAAGCAGTCCCGAGATATTCTCCTGCGTGTACCTCCTGCCGTCCTGATTCAGAACGACCGCATTTTTGCTCAGGCACATCGCGGCAAGACCGTAGTCCTGCGTCACGGCGATATCACCTGCCGAAACAAGGTTTACAAGACGGAGATCCGCGCTGTCCGCACCTTTATCAACAGTTATCGTGCGCGCGCCCTCACGCACGATAGAGTGCGCAGTATCGCAGATTATCACACATTCTATCCCGAATTTTACCGCCGTTCTCACGGCTATATCAGTTACGGGACAGCCGTCGGCATCTATCAGCAGTTTCATTTTTTCCTCCATGTTTTTTGCCATTATAGCATATTTTCCGCTATATTTCAAGCTTTCCCTTTTCTATCGTCCTGAACTCGGTAGGTGTCATATCAGTGTGCTTTTTAAAGAGCCGCGCGAAATAGTTTCGGTCGGCATAACCGCACTGTGCCGCGATATCCGTAACAGAAAGGCTCGTCTGCACCAGCAGGAGCTTCGCCCTGCGTATTCTCAGGTTAGTGAGGTAGTTGTTTGGCGTTGAGCGGAATATCGCGTGAAACAGCCGCAAAAACTGTCTCTCGGAGTAACCCGAAAGCTCCGCGAGTTCGGAAACGGCTATTTCCTCCGTGAAATGCTGTTCCATGTATGCTACCGCGTCAGCAAGCTGTATATATTCGCTCCGCACGGAATTATCCGCCTTGTATCTCCGCGAAAGTATGAGACATATCTGTATGAAATGGCTGAAAACCGCCGCCTGCCACCCTGCATTCTTCCTCTCATACTCAAACATCATCCGATTTATCACGTTTTCTGCCTCACGGAAACCCTCCGCCGAAAGTTTCATAGCAGAGGAAAACCGAACATCGCTCGAATAGCGCGGTTCGAGAACAAAAAGCGCTTGAAATCCCACTATCTGCCGCAGGTCAAACAGCCTGTCGAACGCCTCGGGACGTATCATTATGTTGCATATGCTGAGCTTGTTCGGGTTCTCATAGCCGTGCTCGATGTCCTGCCCGAGCACAAACACGTCCCCTTTCGAGACCGGATAGCTCCTGCCAGAGACTATATGCGAGGCTGAACCGTCCAGAACTATGACAAGTTCGGTAAAATCCTCGTGCTTGTGAGTGTACAGATCATCATTGTGGAAACCGTACTGTATATGTATCGGGAACTCAACATTTTTCGAGAATAAGCCGAATGAAAACGATACCATGTGTGCACCTCCCTGCCGCAGCGTATCACTACTAATGCTTATATTATACCACAAACCCGAGGCAATTGCAACAAGTCGGTTTTGTGCTAATCAAATGTCTGTTTCATCCTAACTCTGTGTGTGCAAACTGTGATATACTATATAAAATAAGTATGATTCGCGTTCTTTTAAGGAGAAGCTATGAAAAAAGTGATATTTTCCGTTGCAGCCTCTGCTGTACTTGTGCTCGCCTTGATAGTCGGAAATCTGCACAGTTCTTCCGACCGGAAACCTATGCGCGACATCTCCACTATGGAGCTTGTGCGTGACATGGGCATAGGCATAAATCTCGGCAACACATATGATTCCTGCGGCGACTGGATAAAGCAGTTCGGAGACGGTTCGGTGAAATCCTACGTTACGGCATGGGGAAGTCCTAAGATAACCAAGGAAATGATACAAGGCTACGCGGACGAAGGGTTCGGCGTTCTCAGGATACCCGTTGCGTGGTCTAACAAAATGGAGGACGACGGCACTTACACTATCGACAAGGACTACATGGCAAGCGTTACGCAGGTCGTTGACTGGACTCTCGAATCGGGTATGTATGCCATTATAAATATCCACTGGGATAACGGCTGGGTGAATAAATTTCCAGAAAACCGCGATGAATCTATGAAACGCTACGAGACAATGTGGACTCAGATATGCGACAACTTCAAGAATTACGGCGACCACCTTGTGCTGGAATCGCAGAACGAGGAACTTGGCTGGGAGTCACTGTGGAACAGGTGGGGCGGTACGGACGGCAAAGCTGAATCCTACGCGCTCGTCAACGAGATAAATCAGAAATTCGTTGATGTCGTAAGAAGTTCGGGCGGAAACAATCCCAAACGTCACCTGCTCATTTCCGGCTTTAATACCGACATAACGCTAACCTGCGACAGTATGTTCAAGCTCCCTGACGACCCAGCAAACCGCATGGCAGTTTCGGTGCATTATTATACTCCTGCCTCCTTTGCGATCCTTGAGGAGGACGCAAGCTGGTCAAAAGCGACCACGGTATGGGGCACGAAGTCGGACTTCGAGGAGCTTAACCAGCAAATGGATATGCTCAAGACCACCTTTATCGACAACGATATTCCCGTAATTATCGGAGAGTACGGCTGTCCTGTCAAAAACAAGGAGCTTGACTCAATAAGACGTTACCTCATGGCGGTGTGCGTAGCGGCTTACAACAGGGACATCTGTCCAATTATGTGGGACGTTACCGACGCTCAGTACGACCGCACCAACTGCAAGCTCAAAGACGAAGCGCTCAAGCAAGGACTTTTTGCGGTTCTTGACAGCGGCAGATCTGTCGGGAAAGACGCAAACGCTGACTGAAAGTTCAGCATATCCGATATCGATCAATTCTAGGTCGTGTTGACACTAAGCCTAACAACGCATCTTTTCGGCAAAATTTCACGCATCCTGCGTTAAAAAG
>ENA-ORLU01000819-ORLU01000819.1-human-gut-metagenome-genome-assembly--contig:-NODE-819-length-27036-cov-2.809303_pt1 | contig 27036 bp, 13 predicted proteins | sample MGYA00243009_ERZ508833 | MGnify/ENA primary metagenome ERZ508833 (study PRJEB26277, sample SAMN04329763) | human gut metagenome | biome: human-associated habitat | host: Homo sapiens | place: USA...
GTGAGGCGCTGCCACGCGGGTTCCGCGGGCGACATGAAGGCCCAGCGGCGCACGACGCGCAGGGCGGAGGCGCGGAAGACGCCCTCGGGCTTTTCGCGCACGACGCGCACATCCTCGACGCGGCCCTCGGCGTTGATGCGCAGGTCCATGACGACGTAGCCCTCGATGCCCTGCTGCTTCGCCTTCACGGGATACTGAGGCGGCACCCTGTGCACGGGCCTTGCGAGCGCGATCGAGCTCACGGCGGGCGCTGAGGGCGCTGCGGCGGCGGGAGCGGCGGGCGACTCGAACGAAAAGTCGGGCACGGTCATGACGCGATCGACCGTGGGCCTGCCGATCTCGTACTTCGGCATCGGCAGGCCGGCCGCGGCTATTGCGGGCGACTCGAAGGCGAGCGTGACGGGCTTCGGGGGCGCCGACACCTCGGGCACGGTCTCAGCCGTGACGGGGACCTCCTCGGGCGGCGTCTCGTCGGGCGCCTCGGGCGGAGGACCCGACCAGTAGACGACGGGAAGCGTCACCGCGCGCTTCGCCTCATGCCGTCCGCCCATCGTGAGCATCAGGATGAGCGTGAGCACCGCGCCCGTCACGACGAGGGCCGCCAGGGCGGCGGCGAGGCGGTCAGGAATGCCCTGCGTTGGTTGCAACGGCCACATTGGCGACGCCTCCCAGACGGATTTGGTCGATGACTTCGATGAGCAGGCCCGAGGGCACGAGCCTGTCGGCGTTGCCGACGACCCTCACGGGCCTGCCCGCGGCCGCGCCGCGCACGAGTCCCGCAACCTCCTCCTTGCCAACCTGCCTGCCGTCGAACCAGATGATGTTCGAGCGGTCCACGCTCACGACGAGGGCCTCGGGCGCCGACCTGTCGTGCGAGGCCGTCGACGGGCGCTCGACGTCGAGCGTCTGCGTCTGCGTGAAGCTCGCAGTGAGCACGAAGAAGATCAGCATGATGAAGACGATGTCCATCATCGGTGTCATGTCGATGCCCGCGTCACGCTCGCGACCGTCCCTGTGTTCAAATCTCATGATCAAACCTCATTTCATTTTTCCTGAACCTGCATTCAGGACCTGCAGCACGAGGGCCGCATGAACCTGCGCAGCCTTGCGCGCACCTTGTCCGCAAGGCGGTCGGTCCTTCGCTCGAGGCGGTGCACGGCGAAGACTCCGGGAAGCGCCGTCACGAGTCCCGCAAGGGTCGTGAGGAGCGCCGCGCTGATGCCGCCCGTGAGGCCGCCGGGGTCGGAGCCCCCTGCGGCGGAGAGCGTCTCGAAGCTCTCGATCATCCCGGTCACGGTGCCGAGAAGTCCGAGGAGCGGCAGGAGCGCCACGATCACTCTGGCCCAGGCGGCCTCGGCCGCGGCCGTGCGCCTCACGCGCACGAGGGCCGCCTGCATCATGCGGCGGCGCGACGCGGCGGTCGCGGTCGCCCACTCGAGGGCGGGCGCGGCGGTGGCGGCCGTCCAGGCCTTCTCCGCGTCCTTCAGGCGCCTCGCGCCCGTGAGAAGAATCATCCAGAGCACCGTCGAGAGGACGAGGATCGCCCAGAGGACGTGCCCGCCCCTGTCCATCAGGAGCGAGAGGTCCTCGAACCACCAGAAGCCTGCAAGTGCTTCGTTCATGGCGCCTCCCCGACTCACTCGTCCCTGCGGCAGGCGCCGCAGCAGCCCGCGGCCTCGCGCACGGCAAGGGTCGAGGCGGCTTCCTCGAGATGCGAGAAGAGCGCGTCGCGCTTCGTCTTCACGGCGCAGTGAAGAAGCAGGATCGGAATCGCGGACACAAGGCCGAGCTCCGTCGTGACGAGCGCCTCGGCGATGCCGCCCGCCAGAAGGCCGGGCTCGGCCGAGCCGTGCTCGCTCATCACCGTGAAGGTCTCGATCATGCCGCTCACAGTCCCGAGCAGACCGAGAAGCGTCGGAATGCCGGCGAGCACCGCAAGCGTCGCGACGCCGCGCTCGAACCCGGGACGCTCGGCGACGATCGCCGCATCGAGCTTCGCCTCGAGGAGTTCGTCCGTGCTCTCCTTCGCGGCCGCGAGCATGCGGCCGAGCGAATTGTCCTCGCGCGGATTCTCCATGTCCTCGAGCTGCCTGCGCACACGCCTTTCCTCAAGGGCGAGCGCCGTCCAGCGCAGGAAGCCAAGAAGAAGCGCCGCAGCAGCCACGAGTCCGATGAAGATGCCTATGACGCCTGCGGGCTTCATCCAGGCCCAGGCCGAATGACGCTCGGCGTAGCCCGCAAGCAGCCTGCCGAAGGACGGATCAAGCGCCACAACGCCCGCTGGAATGCCGGGATCGTCCGCAAGGCGACGCCAGGCGCGCTCTGAAGGCAGATATCGGAGCCACGCGCCATCCCCCGCCTTCGCGGCAAAGGGACCGTAGAGCGTCACCGTGCCCCTCGAGGGCGCGCCCGCAGCGTCGTAGATCACGGCGTCCTCGACCGTCCTCACGCCCGCCGACCCGGCGACGGCCCCGAGGGCCCTCACCCAGTGGCGGCGCAGGCGTGCGACGCCGTCCGTCTTCGAGACGGGCGCATCGTCCATGAAGGCCTTGCTCCTGCCGATCTGGGTCTTCATCACCGATTCGGTGAGGAGTCCTTCGTGCCTTTCGATCGAGGCGAGCACGGCCTCGACCGAGGCCCTCTCCTTCTCGAGCTTCGCGCGCCTCTCGCGCACGCGCTCCTGAGCGGCCGAAACGGCTTCCTCAAGCGCTGCAACCTCGGCCTCGAGCGACTTCTTCGTTCGGGCGGCCTCGTCACGGGCCGCGCCTGCAGCGGTGGCGGACGCCCTCATGGCATCGACGGCCGCCTTCGCATCAGCCGCCTCGACCCTCGTCCCCTGAGCGACAGCTCGGTATACGTCGTCAAGCGTGGTGGCGTGCGCAGCCGTTCCGGCAAGAATGCCGGCAGCAACGACTGCGGCAAAAACGGTCCTCTTGAAAACACGGGAGATCATCACTTCGCCTCCTTCACGGCCTCGCCGAGGAGCGACTCGGCGACGAGCATCAGATCGGGCGCAGCGGCGCCCGAAGCGGTCTTCACGGCTTCGGCGAGCATGGCGGCATCCTTTTCGGAGAGCTCGCGCCAGCCGTCCGCGGTCTCGATGCGAGCTCGGCGCCCGTCCTCGGAGACCTCTGCGTGAAGAAGCCTGCCGATGCGCAGGAAGACGGCGAGCGCGCCCGAGTCGTTGACACCGCGGTCGGCGCCGACCGTGAGGCCGTAGCTCGCCTCCACCTGCCAGGCATCAAGGAGTACGTCCATCTTCTGGCCGTCGGTGAGCGTCGGATCGGCAAGCACGGCGCGCAGGTTCTCGAGCCTCGCCCGGCGTTCGCCCGAAAGAAACTTCCTGTCCGCCGCCACGACCTCGGCGAGCGAGGCCGCCATCTCGTCCATGAGGGGCCCAGTCTCCATGCGCATTCGGCGCACGGACTCACGCTCCGCCTCGATGGCGGCCTCGGAGGCCTCGAGACGCGAGAGGGATGCGGCGAGCTTGTCGCGGTAGTGCGCAAGAAGCCTTGCCTCGCGCTCCTCCATCCGCCTTGCGGCCTCGGCGTCGTCCTTTCCGTCGACGAGGCGGGCGAGCTCGGCGCCCGCCTTCTGCGCGGCAGACGTGCCCGCGGCGTCACGCTCGAGAATGTCGGGCAGGCCGGCCGCGCCTGCGGCACCCGCCATCATGAAGGCCGACGCAAGCGCGAGGGCCGTTTTCCTGAAGTTCGTCATCACTTGTCTCCGGCCGTCGCGGCGCTCCTTCGGTCCGCGGGCGTCATCATGTAGGTGCGGGGCTCGTCCCCGAAAAGCGTTGCGAGAAGTCTGTTCGTGTCCTCGAGGCCGATCGCCTCGAACCGTGCGGTCCTCCCCGCGAGATCCTCGAAGGCCGTCCTCGAGCCGTCCGTCATGGCGGCGGACTCGCACCAGTAGTAGGCGTCGCGCACGTCGCGCTCATGGCGCACGCGCCACTCGGCCTTGAGCTCCTCGAAGGCCGCCGCGTCGATGCCCGTGCGGGCGAGTGTCTTCAGAACCTCGTCGGCGCGCCTTGCCAGATCCTCGGCCCTCGCGGGCGCGGACGTGAAGTTGAGGCGGCCGATGAAGTACGGGGCGGGCTCCTTCACGAGGAGCGGATTGAGGTTCACAACGTAGACGCCCGAGGCCTTCGTCCTGAGCGACTCGCGCAGCGCGCGGTTCGCCGCATAGCCGATGAGGCTCAGCCTGTCGGCGTCGGCCTCGCTCCAGGGCATGGCGGACCGATAGTGCATCTGCACCATGGCCTTGTCGGCCGTGGCCCAGGGCCAGACCTTCACGCCCGTGCCGGACGCGGGCCTCACGCCCTGATCGCGCCAGAACTCGAAACCCTCGCCGCGCTTGGCGAGCGAGGCGAGCCAGGGTGCCGCCTCTTCATAGGTCTTCTCGACGGAGTCCCTCGTAACGATCGTCACCGTCATGCGCGACGGGTCGCCGAGGAGCTTCGCCTCAAGGGCGGAAAGCTTCTCGGTCGAGGCGAGCGCATCCACGTCGTCCCTGCCTGCGACCATCGTGCCGCCCGCCGTGAACGCATCGCGGGCGATTGCGTCCATGAAGCGGCGCTCGGCGGGTGCATGCTCGAGGTCCCTGATGCGGTCGCGCCGCATGTCGGCGAGCGCCTTTTCGTCGAACCTCGGAGCGGAGAGCCTGGCGTGCAGGATCGCCATCATGGCGGGCACGCCCTCAGGGTCGGCCTCGGCCCTGATGCCGTGGTGGAGCTGTTCGGCGTAGCTCATCACCGAGACCTTTGCGTCCCTTGCAACACGGCGGATGTCGGCGGCCGTAAGAGAGCCGATCCCGGACCTCATCGGCAGCGTGAGTGCGGCGGGCACGGCGAGAAGGCCGTGATCGACCGCGGACGTGCCGCCCGCAAGCCTCAGGTTGAGGGTCGTCCTGCCCGTGAGCGACGGATCCTCGATGATCACGAGCTTCAGGCCGTTGGCGAATTCGAATCGACGGGCGCGGCCCGAGCCCGTGGGCGACGGCAGAACCGTCGTTTCGGCCGTGACGGGACCGGCGGGCGGCGTGAGATCGAGCGACACGGTCCTCCTCACCTCGGTCCAGGGCTTTGCGGGCGAGGCGACGCCCTTCGTCCAAGCGGCGCGAAGCGAGGCCTTCGACGTCTTCTCGGAGGCGCCCGCAACGGCGCCGAGCTTGACGCGGGAGGCAAGGAGCGCTGAGGCGGAGGCCCTGACGTGGTCCGCCGTCACCTCGGCGAGGAAGGCCGAGACCATTTCGTCCTGCTGCGTCTCGTCGAGCATCGGCAGCCGGTAGACGACGGCGTCGGCGAAGTCGTCGGCGACGCTCGCGTTCGAAATGCGCACGGCGGCGAGCCTGCGGCTTCGGACCGCGTCGCGTCTTGCCCTCACGGCGGCGTCGAGCTCCTCCTTCGAGGGTCCGAAGGCGGCGAGCGTCTTCAGGGCACCCGAGGCGCGCTCAAGTGCGGCCTCAAGCGGCTCGTCCGTGCCGGGGCGCGCAAGGAGCAGAACCTGCGTCTCGGAGGGCGACAGGATCCAGCTCGACTCGGGCGCCTGAAGCGAGCCCTGTCCGCCGTTTTCTTTCATGAGCGCGAAGCGGCGGCCGAGGATGTCGAGGGTGAGGCGCTCGATCGTCTCGCGCCACGCCTCGTTCACCGTGTCGGAGGTCGACTCGAGCGTGCGCTGGAGTTGGATCTGCACGAAGCGGTCCGAGACCTCGGGGTCGAGCACGAGCGTCGTCAGGCGATCCTCGTTTGCAACGGGTTCGAAGCGGCCCCAATCGGCGGGCGTCTCGAGCCCGCGGGCAGGTTCGGAGGCGAAATAGCGCTCGATGAGCTCGTCCGCCGTTGCCTCGTCGAAGGCGCCCACGAGAAGGAGCGTCATGTTCTGCGGCGAGTACCAGCGCTCGTAGAAGGCCTTCGCGCGCTCGACGGGCGCCGTGCGGATCACGTCGATGAGACCGATCGGATCGCGGTCGCGCGAAGCGCTTCCTTCGTAGCGAAGGGTCTGGAGCGGCCCGTTGATGCGTGCGCCCACGCCTTCCCTCAGGCGCCACTCCTCGACGATGATCTCGCGTTCACGCTCGAAGGCCTCGGGCCTGAACGTGATGTTGAAGGCCCATTCGCGCATGATGTGCAGAGCCGTGTCGAGCCCCGTGCGGGTGGCCTGGGGGACGGAGAGCCTGTAGGTGGTGCCGCCGAGAGACGTGACGGCGTTGACGTCCGCGCCGAGCATGATGCCGTCGGCCTCAAGCGCCTTGAAGGCGCTCTGGTCGGGGAAGTCACGCGTGCCGTTGAAGGCCATGTGCTCGACGTAGTGTGCAAGCCCGCGCTCCTCCTCAGTCTCCTGAAGGCTGCCCGCGCGCACGACGAGGCGCACTTCGAGGCTGCCCGTCGCATCCCTGCGCGGATAAAGGAACACCGTCATGCCGTTGGGCAGAACACGGCGCTTCATGGCGGATGCCGTCGGAAGCACGCCTTCGCTCACGGTCGCCTCGCTGCGGGCGGCTTCGGCGCCGCCCGTGCGGTCCGCGGCGGTGCAGCCCGTCATGATGAAAAGCGCCTCGCACACGGCCGCGGCCAGCAGTGCGGCGCGCAGGCCTGTCCTGATTTTGTTCATGCTCGTTCTCCGAGATCGTAGAGGCGGTCCGCAATGCGATGGACCGCGGGCTGGTGCGAGACCAGAAGGAAGGTGGTGTCGGGGAGCCGCTCCCTGAGGAGCGTCAGAAGCCTGACGGCGAGCGCGTCGTCGAGCCCCGAGGTCGTCTCGCCCATGAGGCCGGCGGCGGGTCTTGCGAGCAGCAGGCGCGCTAAAAGCACGCGCTGCTGCTCGCCGCCCGAGAGCGTGTTCATCCAGCTGCGGGGCTCATCTTCGTCAAGAAGCGGGACGAGCCGCTCTAGCCCTGCGTCGCGAAGCGCGGCCTCGCAGCCGCTCCTCGAGACGGCATCAGCACCGTGCGGATAGGCAAGCAGCTCTCTGAGCGGCATCGGCGCGAGCCACGTGCGCTGCGTGAGCCAGACGGCGCCCGGCCTGTTTTCAAGACGTCCCTCAACCCAGGGCCAGAAGCCCGCGAGGGCGCGAAGGAGCGTGGTCTTGCCGATGCCGGAAGCACCCCTCACGACGGTGAGGCGGCCGGGCTCGGCCCCGAGGCGGAGGTCTTCAAGAAGCGGCTCGCCCGTCTTCGAGCGCACGAGGCCGCAGGCGGCGACGCGCTCGCCCTGCCTGACGCAGCTTCCCGGAAGGGGCGCGCTCAGGGCGGCCTCGAAGCCCGCGAGTCGGTCGACCGTGGCCGACCACTCGGCGATGTCGCGGTAAGCGTAGATGAACCAGCCGATAGCGGAGGCGACCTGCTGGAAGGCGATGCGGATCTGCATGAGGCCGCCGAGCTGGATGGCGCCCGAGAGGAACTTCGGGAGCGCGAAGAAGATGGGCACGAGCTGCGTCACCTGGCCGAAGCCCACGGTGAAGAACGCGAGGTCTCGCTCCCTGTTCATGAGCGAGCGCCAGTTGCCGACAATGCGCTCGAACGAAGCCCTGAGCCTCGCCTGCTCGGCCTCCTCGGCGCCCAGGCCCGCAATCGACTCGCCGTGGCGGCGGATGTCGAAGAGCGAGGTGCGGAAGTCGGCCTCCCGCCTCTGCTGCTCGAAGTTGAGCTTCATCAGGGGACGGCCGATCACGTGCGTGAGCCCCGTCGCGACGAGCGTGTAGCCGATGCAGGTCCAGACCATGTAGCCGGGAAGCGCCCACTCGGTGCCGAACATCGTCCACTCGAGCGTGCCCGACAGCGTCCAGAGGATGGTGACGAAGCTCACGATGGTGAGGAGCGAGCGCAGGAAGGAGATGACGAGCGTGAGCGACGATTCGATCAGGAGCCGCACGTCCTCGGCAATTCGCTGGTCGGGGTTGTCGGGCTCAAGGCCCGCGAGCTGCAGGCGGTAGTGGCGGCCGTCGACGGAGAGCCAACGGCCGAGCAGGTCCTCGGTCATCCAGCGGCGCCACTCGATCACGAGCTTCTTGCGCAGCCAGTCCGCATAGACGAGGACGAACACGAAGGCCGCGACGATCGCGATGAATTCCAGAAGAAGCGGGTAGATCGTCCCGCCGTCCATGGCCTGAATGGCATTGAAGAAGGCGCCGTTCCAGGTGTTGAGGCGCACGGAGAACCAGACGGTCGAGAGCGACAGGCCGATGACGGCCAGAAGCAGCAGGCGAGCGCCCGTGCGCCCTGTGCTCTGCATCCAGAAGGGACGCACGAGCCGCCAGAAGGTCTTGAGCTGATGCATGGGACTTGTATTGAAGTGAGGAGCGGGCCGGGCGGCGGAGTCGTCCGCCGTCCGGCCGGGTCAGGATTTGAATGAGGCCCGGCTGAGCCTCGGCTGAAGCCGGAGCGCGGATCAGTAGTCGTAGGAGAGCTGGACCCAGAACTGGCGGCCCGGGTCGTAGCTCTTGTACTGGGTGCCCTTGTAGACGAAGACGTCAGAGGCGTTGCGGTTGTTGGTCACGTTGTAGACCTCGAGCGAGACGCCCACGCCGCGGGCCCAGTCGGGCCTGTAGAGGACCTTCGTGTCCCAGGACCAGGCGGAGGCGAAGTCGACGCGGCTGTACTTGCGGATCTGCTCGGTCATCGGGCCGTACTCGCCCTCGTGCGTCCAGGCGTAGTACTCGCCGTCGTCGCGCACGGCCTGGCTACGGTCGAGCGAGAGGTGCAGGAAGTTGTACCAGGTGAGTCCCCACTGAGCCCATTCGGACGTTGCCTCGAGGTCGAACTTCACGGGAATGTTGAAGTCGGTCGAGTCTAGGTCCTCGGCGTCGATCACGCTGCCGTCGTACCAGACCTTGTCCATGTTGACGGTCTTGCCGGACTCGAGCTCGCTGTAGCCCTGGTCGATTGCTGCGTTGCTCTTCGTCTCCTGCCATGCGGCGGAGAAGCGCACCCAGTGGTTCGCCTTCGCGAACTTGAGGGGCGCGGTGTTGTTGATGCTGAAGATCACGGAATCGTGCTCGGACTCGCCGCCGTTGTAGAACTCGCGCACAAAGCGCGTGTCGTAGCCGCTGCCCTCGGTCCTCGAGCGCGAGCGCACCTCGTCGTGGCCGTTGCGGTGCACGTAGGCGGCGGATGCGGACCAGTCGCCGAGGCGCTGCGTGAGGCCGATGCTGAACTCGTCGCTGAAGGGGGTCTTCAGGCGCTCGAGGCCGTCGAAGTCGTTGGCGGCGAACCAGCCGTCGGCGGCGGGACTGTCGTCGGAGGCGTAGTCGTAGATGTTCTCCATCCCGCCGTTCTGCGCTTTGTAGAGCGCGTAGGTGAGGATGTTGCGGCCGTAGTAGCGGTTGGCGCCCCCGGTGATGACGGAGCCGCCGTTGCCGAAGAGGTCCCACGAGGTCGTGAAGCGCGGCGCGATGTTGACGTCCTTCGTGAAGTCGTCGTACTCGGCGCGCAGGCCCGTGCGGATCACGAAGTCGCCCACGCCCATCCTGTGCTCGCCGAAGAGCGCCGCCTGGTTGTAGTCGGCCTCGTACGTGCCCGCCTTCCAGCGCGTCGTGTAGAAGTCGGTCTGCGAGAATTCGCCGTAGTCCGACTGCATCACGGACTGCGTGACGCCCCAGCGGTAGTAGTTGCTGCCGCGCCTGTACTCGGCGTGCGTCGAGGAGAGGTCCGCGCCCGCGCTAAACTGATGGCTGACGCTGCCGACCATGACGGGCTCGCAGTCCATCCTCGTCTTCGCGTTGATGACGGACTGCGTGCTCTCGAGGTCCCCGAGACCGCCCGAGGCGGCCGAGGTCATGCTCGTCGTCGAGGTGCTCCCCGTGTCGTCCATGCCGATCGTATAGCGGTCGAGCTGCGTCCAGTTCTTGACGTCGCTCGTGCGCTTGTCGGTCATGCGCGTGTACGCGAGGGACGAGTCGAGCACGCCCGCCTTCATGCGGTGCTTGACGCTGGCCGTCAGGTTGAGGCCGTCGTGGTGATCCTCATAGCCGGAGTCGGCGACTGTCGTGAGGAAGCCCTTCGACTCGTAGCCCGAATAGGTGAGCGCGAGACTCGCCTCCGTCCAGGGCGTCGCGTAGAGCGTGGCCTTCGCGAAGAAGTTGTCGGCCGTGCGGCGCTGCGTCTGCGTGCCGCCCGCGACCGGCGTCTCAAGAACGCCCCAGCCGGTCCAGTTCTGGTCGTCGGGCACGATGGAGACTCGGGTGCCCGGCACCTGAATGGTCGGGATCTTCGACTCGCGGCGGGTGTAGCCCACGACGACGCCGAGATTGTCGGTAATGCCCCATTCGCCCGTGAAGCCGTAGGTCTTCTTTTCGAAGTCGGTCTGGAACTGGGCGGGCTTCGAGACGTCCGCGTCGCCCGAGCCGACGTCGAGCGCGGAATCGGTGTGGATGCGGCTCCAGCCCGACTTCGTCATGCGGCCGAACACGCTGATGTGGTTTTCGCCCGACCAGCTACGGGTCTGAGCGTCGATGACGCCGCCCGTGAAGCCGCCGAAGGAGGCGGGAATGTTGTGGTCGTAGACGGTAACGCTGTCGATGAGGCGGCTGTCGACGTAGAAGCCCTGCTCGTCCGAGCCGCCGAGGCGCGTCGTCGTCACCGAAGTCTGCTCGGCGGGATCGAGGTCGCTGTTGGTCGAGATGCCGTCGAGCGTGTAGTTGTTCTGATAGGCGACCGAGCCGTGGATCGAAATGTTCGACGGCTTGATCTCGCCCATCTGCAGAGAGCCGTCGCCGTGATTGGAGAACTGGACCGCAGGATTGCTCTTGAGGAGGTCCGTGATGTTGCCGTCCTCCGTCGGACGCCTGGCGATATCCTCGCGGGTGAGATGCGTGAACGACGTGAGGCTTTCGCCCGCACGGTCGCGCACGACGACGGATTCGCCTTCGTCTGAGGCTGGTTCGGCGGCGTCCGCCTGCGCAGGCTCCTCGACGGCGCGCGCAGCCTCTTCGGTCGAGGCCCAGGCGGGAGCCGTCGCGGCAAGCACGGCGGCGGCAATGAGAGTTCGGTGAAGCACCATGATCCGGTAGTCCGATTGAAAAAAGTCCAGAGATGTGCCCGTGCGCCCACGGGCGCGCAGTTCCCCGAATCTTATATGAGAATGGTTCTCATTCTTTCATTATTCTTTCTATCTGCGGATGCTTCTCATTTGCATTCGCCTATGGTGGACGACGATCATCACATAGTTGAGAATGACTCTCGCCTACTCGCAGTGCGAAAGAGCGTGGGCAAGTGCCGTCACCCGTCCTCGGACACGTTCGGGGTCGGACGCGCGGACCGATACCGCAAACACGTGATGTCTTTACGCAAATCCCAAGGGTTTACCCGCGGCTCATTCAGGCAGGAATCCGCGGCCGTCCGGGATCCAGAGAACGACGAAGCCCCTCGTCCGATGCAGGACAAGGGGCTTTCCGGGATTTCATTCATGCACGCCCGAAGGCGCGCGGACTGCGTCCGTCATTCGAGCACGGCGCCGCTCATGCCCGAGGTCACGAGCTTGGCGTAGCGGGCGAGGTAGCCCGTCGTGATGCGCGGGGCGCGGGGCTTCCAGGCGGCCCTGCGTCGGGCGAGCTCCTCGTTGGTGAGGTCGACGCTGATGGTGTTCGCGGGGATGTCGATCGTGAGCATGTCGCCTTCCTCGAGGAGTCCGATCGGACCGCCCACGGCGGCCTCGGGCGAGACGTGGCCAATGGCGGCGCCGCGGGTTGCCCCCGAAAAGCGGCCGTCGGTGATGAGCGCGACGCATCCGCCGAGGCCCGAGCCCATGATGGCGGAGGTCGGGTTGAGCATCTCGCGCATGCCGGGACCGCCCTTGGGACCTTCGTAGCGGATCACGACGACGTCGCCGGGATTGATGCGGCCGCCGTAGATGGCCTCGAGCGCATCCTCCTCGCAGTCGAAGACGCGGGCCGGGCCCGTGTGCATGAGCATTTCGGGCGCCACGGCCGAGCGCTTGACGACGCAGCCGTCGGGCGCCACGTTGCCCTTGAGGACAGCGATGCCGCCTTCCTTCGAGAACGGATCGGAAACGGGACGGATGACCTCGGCGTCGAGGATCTCGCGGCCCTCGATGTTCTCGCCCACGGTTTTGCCCGTAACGGTCGGCAGGTTCGTGTGGAGCAGGCCCGCGCGGGCGAGCTCGTTCATGACGGCGGGGATGCCGCCCGCCTCGTCGAGCTCCTCGATGTAGCGGTGGCCCGCAGGAGCGAGGTGGCAGAGGTTGGGCGTGCGCTGATGGCGTTGGCCTCCGTGAGGTCGAGCTCGAACCCGCACTCGTGCGCGATGGCGGGCAGGTGCAGCATCGAGTTCGTGGAGCAGCCGAGCGCCATGTCGACGGTGAGCGCGTTCTCGAACGCCTCCTTCGTCATGATGTCGCGCGGACAGACGTTGTTCCTCACGAGCTCCATCACCGCAAGGCCGGCCTCCTTGGCGAGGCGGTAGCGCGCGGACATGACGGCGGGAATCGTGCCGTTGCCGGGCAGCGCCATGCCGAGCACCTCGGTGAGGCAGTTCATGGAGTTGGCCGTGAACATGCCCGAGCAGGAGCCGCAGGTCGGACAGGACTTGTTCTCAAGCTCGAGGAAGGTCTTCGCATCGATCTGGCCCGTGCGAAAGCGGCTCACGCCCTCGGAGATGTCGGAGTAGGAGAGTTTGCGGCCGCAGGCGCGGCCCGCGAGCATCGCGCCGCCCGAGATCACGATGCTCGGGATGTTGAGGCGGGCGGCGGCCATGAGCAGGCCGGGCACGTTCTTGTCGCAGGCGGCCACCATCACGAGGCCGTCGAACGGATGCGCCGTGGCCATCGCCTCGACGCTGTCGGCGATGAGCTCGCGCGAAACGAGCGAATACTTCATGCCCTTGTGGCCCATCGCCAGACCGTCGCAGACGGCGATGGCCGGGAAGACGATGGGCACGCCGCCGCCCAGGGCGACGCCCTGCTTCACCGCGTCCGTAATCTTGTCAAGAAAGACGTGTCCCGGAACGATGTCGTTCTGCGAGGAGACGACGCCGATGAGCGGGCGCTCAATCTCCGCATCGCAGAGACCGAGAGCCTTGAGAAGCGCGCGCTGGGGAGCCGCGTTGATGCCTTTCTTGAGGGGATCAGAACGCATGTAGAAGTTTCCTGTGGTGAATTGATGAAGAGGGCCTTTGAAGTGGCCGTCCGATCATTCTATGGGAGCCTCCGGAGCGATTCCGACGCATCTACTCGAGATGTCTTAGGAGAAAAGTCCGAGGAATCTCGAGCGACGTCAAGAGGTACGCAAATATAGGCAGGAAGCCTTCCTCCCCTTCGCTTCCCGCTTGAGGGACGTGCCTTCCGGCATGCCGTCGTACAATGTTCGAAACATCCGGTCAGGACTCAAGACTTCGATTGCGGCCGCATCCGCCGCAGGAGACCCGCAACATGAACTTCTCGCCTCTGCAGCTCCGCAAGCCTGCACTCGCCGCTCTCGGCGAACGGGCCGAAAACCTCTTTCGCGACCACCACTACCGCGAGTGCACGCAGGTCATGCGCCAGTTTGCCGAGGGCGTGCTGCGCACGATCCTCAAGGACGACAGGCACACCTATTCGGAGATGATGCGCACGCCGCTCGTGCGCCAGCTCGCCGACAGCCTCACGTTCGAATACTTCCGCCGCATCCGCGATCTGGGCAACGAGGCCTCGCACTTCAGGCTCGGGACGTCCGGGACGATGCTCGAGACGGGCGAGCGCCACTACCGCGTGCGTACGGCCGACGACGCCGCCGAGTGCCTCAAGTACGGGCACGGGATCGCGGTCTGGCTCATGTCGCTTCTCGACCGCGAGTTCCGCTATCCCGACTTCAGGCCGCTCACGCCGCCCAAGGCGAGGATCGCCGCGCAGGGCGCCCCCGTCGTCTTCAACCCCGACCAGCAGGCCGCGATCGAGCTCTCGCAGGGGCGCCATCTCGTGCTCGCACCGCCGGGCTGCGGCAAGACCGCCATCCTCACCGAGCGCATCGCCGTCGCGCTCAAGGACGGCGTGAACCTCTCCGACATGCTCTGCCTCACGTTCACGAACCGAGCCGCGCGCGGCATGAAGGAGCGCATCGACGAGCGCTTCACGGACCGGTGCATGGACACCCTTTACGTGGGCAACCTCCACCGCTTCTGCTCCCGCCTTCTCTTTGACAACGACGTCGTCTCCGAGATCTCGACGATCCTCGACGAGGACGACGTCCACGACGTGATCGAGGGCCTGCTCATCGAGAACATCCCCGGCGGCTGCAGAGGACGATCCCTGCCGGGCAATGCCGCCGACTACATCATGGCGCGCTCGGCAAGGCTCTTTCAGGAGGCGAACGGCTTCCCCGAGGAGACGTTTCATCGCACGCCAGAATTCGACGTCAACAAGAAGAACCAGGACGAGCTCGACGCCTTCGGACTGATCAAGGTCGACGACTTCGGCCGCTGCATCGAGCTCGACCATGCCGCGATCGACGCGGCCGCAAGGCGCTACCTCGAGTACAAGACCGCGCAGCACCTGCTCGACTTCAACGACCTGCTCCTCAAGGCCTGGGCCTGGCTCGACGCCACCCCCGAGGCCTGCGGGCGCTACGCCTGGATCCAGGTCGACGAGGTACAGGACCTCTCGCCCCTGCAGCTCGACATCGTCAAAAAGCTCTGGAACGACTCGATCGACAGGAGCGTGTGCGTCTACTTCGGCGACGAGCAGCAGGCGATCTTCTCCTTCATGGGCGCCAAGCTCGACACACTCAGGGCCCTTCACAAGACGCACGAGATCCACCGCCTCTACAGGAACTTCCGCTCGCCCGACTACCTGCTCAACATGTTCAACACCTATGCGCAGCGCGTGCTCGAGTGCGATCCCGAGTTCCTGCCCAAGGCCGAGAAGACGGTCGCAAGACCCGAAGGGGCCCTGCGCGCCATCCGCACGGCCACGCCGCAGTCGCAGCTGATGCTGCTGTGCGACCTGCTCGAAGGGCGACGCCCCGAGGAGACGACGGCCGTCATCGTGCCGAGCAACCGCGAGGCCGACGCCGTCAGCGCCGCCTTCAAGGCACAGGACATCGAGCACTTCAAGATCTCCGGCAGCGACATCTTCAGGCAGAACATCCTCAAGGCCGCCAAGGCCTACCTGAGCGTGCTCAAGGACGACTTCAGAAGCGCCCCCTGGGCCCAGCTCGTCTATCGGCTCAGCTCGAAGAAGAACCTCTCCCTCAAGAAGATCCGAGACTACCTTGCCGTCGAATTTCCCAGGCGCGGGCTTCTTGCCTCCGACCTCATGCTCTACAGCACGCATGACGAAAAGGAGCCCGTCAGCGCGCTCGAGGACTTCATGCGCGCCTACGAGGGCGAGCTCGTCGTCTTCGACACGGAGACCACGGGCCTTGACATCGGCCTCGACGAGGTGATCCAGATCGCCGCCGTCAAGCTGCGTGCGGGCGAAGTCGTCGAGCGGCTCGTGCTCTACCTTGAAACGGAGCGCGAGATTCCGAAGATGCTCGGCAACATCCCGAATCCGATGCTCGAGGAGTACGAGGCGCACCGCGCCGAGCTCGTCACGCCCGAGGCGGGCTTCAAGATCTTCCTCGACTTCGTGGGCTACGCGCCCGTCGTGGGCCACAACGTCGAATACGACGCCAACATCGTCAACGCCCAGTACGCCGTCCTCAAGGACCAGCTCAGGCGCGTGCGCGGCGATGCGGCGGGACCCGACGAGGACGTCGACCGCACCGAGCTCGTGCGCCGCTTCGACACGCTCAAGCTCTCCCATGCGCTCGAGCCCGCGATCCTCAAGGCCGCGGGCCTTGCGCGCCTTCCCTCGCACAAGCTCAAGGACCTCATCGCGGTCCTCGGACTCGAGGGCAGCAACACCCACAAGGCCGACGACGACGTCGAGGCGACCGGCAGCCTGCTGCGCTGGTTCCACGCCCAGGCCCGTCCGCTCGTCGAGCTCCAGCGGCGCTTCCTCTCCAACCCGAGCGTCGTGCGCATGTCCGACACGCTCAGGAAGATCGTGCTCCCGATGTTCCTCGAGCACAGGAACCTCATGTACCGCAGGATGCCCGCCGCCGACGAGGCGATCCTCGTCCAGGTCTTCAGGCAGTTCATCGAGGCCCTGCCCAACTACACGGACGACGAGGGCGAGATCGAGAACATCCGCAAGAAGCTCCCGCTCATCTACGAGTACCTCGACCGCGTGCTCATCAACACGACCTCACAGCCGACGCTCTACGCGCAGCTGCAGAGAAACCTCGTGCAGATCAACTCCCTCAAGGAGCCCGACCTCTGCTCGAGCGACATCGTGCGCGACCGCGTCTTCATCTCCACGGTCCACAAGGCCAAGGGGCTCGAGTTCGACAACGTCATCGTCACCAGCGTCATCGACGGCACGTACCCGTTCTTCAAGAACCACGACAAGGCCGACATCCTCGAGGACGCCCGCAAGCTCTACCTCGCCATCAGCCGAACAAAGCGCACGCTCGTCCTGACGATGCCCGCGGCGAACGCCTGGAACTACGCCCAGAGGCCCTCGCGCTTCCTCGAGAGCATCTCAACCTACTTCGAGAAGTCCTCGGCATAGCCGCCGGAAATCCTCTCGAACAGAAACGGCCCCTGCCTTCACGGGGGCCGTTTTCGTTGACGGACACGACGTCAGGCGGCTTCGGCTTCGAGGGCGCGCTCCTCGAACCTGCGCTTGATGCGCTTCATGAGGCGCACGTAGAGGTAGAGCAGCGGCACGACGGTGACGGCCCAGCTGATCGGATAGACGATCATCAGGGTCACGTAGTCGGGGCTTGCCGCGAAGACGGTCCAGACCCAGATGAGGCGCACGGAGCACACGCAGATGAGGGTCGCCATGGCGGGCGGCATCGAGTAGCCGTAGCCTCGCATGGCGCTTGAGGAGACCTCCATGAGCACGCTGATGGGCTCGAAGCTCGCCACCCAGAAGATGCGCGCCATCGCGAGCTCGACGACGGCCGGCACGTCCGTGAAGAGTCCGAGCATCGTGCGTCCGAAGACGAGCACGAGCGCCACCATCAGGACGGTGGCGACCATGTTGAGGCCCGTGGCGACGTAGGTCGCGCGCTTGCAGCGCTCGAGGTTCTTCGCGCCGTAGTTCTGGCTCACGAAGGTCGTGGCGGCCAGACCGAAGGCGTTGATGAAGCAGTAGATGTTGATCTCGATCGTGAAGGCCGCGACCGAACCCGCCATGGCGTCCGCGCCGAGACTGTTGATGGCGGACTGGATGACGAGGTTCGAGATCGAGAAGACCGCGCCCTGAAGGCCCGCGGGCCAGCCGATCCTCACCATCGGGCGCAGCGCCGTCATGTCGATCCGGAACACCTCGCGCGGCTCAATGTGAAGCGGGCCCTCGGCCGTTATGAGGCTGAAGAAGAGGAGCGAGGCGGCGAGCGCGTTGGCGAGGACGGTCGCGAGCGCAACACCCGCCGTTCCCATGCCGAAGGCGAGCACGAAGAAGAGATTGCCCGCAATGTTGACGAGGGTCGCCGCCACCAGCGCCCAGAGCGGCGTCTGCGTGTCGCCCTGGCTTCGCATCACAGCGGCGAGGAAGTTGTAGATCGCAATGAAGGGCATGCCGAGAAGATAGACGCGCAGATAGGTGAGCGCATCGTCTCTCACGGCCTCGGGCACCGACAGCCAGTCCATGGCGGGCCCCGCGAAGCACTCGCCGACGATCGCCGCGCCTATGCCGAAGATCACCGCCGTGGCGAGCGCCGTGTGCACGGCTCTGTTCGCCCGCTCGGGCTCCTTCATGCCGAGCAGCCTCGCCACCACGACGTTGGCGCCGAGCGCAAGACCCATGCAGAACGCAATGATGAGGCCGATGACGGGCACGTTGTTGCCCACGCCCGCCATCGACTCGTTCGAGACGAAGCGCCCGAGCACCGCAACGTCGGCAGCGTTGAAGAGCTGCTGGAGCATGCCTGTGAAGGCGAGGGGCAGGGCGAAGACGATCATCTTGTCCCAGATCGATCCGTTGAGCATGTCGATCTTCTTGTTCTTGCGGCGCATATCCTTGCGTTGTCCTTTGGCTGGCTGTTGTTCTGCCGTCGAGTCCGGCACTTTCGTTCTTCCGTTCATTCTACCGCCCCCCTTCCCGCCCTTCCAAGAGTCCCGAAACGAGCGCGGAGCAGTCTTTTGAGCGACCTCACCCGCGCTTGGCGCGTCGGCCCTTCGCGGCGAGGCGATAGCGTTGCCTCGGGTTCTGGCGCGCCTCGGTGGGCTCGATGACGCCCGCCTCCACAAGGCGCTTCACGCGCTTGGCGGCCGTCTGGCGGGAGACGCCCGCAAGGAGCGTGATCTCCTTGACCGAAAGACTGCCCGCCTCCGCGAGCCTCTCCCTGAGAATCGTCTCGAAGTCGGCCTGATCCGCACCCGCCAAAGGCGCTGCGGACTCGTCCGGAGCCTCCGCCCTCACCTCTTCTCTTATGTCGGCTTTTTCCTCCTCGGCCGCCTTTGCGAAGATGACCGTGAAGGCGGCGGGCGTGGTTTCGACGCGCACGGCGAGGCCGTCGGCCCCGCAGCCGAGGATCGCGGCAAACCCGAAGCCCGTGCCTTCGGCGGCGAGGCCGCCTGCGAGCGGCGTGAGGGAAAGCATGCGCGCGAGCCTTTCGTTTCGGCTCGCCCTGAGGCCCGCGTCCGAGGCGAGCGCCTCGGGCGCCATGCCGAAGAGTCCGCCCGGGCTCCTGATGTCGACGGCGTCCTCGAAGACGCGCACCCGCACGGGCATGCCTCGTCCTTCAGGCGAATAATCCCTGTGCTCAAGGGCGTTGACGAGCGCGGCGCGAAGGGCTCGGGCGAAGGCCCCATCCGTCGTTTCCGCGGCGGGCGCCCACGACGCCATGACGATCCTCTCCGCCTCCGCGGCCATTTCGGCGGCGGGGCCGGGCACGGGCTTCATGAAGAGCACTCTGCGGCCCTCGTCCGCGCCGTCGCCCCTCGGTCCCTCGAGGACCGACACCTCGAGCACGAGCCTCGGAAAATGCTTCTGCGGGAAGATCGAGCCGGCGACAAGGCCGCCGAGCGTCGGGCAGATCCTGCCGTCGACGCGGGTGAGGACGCCGAGCTGCATCAGGGCCGTCTCGTCGGAGAGTCTCGCGAAGACGTTCGGATGACGCTCCCTCGCAAAGCCGAGCATCGCGGCGATCCGCTCGGCCTCGAGCTCGTCGGGATTCGCGTGCTCGACGGGCTCAATGTCAAAGAGCGGCGGACAGCGCTCCTCCATCATGCGGTAGCGCTCATAGGCGGTCAGAGGCCTGGTGCCCTCGTCAGTTCTCAGAAAGGCGCCCGCACGGCCCGCGCCCTGCACGCGGGCGGGCCTGCGCCTGCGGTCGACCTCATGCACGCGCAGCCAGGCGACGGGCCGTCCGTCAACGGACGCAATCCCCGCCTCCGCGCGCACCTCAGGCTCCACCGCCCCGCGCGCCCCGCGAAGGGCCTCGACCGCCGCCTCGGCATCGAACCCCACCGCAGACCGCCATCCGTCCTCAGGATCGGGGCCGATCAGAATCCATCCGCCCGCCGTGTTCGCAAGGGCCGAAACCGTCGCTGCAAGACTCTCGTCGGGCGCCTTGAGCACCTCGACGCTCCTGCGCAGATTCGCGCCCCTCATGAGACGCGCCAGCACGCCGCCCGCGTCCTCATTCCCGACTTCAGACATGCCGTCCTCCCGACTTGACAAATCAACTGTAAACCCTTCCGCCGGGGTGCACTCCGTCCGCTCCCGCAGCCCCGTCGCGCAACCGGAAATGGCCCCGCGACAGCTCAAACTGTAAACATGTGGTACCGGAACTGTCAACCCCGCCCGCTGACAGTAACGCATACTTTAAACTACAGATCAGACATATTTTACCTTTACACTTGCCGACTCTCTTCCTCCGGCCGGCTCACGGAAAAGCATCCCGGTCATTTCCACTCATGACTGTAAACCACGCCAAACCACCTTTCCACCCTTTACAGTTGCAGTCCCTCCGTCACTCGAAAATGCATCGTCATGCAACAACTGGAGCTTCAGCTCGACGGGTTCCGATGCGCTTGTCTTCAGAGCCTGCGAGCCCGCCGTCTCGCCCCGAAGGACGGGCTGAACGCTGGTCGAAGATACTTTGCGAGCTGATTTTCATCGAGCGGCCTCGGCGCATTTTGAGGCCCTCTTTGGCGCGAAGACCGTACGTCCCCTTGAAGTGGCCTTCAAAATGCACCATGCCGCAACGGACGTTCTGATCCTCGAACCGATCCTTCGGGTATGGGCTGCACGAGGTTCCATCATCCCGGATACCTCAGGCGCGCCCGCGTACTCGGAGCCGCGGACGTCGTCGAGCGCTTCATCGTGAAGCAGTCCTGAAAACAATTCGGGCGCCCGCAGCATCTGCCGCAGGCGCCCGAATTGTTCTTGCCCGTCCCTCGACGGCGCCCTTTCCGGGCTTAGCCGCAGACCCAGAGGGCCGTGCGGTAGACGACGAAGGAGAAGGCGTAAGCGAGGAGCGTGTAGGCCACCCACAGGACGGCCGGCGCCTTCCAGGTGCCCATCTCGCGCTTGATGGCGGCGAGCGTCGCGAAGCACGACGGGCTGAAAACGAAGAAGGCGAGGAAGGAGAGGCCCATCGGGATCGTCCAGCTGTGCTGCAGGATCGGCACGAGGGCGTCCTCCGCGTCGCTCGCGGTCGCGTAGAGCGTGCCGAGCACCGAGACGGCCACCTCGCGCGCGCCCATGGCGGGAACGAGCGAGATGCACATCTGCCAGTTGAAGCCGATCGGCGCAAAGAGGGGCTCCAACGCGCGGCCGAGCATGCCCGCGAAGCTGTAGTTGATCGCGGGATCGGTCGCGCCGGCGGGCGCGCCCGGAAAGGTCGTCAGCACCCAGAGGAAGACCGTGAGCGCCAGAATGATCGTGCCCACCTTCTGCAGATAGATGCAGGCGCGCTGCCAGAGGCCGTGCGCGAGCGCGTCGATGCGCGGCAGGTGGTAGCTCGGCAGCTCGAGCATCAGCGTGCGGTTCTCGCCCTTGCCCGTCGTGTGCTTGAGGATCCAGGCGACGACGAGCGCGCCCACCATGCCGAGACAGTAGAGCGCGAAGAGCACGAGGCCCTGCAGGCCCACGCCCCAGACGGAGACGTCGGGCACGAAGGCCGCGATCATCACGGCGTAGACGGGCAGCCTCGCGCCGCAGGTGAGCAGCGGCGCAATGGCGATCGTCGCCCAGCGGTCGCGCTGGTTGCCGACGATGCGAGCCGCCATGATGGCGGGCACCGCGCAGGCGTAGCCCGAGAGAAGCGGCAGGAAGGAGCGGCCCGAAAGGCCCACCGAGCCCATCGTGCGGTCAAGCAGGAACGCCGCTCGCGGCAGGTAGCCCGACTCCTCCATCAGCAGGATGAAGAAGAAGAGGATCAGGATCTGCGGCAGGAACACCACCACGCCGCCCACGCCGCCGATGACGGCGTCGACGAGCAGGTCCTTCACGAACCCGTCGGGCAGGTGCTCGGCGCACAGCTCTCCGAGCATGTTGAAGCCCTCCTCGATCCACTCCATCGGATAGGCGGACCAGGCGAACACCGCCTGGAAGACGAAGAAGAGGATGATCATCAGGATCGTCACGCCGAGCCAAGGATTGAGCACGACGCGGTCGATGCGGTCGGAGAATTCGTCGGGGAAGATCTTGTCAAGCCCGAGCTTGCGCAGGATCCTGTTGAGGCGCGCAAGGTCGTCCTCCTCGGTCGCCTCGGGCACCCAAGACGACCAGGCGGATGGGTCGGAGAGAAGCTCGGTGAGCCTGTCGATGCCCTGCTTGCGCACGGCGATCGTCTCGACCACGGGCACGCCGAGCTCGCGCGAGAGGTCCTCGGCCTTGAGCTCGATCCCGCGGCGGCGCGCGAGGTCCATCATGTTGACCGCCACCACGGCGGGGAGCTTCAGGCGCTGCGCGGCCATGACGAGCTTGAGGCCGCGCCTCAGGTTCGTCGCGTCAAGCACGCAGACGACGAGGTCGGGCCTGCGCTCGCCGCGCGCGACGCCCTTGAGGACGTCGACCGTCACCTTCTCGTCGGGCGAGCGCGGATGAAAGGAATAGGTGCCCGGAAGGTCGAGCACGCGGATCTTCTCGGGCGCGCCGATGAGTTGGCCCTCGACGCGCTCGACGGTCACGCCCGCATAGTTGGCGACCTTCTGCTTCGAACCCGTCAGAATGTTGAAGAGCGACGTCTTGCCGGCGTTCGGATTGCCGAGCATCGCGATGAGCGGCCCGGACGGATAGATGTCAACGGTGGAGACGGCCATCAGTCGCGCCTCCTCACCTCGATGCAGCGGGCCTCGACCAACCTCAGCGCAAACGTCGAGACGCCGATGCGGACCGCGATCGGATCGCCGCCCAGAGCGGCCTTCTGCAACACCACGCACGGTTCGCCCGCGGTGAAGCCGATTTCCTCAAGCCAGATCTCCCAGTCTTCGGGAGCGCCTTCGGCATGGACGCCGACCACCTCGAGCTCGTCTCCGATGGCGGCCTTGTCCAGAGTGAATGTGTCGGACATTTTTATATATGGGGGGCTGATCCTTCGTGCCTCGGGCCGCCTCAGGGGTTCGGAAGCCCGGGTCCAGCCCCGTGGGTGAGAGCTGAGAAGGAAAATGATTCTCTTTTAGGTGACTCGCATTTTACCCGTTTGCGCAGCCGTCGGCTCGATTCCCTGAAAAAATTCCTCGCCCGCTTGGACCGCCTCCGCCTCCCGAAGAGGCGCGCTGTCACCCAAAAATGACAGTTTTCCCTTACGACGAATACTCCCAAGGGGGTATTTGCACCCATTTCACCCTAGTCAATCTGATGTATAACCCTTGAAAATCAATGAGTTAGAATGAAAGAATCCCCTGCCATTCAATGCGGTTCGCGCCTGACGCCGAACCCGCCTCACCAACGGAGTTCCCCCCTGATGACCGAGATGACCGCTCCCGCGCGCGTTCGCGAGATTCCCTATAACTACACGTCGCTCTCGGACCGCGAGATCGTGATCCGTCTCCTGGGCGAAAAGGCCTGGGACACGATTGAGTCTCTTCGCGGCTCTCGCCGCACCGGCCGTTCCGCCCGCATGCTCTTCGAAGTGCTCGGCGACATCTGGGCGGTCGAGCGCAATCCCTATCTGGTCGACGACCTGATCGTGCACCCGAAGCGCCGCAAACTGCTCGTGCGCGAGATGAGCCGCCGCCTCGAGGCCGTTCGCCAGCGCGCCGAGGGCAATGCCGACGTGCTTCGCCTCGCCTCCGAGGCGAGCGCCGCCGTGTGCCGCTTCGACAACAGCTTCCCGAAGCTCATCGAGCGCCGTGCCGAAGTGAAGCGCCGTCTGTCCGCGATCACCGATCCGGACAACATCCGCTTCGACGGCTTTGCGCGCGTCACGCACGTCACCGACGCCACCGACTGGCGCATCGAGTATCCGTTCGTCGTCCTCACGCCCGACCGCGAGGAGGAGATCGCGCCCCTCGTGCGCGCGCTCTTCGAGCTCAAGCTCACCATCATTCCGCGCTCGGGCGGCACGGGCTACACGGGCGGCGCCGTTCCGCTGCACCCCGACACGGCCGTGATCAACATGGAGAAGTTCGACCGCCACAGCGGTCCCGTCATGCGCCGCCTGCCGGGCGTCGAGGGCGAGCATCCCGTGATTGAATGCGGCGCGGGCTGCGTCACCCGCCGCATCGAGGAGGCCGCGGCCGCCGCAGGCCTCGTCTTCGCGGTCGACCCCGCCTCGGCCGACGCCTGCTGCATCGGCGGCAACGTCGCCATCAACGCGGGCGGCAAGAAAGCCGCCCTCTGGGGCACGACGATCGACAACCTCGCCTGGTGGAAGATGGTCGACGTCAACGGCCGCATGATCCGCGTCGAGCGCGTCAACCACAACTTCGGCCGCATCCACGAGGTCGAGACCGCCGAGTTCGACATCCACGAGCTCTCCGACGAGGGCGCGGTCGTCAGGACAGAGCGCCTCTCGATTCCGGGCCGCACCTTCCGCAAGGCGGGCCTCGGCAAGGACGTCACCAACAAGCTTCTCAACGGCCTGCCCGCCATACAGAAGGAAGGCACGGACGGCATCATCGTGAGCGCCGCCTTCGTGCTGCACCGGATGCCCGACTTCGGCCGCACGGTCTGCCTCGAGTTCTACGGCACCGTGGCCGAATCCACACCCGCCATCGTCGAGGTGCGCGACTTCGTGCGCGGCCATCCGACGGTCGAGCTTGCGGGTCTCGAGCACATCGACTGGCGCTACGTGCGCGCCGTCGGCTACCGTGCCAAGCTCGAGGGCCGCGGCATGCCCAAGATGGTGCTTCTCGCCGACATCGTCTCCGACAACGAAGCCGACCTCGACGCCGTGGCCGAACGCTGCTGTGAAATGGCGCGCGCCCGCGGCGGCGCGGGCGTCATAGCCCCCACGTCCGCCGCTCGCAAGGCCGACAGGAAGGAGCGCGCCCCCCCCGCCGCCCACGCCAAGCACCCCAACCCCTTCAAGCTCAACGAGGACGTCGTCATTCCGCTCGAGCGTCTCGGCGAATACTCCGACGAGATCGAGCGCATCAACATCGAGTTCTCCTTCAAGAACAAGATCCGCATCGCGGGCGCCTTCATCGAGCGCCTCGCCGACACCGCGCTCGACGAGCGTCCCGGCATCACCTTCGCGCGCGACCTCGCGGCCCGCGTCAGGACCCGCTGGGAGGAAATGCGCGCCGCCATGGACGGCGACGCCGCGCCCTATCTCGCCGAAGGCGTCGAGCCCCGCGAGGGCGAGACCGTGTTTCTCGCCATGCGCGACGGGCGCCTTCGCATCTCCGTCAAGCGCGAGATCCTCGAGATCCTCGCCGAGGCGCTGCCCGCCGACGTGATGGCCGAGCTTCACGCGCTCCACAAGAAGCACGTGAGGAGCCGCCTCTTCGTCGCGCTCCACATGCACGCGGGCGACGGCAACGTCCACACGAACATCCCCGTCAACTCCGACGACTACGGCATGATGCAGGACGCCGAGCACACGCTCGGGCGCATCATGAGCTGCGCCGTGAAGCTCGGCGGCGTCATCACGGGCGAGCACGGCATCGGCCTCACGAAGTTCGAGTTCGTCACCGACGAGGAGCTTCGTCCCTTCCGCGAATGGAAGAACAGGATCGACCCCGAGGGCCGCTTCAACAAGGGCAAGCTCATGCCGGGCGGCGGCCTCGAGCGCGCCTACACGCCCTCGTTCGAGCTCTTCCGCGCGGAGTCCCTCATTCTCGAAAATTCGGGCCTCGGCGCCATCTCGCAGTCCGTCAAGAGCTGCCTGCGCTGCGGCAAGTGCAAGCCCGTCTGCACGACGCACGTCCCGCGCGCCAACATGCTCTACTCGCCGCGCAACAAGATCCTCGCGCTCGGGCTGATGACGGAGGCCTTCCTCTATGAATCGCAGACCCGCCGCGGCCTTTCGCTCAAGCACTTCAACGAGCTCGTCGATCTGGCCGACCACTGCACGATCTGCCACCGCTGCGTCAAGCCCTGCCCCGTCAAGATCGACTTCGGCAAAGTGACCACTGCCGTCAAGGCCTTCCTCAACCGCTCGGGCCACAGGGATCTCAATCCCGCTGCGCTCGCGGGCGGCGCGCTCGTCGACGCCGTCAACCCGATCGCCGTGCGTGCGCTCCACGCGGGCGCCGTTCGCGCGGGCTTCTCGCTGCAGCGCCTCGGCAACGAGCTCGCCGAGAAGTACCTCGCCGCGGACCTTGCGCGCATTCGTGAAAAGCCCGCCAACACCACGGGCCGTCCGAGCCTCAAGGACCAGGTGATCCATCTCGTCTCGACGCCGCTTCCGGGCCGCATGCCCAGACAGACCATGCGCGCCGCGCTCGGCATCGAGGACGAGATCACGATCCCGATTCTTCGGCGTCCCGACATGCCCGCCGACGCCGAGGCCGTCTTCTACTTCCCGGGCTGCGGCTCCGAACGCCTCTTCGGCGACGTGGGCCTCGCCGTCGAGGCGATGCTCATGCACGCGGGCGTCCAGACCGTGCTCCCGCCGGGCTACCGCTGCTGCGGCCACCCGCAGCTCGCCTACGGCGAGACCGCCAAGGCCGAGAAGATGATGACGGAGAACCGCGTGCTCTTCCACCGCATGGCCAACACGCTCAACTACCTCGACATCAAGACCGTCGTCGTGAGCTGCGGCACCTGCATCAAGGCGCTCGACGAGTACGAGTTCGACCGCATCTTCCCGGGCTGCCGCATCATCGACATCCACGAGTTCCTGCTCGAGCGCGGCATCACCATGCCCGTGCACGCCGACACGTACCTCTACCACGATCCGTGCCACACGCCGCTCAGGCTCAACCCGCCGCTCGAAACGGTCAAGAAGCTCACCGGCGCCAACGTCGTGCAGTCCGAGCGCTGCTGTGGCGAGTCGGGCCTCTTCGCCGTCAAGCGCCCCGACATCGCCTCCCAGGTGCGTCACCGCAAGTTCGAGGAGATCGAGAAGGCCAGGGCCAAGGCCGGCATCAAGGGCCACGTCAAGATGCTCACCACGTGCCCCGGCTGCCTGCAGGGCCTCTCCCGCTATGAGGAGCGCGCCGACATGGACGCCGAGTACATCGTCGTCGAGATGGCCCGCCAGATCCTGGGCGCCAACTGGCGCGACCAGTTCATCCGCACCGTGAAGAACGGCGGCATCGAGAAGGTTCTCGTCTAGGAACGCCTTCTCTCCGGGCCGCCCCTTTCCCTGCCCCGCAGTTCGCAGCCGCGTCCGACGGCTTCGCGCCCCGGCGTCCAAACACGCCGCCTCATGGTTTTTCCTCTCGCGCGTGCGTTTCGAAATGCAAGCGTATTCTTCAGAACAGGCTCGGGGCGCGCGCCCTGACTTATCCTTCGGCTAAGAGAAACAACACAAAGAAGGAACCCACACATGCTCAACGACTAGCAGAAGGCCGTCGTCAAGGCAACTGCTCCCATCCTCGCCACCAACGGCGAGGCGCTGCTCGCTCACTTCTACTCGCGCCTCCTCACCCACAATCCTGAGTTCCAGCAGCTCTTCAACATGACGCACCAACGCACGGGCTCCCCGCCGC
>ENA-ORLU01000825-ORLU01000825.1-human-gut-metagenome-genome-assembly--contig:-NODE-825-length-26876-cov-6.913840_pt1 | contig 26876 bp, 28 predicted proteins | sample MGYA00243009_ERZ508833 | MGnify/ENA primary metagenome ERZ508833 (study PRJEB26277, sample SAMN04329763) | human gut metagenome | biome: human-associated habitat | host: Homo sapiens | place: USA...
AAAAGACAGCTTTTGCCCTGAAAGTTCAGGGCGAACAAGCTGTCTTGTAATGTCCGCGGTGCCACCTGAATTACCGGAAGTGCCCGGTCGCTCACGCGCTCTTTGTTTAAGCGCTGTCCCTATAACGCTGGACCTGCGGCGCACCTACTTAGCGGCAGACGCGCTGCCGTGTTCAGTTTGCTGCTCCCGGGTGTTCGTTCACGCGGCGCACGGGCGCGGCTCTCAGCTGTGCCGCACTCTCTGGGCCGGACGGCCCGCGCTACTTTTCCCGTTCCTTGCATTTGTTGTTTTAAGATAGCACGTTGGCGGCATTTTGTCAACCTTACCGCGCGGCATCGGGGAAAATTCTGTGTTTTTTCTTGTCAGGATGCGCATTCTCTGGTAAAATGGAAAAAAGCGACATTCCGCAAAAACAGATTCTGGAGGAGATCATGAAGCACACACACCGCATCATCCGTCTGCTGACCCTCGCTGTGGTCAGCTGCGCACTGGCAGCCCTGCTGAGCGGCTGCACCAAGGAGGAATTCATTGCCGGTTACAACGAATTTATGTTCGGCGACTGGCTTCCCGCCTACGGAAGCACCTCCCAGTCGGCTGCACCGGGCAGCAGCACTGCCAGTGACCCCGACCACGTCTATGCCGAGCCTAACCCCGAGTGCGATGCCAAGATCGCATCGCTGATGAGCCAGCTGTACTCGCTGGAGTCCTCGGCACGGTCGGATGTCAGCAGTGCCATCCAGAGCGCAAAGGATGAATACCACGCCCTGCCGGCTTCTCAGCGCACCTTCGGCAACAAGGTCAGCATCGCCTACAGCCATCTTTCCTCTGTGGAAAGCACCTACGACAGCGCCGTCTCCTCGGTGGTCAGCGAGATGCGCAGCGTGCTGCGGCAGTATAACCAGCCCGAAACCGTGGCCGATCAGGCATGGAGCTACTATCAGTCTGCCAAGAGCAGCATGATCTCCAGCCTTGGCGGCTGACCCTCAACTTAATAGTGCATCCGCGAGGCCCTGTGCTGCCAGATATCCGGCGTACAGGGCCTCATTTAAGTTGTTGCCGTGCCCGCCGATCTCGATCAGCAGACTGCCGGTGGTCAGGTCCTGATTATAGAACCGGTAGCTGAACAGCACCGGGCGGGTAAGGCCGGGGTATTTTGCTTCCATGCTGCGCTCCCACGCAGCGGCAAAGCGCAGGTTCTGCCGCCATGCGGGCAGCTGCACGCTGGTGCCGTTATCGCACCCGCAGATGATCATCACCTGCGCCGCCTGCCGTCCGTCTATGGTGCATACCGGGGCGCAGCGGGTACCGTTTTCCCGCTCGATGGCGTCGCGGTGGACGTCCAGCACCACCTTGATGCTGGGGTACTGCGCCAGATACTGCTGCACCACCGCCCGGCTGTTGGCGTAGCTGCCGGTGTAGCTGGGGTAGTCGTTCAGGGTCTCGTCGTGCAGGGTGCAGATGCCCGCCGCGTTGAGGGTATCGGCCATCACCCGCCCCACTGCGCACATATTGATGCTGCGGTCGGTGCTGCGCGCCCCGTCCCCGGGGGTGAACCACAGCCCGGCAGAAAGGCGGTAGTCCTCGGTAGCGTGGGTGTGCATGATGAGCACCTGCGGCGCGGCGCTGTCCTTTTCAATGGCAAAGGGCAGGGGCTGCGCCGCCTCGGCGGCAATGTCTGCCGCCGTCTGCCGGGTGTTATTCTTGATACTGCCCGCACCGCAGGGAATGTACTTTTCGCCGCTGCCATGCCCGAACTGCTGCTCCGTCACCGTACCTGCATCGGCAGGGCGGGCTTCGTCCGGCTGCAGCGCCACAAAATACCGCTCCACTCCGGTCTGCACCGGGACGTCAGCTTCCTGCGCCGGAGATGGCGCGGACACGTCCTCCGGCACGCTTTCCGCAGATGCCGCAGCGCGGCTCTCCACGGCCTGCTGTCCCAGATGCAGTAAAGTCTGCGCGGCAGGCACCGGCGCTGCCAGAAAGGCCGCCAGCACCAGCGCAGCGCTGCGGGCAAAGATGCACAGCGCTGCAAACAGCACCGCAGCCTGCAAAAAGGGCACTGCCCTGCTCTGCCCCGCAGGCAGACGCCAAGGCTCTCTGCTGCGCATGGCAAGACCTCCTTTCCGACCAGTGGGACGATTCAGAATGGCTTCCGCTGCGCTCTAGCCATGTTCAGCGGAATAATTATTTTTAATTTTGGGGTTCAGGAAAGTCTGCGGACTTTCCTGAACCCCTTTTTCACAGGGAGGGTCGTAGAGGACAGCGCCGCGCTTGCACAGCAAGCGGCGCTGCAAATGCCGTTTGCCGCCACGACCCCTCCCGTGAAAATGCGTTTGGAGCGCTCCGCAGAGCGCGACAAACGCGAAAATTTAAAAATTTCTTCCGCTATTGATGCCCAGAGCGCACGCGGAGGGCATTTCAAATCGTTCACCCCGTCAGCCAGCAGAGCTGCTGCACAGTAAGGCGGGGCTGCACGGCGCGGTTGACGCTGCCCGCCAGCAGAGCCGCGCCGTGGGCGATGACGCTGTCCAGCGCGCGGGGCGTGACCACAAGGTCTGCGCCCTCCTGCGCCTGCATCAGGGTAGGGATGCCCGCCGCCACCACCGGCACGCCCACGGTGTCCCGGGTCAGGTGGCGGGTGTGGTCGGCCTGCGCCGGGTAGAGCCCGGTGTCCGAAAACTGCACCGTGCGCCCCAGCCGCTGCCCCTCGGCGGAGCAGAGACTGTCCACGCAGACCACCGCCGCCGGGTGCAGCTGCCCCACCAGCGCCGCCGCCAGCTGCTGAAGCGAAAGCCCGGTGGCCGCCGCCACCCCGGGCGCAACGGCTGCTACCGGCCGCAAGCCCCGCACCGGCGGGGCAGCGCCCGCGCCCATGGTGACAAGGATGCGCTGCACCGTGCGCGGGCCAAGGGCATCGGCGGTGATGCGGCGGTTGCCCACCCCCAGCACCAGCACCGGCCCTTCCGGCGGCAAAAGGGCGCGCAGCTCCCGGGCGCACACCTCGATGACGGCGGCGTCCCGCTCGTCCAGCACGCTGACGCTGGGCATTTCCAGCGTTACATACCTGCCCCGGGGACGGCTGAGCCCCTCGCGGGCGATCTCCACCCGGGTCACTGTCACCCCGCCGTGGCGGGCGGTAGCCAGCCGCACCCCTGCGGGCAGCGGCTGCGCCGCGCCGCTGAACAGCTCGTCAGCCATATCCGTAGTACGCATTTTCCACACTCTCCGTTCCTTTTTTGGGGCAAAAGCCCGCCTTCTTGCCGGAAAGTATGGGAAAAACAAAACTTTTCCAAACAAAAATCAAAAAAACGCTTGCGCTGGTACGCGAAATATGGTATCATAGGGTGCGCTGTTATAGGTAGCCAAGGAGGTGGAACGAATGCCTAACATCAAATCTCAGAAGGACCGCGTCGTGCAGGCTGCTGCAGAGCAGGCTCACAACAAGGCCATTAAGACCAACCTGAAAACAGTCGTCAAGAAGGCAGACGCTGCCATCGATGCGAATGCCGCTGACAAGGACGCAACCGTCCTGGCTGCTGTTTCCGCGATCGACAAGGCTCGCGCTAAGGGTGTCATCAAGAAGAACACCGCCAGCCGCAAGATCAGCCGTATGGCAAAGCGTGCTAACAAGAACGCTTGATCGCGCAGTTTGATTGACGAACAAAACCTCTGTACCGGGTACCCGGCACAGGGGTTTTTGTTTTTTCCGCTGTTATGTCCCGCACAGCGCGGCAAGGCTCTGCCGCTGCACCGGCTCCAGCAGCTGCTCCGGCGGCAACGGCTGCGGCGGCACCGCCATCCACCACGCCGCCCACGCGGCGGGCACAAGCACTGCCAGCGAAAGCCCCGGGTACAACAGCGCCGGCTCGTGCAGCCACGGGCTGCCCGGCGGCAGCACCAGCGCCGTGCACAGGCACAGCGCCGCCCACAGCTCCCATAATACGGTCTGACCGCTGTGTTTCATCCGCTTCACCTCCGTTTTGCCCCCAGTTTACCAGCCGCCGGGCGCAAAATATAGCGAAGCAGCGCGGACAAAGTGATGATGTTCTCTTGTATTTCTTTAGCGGGCTCGCCCTCTCCGTCACCTGCGGTGACACCTCTCCCAAAGGGAGAGGCCTTGGCAAAGAGATGAAGTTTGTGTGGACTGCCAAGGGCTCCCACTTTGAGGGCCGACTTCCCCCGGCCGGGGGAAGATGTCGCGCAGCGACAAAAGGGGGAATCTGGCATCGCGTAGCGATGACTGAGAGGGCGAGGATGCTGCCCGCAAACGCATCCTATTATTCAGTTCTGGTCGTGGCTCTTGCCCACAAGGCTGCACACCACGCCGCAGACAAGGCTTGCGGTGATGCCTGCAGAAGCAGCGGTCAGCCCGCCGGTCAGGATGCCGACAGCGCCCTTTTCCGCCACGGCGGTGCGCACCCCTTTTGCCAGCAGATGCCCGAAGCCCAGCAGCGGCACCGTCGCCCCCGCACCGGCAAACTCTGCCAGCGGCGCATACAGCCCCACCGCCGAAAGCACCACTCCCGCCACCACATAGCCGGTCAGGATGCGTGCCGGGGTCAGCTTTGTCAGGTCGATGAACAACTGCCCCACCGCGCAGATGGCGCCGCCTATTAAAAATGCCCACAGATAGTTCATTTCAGCTCTCCTTTTCCGGTGCGGTCAGCTCTACCAAATGTGCCACCGCCGGGATGCTCTCCTTCTGTAAAAAGGTGGTCTGGCTCATCAGCGCCCCGGTGGCGATAAACAGCACCCGGCGGCTGCCGCGGCGCAGCAGCTTTGGCAGGATATGCGCGCAGAGTACGGCGGCGCAGCAGCCCGCGCCCGAACCACCGCTCTTTACCCGCTGCTCCCCGGCATCGTAGAGCAGACAGCCGCAGTCTGCGTGGTTTTTCAGCAGCAGACCCTCTGCCGCCAACAGCTCCCGCAGCATCTGACTGCCCACCAGCCCAAGGTCGCCGGTGTAGATGCAGTCGAAATCCCGCAGTTCTGCATGGGTATCAGCAAGATAGTGCAGCAGGGTGGCAGCTGCTGCCGGTGCCATGGCTGCGCCCATGTTGTTGATATCCTTGATGTTATAATCCTGCACCCGGCCAAGGGTTGCGGCGGCAATGCCCACCCCCTGCCCTGCCGGACGCAGCAGGCAGCACCCGGCGGCGGTAGCCGTCCACTGGGCGGTAGGAGTGCGCACCGCGCCGTAACTCAGTGGGGTGCGGAACTGACGCTCTGCCGCGCAGAAATGACTGGAAGTCATCGCCAGCAGGTTCTGTGCCGCCCCGCTGCTGCACAGTGCCGCGCCCAGCGCCAGCGCCTCCGCCATGGTGCTGCACGCCCCGAACAGCCCCGCAAAGGGCACGCCCAGCTCCCGCAGCGCGTAGCCGGAGGCGGTGCACTGCGCCTGCAGATCTCCCGCCAGCGCAAGGTCCACCTGCTCGGCGGGCAGAGACGCCTTTTGCAGGCAGAGCCGCGCCGCCCGCAGCTGCAACTGCTTTTCGGCGGCTTCCCAGCTGCACTGTCCCAGCCGATTGTCGGTGGTCAGTTCGTCAAAGCCCGCTGCCAGCGGGCCCTCGCTCTCTTTTTTGCCGCCCGCCGCCGCCTGTGCGGCGATGACCGGCGGGGTATGGAACAACAGGGTATCGCCCCGGCGCTCTGTCATAAAAAATTTCTCCTTTTCTGCAAAAAATGCCCCGGAACGTGCTATACTGGTGCTGTGGCACTGCAATATCCGGCGGGGCTGTTCCGTATTATAAGGCAGAAGCCCCCAGCAGCCACAGCACCACACCGTACACCACCGCCGCCAGCGTGCCGTACACGATGACCGGCCCGGCGATGAGGAACATCTTGGCGCCCGTGCCCGGCACCCGTCCCTCGGCTTTGAACTCGATGGCCGCACTGACCACCGCGTTGGCAAAGCCGGTGATGGGCACCAGCGACCCCGCCCCGGCCTTTGCCGCCAGCTTCTGGTACCAGCCCAGCGTGGTCAGTACCGCCGAGAGCAAGATCAAGGTGCAGCTGGTCAGGGTGCCCGCCGCTTCGGCGTCCGCGCCCTGCCGCAGAAACAGCTGCCGCAGCCCTTCGCCCAGCAGACAGATACCGCCGCCTACGCAGAACGCCCAAAGGCAGTCTGCCAAAAGCGGCGAGTGCGGCCCGGCCTTCTGCACCCGGCGTGCGTATTCCTGCGCTGTCATCTTCATCTTCCCGCGCCCCCTTTTGCGGATAGTCTGCCCGGGGCGGCGGGTGCTTATCCTTTTTTGTGAAAGAAGGTAGGTTCTATGCGTTCTTCCCATCATCGCAACCATCACGCCCGCCGTCTGCTCTGCCTGACGGCGCTGGCCTGTTTTGTGGCGGGCGGCACTGCCTACGCCTGCACCCGCAAGGCCGCCGTGCCGCAGCTGCCCGAGCTGTCTGCCGAGAGCCTTGCGCAGCCCGCCGAATACGGCGTGCAGCAGAGCACCCTTACCGCCGCACAGGCACAGGCCATCCTGGATGACCCCCGTATGATCCTTGTGAGCCGCACCCACCCGATAACGGAGGACTATCCTGTTGAGACCAAGGAATGCGGCTCGGCTACCGCCATCAACAAGACTTTGCAGACTGAAGCCGCCGATGCCTTTCTCTCCATGCAGGCTGCTGCCGCCAAGGACGGCGTGGATGTGCGGATGCAGAGCGGCTACCGCAGCGTCAGCTACCAGAAAAAGCTGTACGACAACAAGACCCAGTACTACCGCAACAAGGGTCTGAGCGAAGCCGCCGCCCGGGAAAAGGCCGCTACCATCGTCAATCCGCCGGGCTGCTCGGAGCACAACTGCGGCCTTGCCGCCGATCTGAACAGCCCGGAGCACACCACCCTTGACACCGGCTTTGCCGACACCGCCGCCTTCCGCTGGCTGTGCGAGAACGCGGAACAGTACGGCTTTATCCTGCGCTACCCCAAGGAAGCCGAAAGCGTGACCGGCATCACTTACGAGCCGTGGCACTGGCGCTATGTGGGCGCGGAAAACGCCGCCCTGCTCAACCAGAGCGGCCTGTGTTTGGAGGACGCGGTAGCCGTTTTGCAGCGCATTGCCGCCGGGGAGACCGTGACCGGTTAAAATCCGATGAAAACTGCCGGAAAACCCTGTGGGGTGCGTTGCAATTTACCTGCCGTTATGGTAAGATAAATACAGTCTGCCCGTGTGCGCGGTGCAGCCCCGCACCCCGACAAATGAATTCAACAAAAGAAGGAATATTTTATGATAAACCGCACAAAACTCTCTGTGATCGCCGTCAGTGCCGTGCTGGCTGTTGCCCTGACCGGCTGCGGCGGCAGCGCTTCTTCCGCGCCGTCCTCCGTGTCCAGCGCCGCCACCTCTGCACCGGCTTCTAGCACTGCCGCCCCGGCGGCGGATACCACCGAAAACGGCACCGCCGATCTGGACAGCGCCGTGGAAAGCCTGCTGGCTGCCAACCCCATCTCCAACCAGTTCGAGATCGCCGCCATGAACATCGAGTACGACTTCGGCCTGAAGGCTGAGGACGTAGCCGCCTACAAGGGCGTGAAGAGCAATGACAACGGCGATGCCGGCCTTGTGCTGGTGGTGGAAGCTGCTTCCGGCAAGGCACAGGACGTGGTGACCGCACTGGAGAGCTACAAGCAGGATCAGGTGGCTTTCTACGGCAACTACGCCGAGTTTGCACAGGCACAGAGCAACGTGGAAAACGCCATCATCTCCTCCAAGGGCGACCGTGTGGTCATGGTGATCGCTTCCAACGCGTGCTCCGCAGACCTGAACAGTGCTGTGGACAGCGCCCTGAACAGCTGAATCTGACCTTCTGAGCCGGTGCCATCTGCGGCATCGGCTTTTTTCAGTAGAAAAGCCCTCCACTTGAGATGGCTTCCCCCCTTGGGGGGAAGCTGTCGCCGCAGGCGGCTGATGAGGGGTATTTCTGCTGAAGCTGCGCCCGCATCCGTCATGCCACCTTCCCCCGGCCGGGGGAAGGCTGAGTCTGTAATTCCGTGTAAAAAAGGAGGCTGACCCCTTGGTTTTCAGCACCATCATCTTCCTGTTCCGCTTTTTGCCCATCACGCTGGCGCTGTACTATCTTGCCCCCGCAAAACTGAAAAACACCGTGCTGTTTTTGTGCAGTCTGGTGTTCTACTGCTGGGGCGAGGTGCGCTTTTTCCCGGTCATGGTGGCGCTTATCCTCATCAACTATCTCAGCGGCCTTGCCATCGAGCACTTTGATGCAAAGCCCGCGCTGCGCCGCTTCTTTCTGCTGGTGGCGCTCATTGGCAGCTTGGGGATGCTGTTCTACTTCAAGTACGCAAACTTTGTGCTGCGCAGCGTGAATGCCCTGCTGGGCACCGCCTTTGCCGAAATTCAAGGCATCGGCACTTTGCCGCTGGGCATCAGCTTTTACACCTTCCAGACCCTTTCCTACTCCATCGACGTCTACCGCCGGGATGTAAAAGCCGAGCGCAACATCATTGATTTCGGCGCTTATGTGGTCATGTTCCCGCAGCTCATCGCGGGGCCTATCGTCAAGTACCGGGACGTCTCCGACCAGCTGCACGTCTACAAGCACCGCTATAACCTCAAGCAGATTGAAGAGGGCATGACCCTGTTCACCTTCGGTCTTGCCAAAAAGGTGCTGCTGGCGGACGCCGTGGGCGCGCTGTGGACGGACATCATCGGGGTGGCTGACAGCCCCTCCACTACCTTTGTGGGTCTGGCAAACGCCTCCACCCCGCTGGTGTGGCTGGGCATCATCGCCTACAGTTTGCAGCTGTACTTCGATTTTTCCGGCTACTCCCTCATGGGCATCGGCATGGGCAAGATGCTGGGCTTCGACTTCCCCGCAAACTTCAACTACCCCTATATCTCCGCTTCCATCACCGAGTTCTGGCGGCGCTGGCACATGACCCTGTCCGGCTGGTTCCGGGAGTATGTGTATATCCCGCTGGGCGGCAACCGCAAGGGGCTCAAGCGGCAGATCTTGAACCTGTTCATCGTGGAGCTGCTCACCGGCATCTGGCACGGCGCGAACTGGAACTTTATCTGCTGGGGCCTTTACTACTTTGTGCTGCTGGCTGTCGAAAAGCTGTTCCTGCTGCCCTACCTGAAAAAAGGCAGGGTGTGGCCGCACCTGTACACCCTGTTCCTCGTGGTGGTAGGCTGGGCGATGTTTGTGGGCAACGACACCGGCGTATCCTTCGGGCTGCTGTTCCAAAAGCTCTTTGTCCCCTCCGGCGGGGTGTCGCCGCTGTATTTCCTGCGGAACTACGGCGTGCTGCTGGCGGTAAGCGTGGTGTGCTGCACCCCGCTGATCGAAAAGCTGTGGGACGTGCTGCGCAAGAACGTAGTCACCCGCTGCGCCGCCATCCTGACGCTGCTGGTGGTCTCCACCGCCTATGTGGTAGGCAGCACCAACAGCCCGTTCCTGTACTTTAACTTTTAAGGAGGCGGGAAGATGTCCAAACACGAAAAAAAGACCTCCTCCCTTTTGCACTACCCGGTGCTGGTGGTGTTCAGCCTGTTTTTCATCGGGCTGTTCGCGCTGGATATGGTCACCCCGGACCGCAGTTACAGCGAGCTGGAAAATACCACCCTCAGCCAGCGCCCGGCGCTGACCCAGTTCACCGCCAAGGGGCTGAACAGCTACTTTACCGCCTACACCAAATACGTCAAGGATCAGGTGGCGGGGCGCGACCAGTGGATCAGCCTGCAGAGCGTGGTGGAGACCACTCTGCTGCAAAAGCAGCAGAACGGCGGCATCCTGCTGGGCAAAGAGCACATGATGTTCCCCCGCACCTACGGGTTGCTTTCCAGCGAGGAGCGCACCCTGCCCAAGAACACCGCCGCGCTCACCAGCCTGTGCCAGCGCTACCCGGGCAAGGTGAATGTGCTGCTGGCACCCGCCGCCAGCGATATCTACAAGGAGAACGTACCCGCAAGCGCCCCCCTGCTGGACGAGGACGGCTATCTTGACCAGCTTTCCGCCGCGGTGCAGGCGGCCGGCGGCAGCTTTGTGGACGTGCGCCAGACCCTTGCCGCCCACAAGAGCGAGTATATCTACTACCGCACCGACCACCACTGGACGAGCCTTGGTGCCTACTACGCTTACAGCCAGCTGTGCGATGCCCTTGGCCTTACCCCCTTTGACACCGCCGCCCACACTGCGCTGACTGCCGACGGCTTTTACGGCACCCACTACGCCAAGGCGCGCACATGGAACGCTGTGCCGGACGTGATCACCTACTACGACCTTGCCAACACCCTGACGGTATGGAACGTGACGGCGGCGGGTCAGCCCGCCGAGGGGCAGACCACCGGCCTGTATGATACGGAGAAGCTTTCCGTCTACGACAAGTACGCCATGTTCCTGCACGGCAACAACGGCCTGAGCCGGGTGCAGGGCAACGGCAGCGGACGCATCCTTGTCATCAAGGACAGCTACGCCAACTGCTTTGTGCCCTACCTGACCGCCAACTACGCTGACATTGACGTGGTGGATTTCCGCAACTACAACTACGGCTTGGATCAGCTGATCGCCGATAACGGCTACGACCAGATCCTTGTGCTGTACAATTTTGACAGCTTCAAGAGCGACCCCTACCTCTACCGCGCCGGGGTAAAAGGCTAAACTGCCAAATGCCGAAATTATTGCAGTCTATTTTCACAAATTTGCAGCCGCAATTTCATGCGTCCCGCCAGTTTTTGCACAGATGTGCCAAAACCCCTTGATAAAATCCGACTGCTGTTGTAGAATGACCATATAGAGAACAATGCTCTATCGGCACTTGGATATAGACGCCGTGGGATCGGGATGCAATGCGGCATTTCCCCTTGACAAAGGAGTATTGAAAATGAAAAAGATGAATTATCCCGCAGATTATGCGGTACTTTCCAACGAAGAAATGACCTATACCACCGGCGGCGGCACGATCGATGATGCTGCCGGGATCGCCACTACTGCCGCAACGGTCGTAGGCGCTGTAGTGCTGGCTTCCAGCTATGTCTGGGGCATTGGGCAGGCACGCACATGGCTGCAGCAGGAGGGCAACAAAGACGGCAACTTCTTTACCGTGCTGGGCCGCGCTACCGATGCCATTGCCGCCGATATGGGCAAATCTGCCAGCAACTTTGTGCGGGACGCTGTTTCCGCCACCACGGTAGTGGCACTGGCTCCCCTGAGCGCCATCCTGCTGATCGTGCGCTGAACCTTTTAATCAGATAAAACGGTGCGTTTGGGTGCACCGTTTTGGATAGCTTTGTTTCAAAAGGAGTGTTATTATGGAAAAAATGATGATGCCCGCGTACTACAATGTACTGTCCACTGAGGAAATGACCTACACCGAAGGCGGCGCTACTGCCACCATGACCGAGGCTCTGCTGTGCTGGCTGATTCCTCCGTACGGCTGGTTCAGAGGCGTGACCGCTGTCCGCGACTACCGCCGTAAGAACCCCAACACTTGGACTGAGACCGGTCTGGATGCTCTGACTGCCGACATGAACAAGGGCGCTGCCAACGCCATCCGTGACATCGCCTGCACCGCTTACATGATCAGCTCCAGCGCTACCGGTGTCGGTCTGATCATCAATGCAGCAGTCATCCTGCTCTGATCCATCTTCTCTCATAAGACCGGCTCGGAGTACACCAAAGAACAAAGCAAGCGGAGGCGCTGCCCGAAAGGGCAGCGCCTCCGCTGTTTTTATAGGGTTCTCTTTTAGCTTTCATCTCATGTATCCAAGTTTTCGTCTAAAACAGGGTGCATTTTAGACGAAAGTGCAAGTGTATGAGACGAATCGGCCTTACTTCTCCAGCGCATCCCTGCGGACATAGCAGGTGTTTTTGCCTGTGCCAAGCCTTTGCAGAACGCCTTTCCGGGTCAGCTCCTTCAGTTCCCGCAGCACTGTAGATCTTGCAATCATCGGGCAGGCTGCCACCACCTCTGCACTTGTAAAACGCCCGATTTTTCCGTTGACATAATGCTCCACGATCTGCTGTGCCGTGCTCCGTGTTCCCTCTGCGTTCACCAGCCCTACGCGCTGTTCAAACTCAGCATAGCAAGCCAAAATGATCTTCAGCATATACCGGATAAACGGCACCGGGTCATTCGTTCCCTCATACCAGCCCTGATCGATCTGCTGCAACACCTCGTAGTAGGTATCCTTCGTTTTTTCGATCTGCTTTTCAATGCTGATATACTTTCCCACCTCGTACCCGCTGCGGTAGAGCAGAAGCAGCGTCAACAGACGGCTCATCCGACCATTGCCATCGTTAAAAGGGTGGATACACAAAAAATCGCATACAAACGCCGGGATCACCAGCAGCGGGTCCACCTTTTCCTGTAAAAGCGTCTGATTATAGCTCTCGCAGATGGCCTGTATCGCCGCAGGCGTTTCATAGGGTGCCACCGGCTGAAACCGGGTCACCTGCGTGCCGTCCGGTCTGGTCTCGTTGATATAGTTCTGTACGTTCTTAAAATGTCCTCCGTACGAAACGCCTGCATACTGCATCATGTCCCGATGCAGCTGAAGGATATAATTGGAGTTGACCGGGATCAGATCATGGTTTTCATGGATGGTGTTCAGCACCTCTCGGTACCCCATGATCTCACTTTCGTCCCGGTTGCGCGGTGTGGTTTTATCGGCCAGCAGCTGCTTCATGCGGGTATCGGTCGTTACGATGCCCTCGATCTTATTGGAAGCCTCTGTGCTCTGTATTCTGGCAATCTCCACCAAACGATCCAGTTCTGCCGGTTTCTGGCGCACATAAAGCTCCTGTCGGCCTTTGCATTCATGGATCTTTGCCACATACGAGAGCGTTTCCATATCCCACATCCGGTCTGCCAGTTGTCCGTAGTCAAAGCTTCTCATACTGTGTTTCCTCCTTCTTGCTGCGGTTCTTTCGTCTCATGATACCCGTCTTTCGTCTCAATCATACCCCATTTTAGACGAAAGCGCAAGTGTGTGAGACGAATCGGCCTTGCGCAGACGCAAAAAACGGCGGCACGCTCCGATGGAATGTACCGCCGTTTGGTTTTTATGCGTTGAACATATCCTTCAGCTTTTTGAAGAAGCCCTTACGCTTTTCGTAGTTTTCTTCTTTCAAAGTGCCCTCAAATTTTTTCAGGGCATCGCGCTGGGTCTTGTTCAGCTTTTTGGGGATCTCCACCTCGCACTTGACGTACATATCACCGCGGCCACGGCCGTTCAGGTACTGGATGCCCTTGCCGCGCAGGCGGAAGGTGGTGCCGCTCTGGGTGCCCTCGGGCACGGTGTACTCCACCTTGCCGTCAATGGAGGGTACGGTGACGCTGTCGCCCAGCACAGCCTGACTGTAAGTGATGGGCACGGTGACCCACACATCGTAGCCGTCGCGCTGGAACACCTCGCTGGGGCGCACGCTGACCATGACGATGACATCACCGGCGGGGCCGCCGTTGGTACCGGCATCGCCCATGCCGCGCAGTGCAAAGCTCTGGTCGTCGTCGATGCCCATGGGGATGGACACCTCCAGCGTCTTTTTGGTGGCTACCTTGCCGCTGCCGTGGCAGACCTTGCAGGGGTTCTTTACCAGCTTGCCCTTGCCGCCGCAGCGGGAGCAGGGCTGCTGGGTCTGCATCACGCCAAAGGGGGTGCGCTGCTGGCGGATGACAAAGCCGCGTCCGCCGCAGTCCGGGCAGGTCTCGGGGCTGCTGCCGGCGGCGCAGCCGGAGCCGTGGCACTCAGTACACTCCTGCTGACGGGTGATGGTAATGTTCTTCTTGCAGCCGTGCACGGCCTCGTCAAAGCTCAGGGTGATGCGCACCCGGATGTCCTGACCCTTGCGGGGGGCGTTGGGATTTGCCTGACGGGACGAGCCGCCGAAGCCGCCAAAGCCGCCGCCGAAGATATCGCCAAAGATGTCGCCCAAGTCCACGCCGTCGCCGCCAAAACCGCTGAAGCCGCCGGGGCCGCCGCCGTTCTGTGCTGCGTAGGTGGGGTCAACCCCGGCAAAGCCGTACTGGTCGTACAGCTGGCGCTTCTTCGGGTCCGAAAGCACCTCGTTTGCTTCGTTGATCTCCTTGAACTTTGCCTCGGCGTCCTTATCGCCGGGGTTATAGTCCGGGTGGTACTTCATGGCAAGCTTGCGGTATGCCTTTTTGATTTCGGCATCGCTTGCGCCCTTGGATACCCCCAGCACTTCGTAATAATCACGCTTTTCCTGTGCCATATCCACTCACCTCTCCGGGAACGCCCTCCCCGGGTAACGCCCCGGTCGGTTCCTCACTCTATAAACCAGCAAGAGCCGCTCCGGCCTAAACCGGAGCGGCTTTTGCTTTATTGCGCCTGTGCCCGCCGGTTTGGCCGGACACAGCGCTTTGTTTCAGACTTAGACTTCCTTGAAGTCGGCATCCACAACGCCGTCATCGTTGGGCTTTTCGTTGGCTGCGCCTGCGTCAGCACCGGGCTGTGCACCGGCGGCCTGCTGTGCGGCAGCGGCTGCCTGATACATCTTCTCGAACACCTGGCTCAGGGCTTCCTGCTTTGCCTTGATGTCGTCCACGTTGCCGGACTGGACAGCGGTCTTCAGGTCGGCCAGCTTGCTCTCGGCCTCGCTCTTCACGTCTGCGGGCAGCTTGTCGCCGTTCTCCTTCAGCATCTTCTCGGTCTGGAACACCATCTGGTCGGCACCGTTGCGGATATCGACCTCTTCACGCTTCTTCTTATCGTCGGCAGCAAACTGCTCAGCTTCCTTCACAGCCTTGTCGATGTCCTCCTTGGACATATTGGTGGAAGCGGTGATGGTGATGTTCTGCTCCTTGCCGGTACCCAGATCCTTGGCGCTGACCTTCACGATGCCGTTGGCATCGATATCGAAGGTAACTTCGATCTGAGGCACGCCACGGGGAGCCGGAGCAATGCCGTCCAGATGGAACACACCCAGACTCTTGTTGTCGCGGGCAAACTCACGCTCGCCCTGCAGCACGTTGACCTCAACAGAGGGCTGGTTGTCGGCTGCGGTGGAGAACACCTGGCTCTTGTGGGTGGGGATGGTGGTGTTGCGGTCGATGATCTTGGTGCACACGCCGCCCAGCGTCTCAATACCAAGGCTCAGCGGGGTGACATCCAGCAGCAGCAGACCCTTCTTCTCGCCGTTCAGAACGCCACCCTGAATAGCAGCACCGACAGCCACGCACTCATCGGGGTTGATGCCCTTGAAGGGCTCGCAGTTCAGTTCCTTCTTCACTGCGTCGTAGACAGCGGGGATACGGGTAGAACCACCGACCATCAGCACCTTCTTCAGGTCGGAAGCGCGCAGACCTGCATCCTGCAGAGCCTTGCGCACGGGGGTCATGGTGCGGTCGACCAGATCAGCGGTCAGTTCGTTGAACTTTGCGCGGGTCAGGGTCATATCCAGGTGCTTGGGGCCGGTAGCATCGGCGGTGATGAAGGGCAGGTTGATCTGGCTGCTCATTGCGCTGGACAGCTCGATCTTAGCCTTCTCGGCAGCTTCCTTCAAACGCTGTGCAGCCATCTTGTCCTTGCGCAGATCGATGCCGTTCTCGGTCTGGAAGGCGTCTGCCATCCAGTCGATGATGCGCTGGTCGAAGTCATCGCCGCCCAGATGGGTATCGCCGTTGGTGGCCAGAACCTCGGTAACGCCGTCGCCCATCTCGATGATGGACACATCGAAGGTGCCGCCGCCCAGATCGTAGACCATGATCTTCTGGTCGTCCTCTTTATCCACACCGTAAGCCAGAGCAGCTGCGGTGGGCTCGTTGATGATACGGCGGACGTTCAGGCCGGCAATGGTGCCTGCGTCCTTGGTGGCCTGACGCTGGCTGTCGTTGAAGTAGGCAGGCACAGTGATGACAGCCTCGGTGACGGTCTCGCCCAGATAAGCCTCGGCGTCAGCCTTCAGCTTCTGCAGGATCATAGCGCTGACCTGCTGGGGAGTGTACTCCTTGCCGTTCAGGGTCACCTTGTGGTCGGTGCCCATCTGACGCTTGATGGAAGAAACGGTGTTGTCGGGGTTGGTGATAGCCTGACGCTTTGCAACCTGACCTACCAGACGGTCGCCGGTCTTGGTGAAGCCGACAACGGACGGGGTGGTGCGGGCACCCTCAGAGTTGGCGATGACAACGGGCTCGCCGCCCTCCATAACAGCCACGCAGCTGTTGGTAGTACCAAGGTCGATACCAATAATCTTACTCATAATGAAGTCTCCTCTCGAAAGAACAAATCTTGTTTATATGATGCTTATGATGATGTCAAGCGGATGTTATTGCAAACTCCCTTGCGGGAGGTTCGGCTTATTTATTCGGCCACCACAACGGTTGCATGGCGGATGATCTTGTCACCCAGCTTGTAACCCTTCTGGAAAACGGTGACCACCGTGCCGCTCTCCTGCCCGTCCGGGGCGGGGATCTGCTGCACAGCATTCATAAAGTTGGGGTCAAAGGGCTTGCCCAGCACCTCGATCTCCTCCACATGGAGGGCTTCCAGTGCCTTTGCCGCCTTATCCAGCGTCATGACCACGCCCTTTTTGTAGTTCTCATCGGTGGTGGGGGCGTTGGCAGCCATATCCAGCGTATCCAGAATGGGGATGATCTTTTCCACTGCGTGGGAAACACCGTCGCCAAACTTCTGGTCGGCCTCGCGGGTGGAGCGCTTGCGGTAGTTGTCGTACTCGGCAGCCATGCGCAGCAGCTGATCCTTGGCCTGTGCAGCGTTCTTTTCCGCTGCATCCAGCTTTGCCTTAACGGCTTCCATCTCCCGTGCCTTCTTGTTGAACCAGCCGCCGTCCTTCTTCTTGTCCTCTTCGGTGGCAGCTTCGGCAGCAGCCTGTTCGGGCGCTGCGGCAGCGGTCTTTTCCTCGGGGGCAGTCTCCGGCTGCTCGGTCTCGGGCACCGTGTTCTTTGCTTCTTCGCTCATTCCAGATCCTCCTTATAGATCACAGTCCGCCGTGGTACGGCAGCCTGCGGGGTGTCTTTTCGTTTGCCGCTCATGCCCTCGCCCAGCTGGTCTGCAAACTCGTGCAGCAGGGGCATCAGCTTCTGGAAGGGCATCCGGGTGGGGCCGATCAGGGCAATGGAGCCCCACAGCCCGCCGCCTACCAGATACCGGTCGCTCACGATGCACAGCCCGGGGATCTGCGGTTCCAGATCCTCGCCCAGCAGCACGCTTTCGCTGCGGTTTTCCGGGGGTGCGATCAGGCTTGCGGCCTGTTCCTCGTCGTTCAGCAGGGTAAGGATATCACCCACCCGGCCGTCCAGCTGCGGCCAGTCCAGCAGGTACTGCTCGCCGCCCAGAAATACATGGGGCTTTACGCTGTCCTGCAGAATTGCGGCTGCGGCGCTGACCACCGGCACAAGCTCCGGTGCGATCTGGCTGCACAGCTCGCTGAGCATCCGGGTGGAAAGATCCACCGGTGCCACAAAGGTAAGGTTGCGGTTGAGCAGCGCCGCAAGGGCGGCTGCATTTTCCCGGGAAAGCCCGGTGCGTACCCGCGCCACCCGGGTGCGGACGTAACCGGCGGTGGTCACAGCCAGCACAGCGGCTGCGCTGCGGCCCACCTGCACCACCTCGTAATGGGCGATGCACAGATCCTCGGCGCAGGGGGTGCTGACGGCGGCGGTGCAGCCGCTGATGGCGGCCAGCGCCTTGGCAGCGCCCTGTGCCAGCTTTTCCGGCTCGTGGTCAAGGCTGGCGAACACCGCATCCACCCGGGCGCGGGTAACGCGGTCCAGCGGCTGATCATCGGTCAGCAGGTTGTCCAGATAATACCGGTAGCCCTTGGCGCTGGGCACGCGGCCCGCGCTGGTGTGGGGCTGCTCCAGCAAACCCAGCTTTGTCAGCGCCGCCATCTCGTTGCGCAGCGTTGCGCTGGACACTGCCATGTCAAAGTAGTTTGCCAGCACGCTGCTGCCCACCGGCTCGCCCTCAAGGCCATACAGCGCCACGATTGCCTGCAAGACCCGTTGCTTGCGTGCATCCATCGTCATAGCGCCTGCCTCCTTTTTGTATCGCTTTTGTTTGTTTAGCACTCCTTGTTCCTGAGTGCTAAGACCATTATAATCGTTTTTGCCCTGCTGTCAAGCCCTTTGCAAAAATGTTTATAAAGATTCATAATTCTGTCATAAAGGGGGTGTGAACTCCCTCAGTCAAAGCCTGCGGCTTTGCCAGCTCCCTCGGGGAGGGAGCCTCTGGCGCGCCCGCAAGCTTTGCACTTTAGCCGGAAACTTTACCGCTATGCCAAAGGCCCCATCCCAGAGGGGGCTGGCATCGCGCAGCGATGACTGGGGGAGTTTGTTTCCCACGCCCCAACCCGTGAAAATGGGGTACAGAAACGCCCGCAGGCGTTTCTGTACCCCGAAATATAAAATGTTTTCCGCTGATGATGGCCAGAGCGCAGCGGAGGCCATTCAAAATCGTCCCGCCTTACTCTTCCATCTGCTTTGCCAGAAAGGCCGCTGCCACCGCCACTGCCTTGCACTGGGCGTCCTCCGGGCAGGCGGTGCGGTCCTCGGTCAGCAGCCCCACCGCGCCGGTCACGTCCCCGCCCGCCAGCACCGGCGCGGCGCATAGCAGCACCCGGGGTGCGCCCTCGCAGGGCAGCAGGGTCTTTTCCGGGCTGCCGGGGCTCTGGTAGGGCTTGCGGGCTTCCATCAGCTTTTCCAGCGGCTGGCTGATGCTGCGGTCTGCCAGCTCCCGCCGCCCGCTGCCGCTGACCGCCAGAATGCGGTCCCTGTCGCACACAAAGGCGGTCAGCGCAAACTGGCGGCTGAGCACCTCTGCCAGCTGAGCGGCAAGGGTGTTCACCTCGCCCATGGGCGAATACTTTTTAAAGATCACTTCCCCGTCGCCGGTGGTAAAGATCTCCAGCGGGTCGCCCCGCCGGATGCGCTGGGTGCGGCGGATCTCCTTGGGGATCACCACCCTGCCAAGCTCGTCGATGCGGCGTACGATACCGGTTGCTTTCATTTATAGTGTCCTCCTTTTGGTTTCCTTTGTATGTAGTATCTGTCAGCGGCGGCAAATTATACCGGCAGCGCATTTTTTGCTTTGCCCGCCGCATTGCGTTCCGGGCGGGGTTCTGCTACAATAAATAGGAATAAACCCAAAGAAAGCAGGTGTCCGCATGGCACACATCCTTATTCTGGGCGGCGGTGCCGCCGGACTGGCCGCTGCGCTGGCGGCTGCACAGGCCGCGCCCGCTGCCCGCGTCACGGTGCTGGAGCGCAACCCCAAGGTGGGCAAAAAGCTGCTGGCTACCGGCAACGGCCGCTGCAATCTGGACAACACCGCCATTGCGCCGGAAAAATACTTCACCGCCGACCCCGCCGCGCTGCGGCCCCTGCTGGCGGCGGTGGATGCCGCCGCGCCGCTGGCGTGGTTCGAGCAGCTGGGGCTGTACACCCGCACCGATGACGCCGGGCGGGTATACCCCTATTCCAATCAGGCGGCAGACGTACTGGCGCTGCTGGAACTGCATTTGCAGCGGCACACCGTACAGCTGCGCTCCGGCTGCACGGTAAGCACTCTGCGCCAGAGCAAGGGCGGCTACGCGGTGCAGTTTGCAAACCCCGAGGGCGATATGGAAAGCCTGCGGGCAGATGCCGTTATCTGCGCCATGGGCGGTGCTGCCGGGCCGCAGTTCGGCACGGACGGCTTCGGCACCCGCTTTGCCGCCGCCTGCGGCGGGCAGATGCGCCCGCTCTACCCCTGCCTGACCGCCCTGCAATGTGCAAAGCCGAACAAGAGCCTTGCGGGCATCCGCGCCAAAGCCGCCGCCCGTTTGCTGGACGGCGACCGGGTGCTGGCAGAAGAGATGGGCGAGGTGCAGTTCACTGACTACGGGCTTTCCGGCATCTGCATCATGCAGCTGTCCGGCCTGCTTGCCCCCGGGCGCAGCCCGAAGCACCCGGCGGTGGAACTTGATCTCTTCCCCGCTGTGCCGGAGACAGAGCTTGCCGCCCTGTTTGCGGCGCGTGCACCGCTGCTTGCCGAGGACACGGCGGCAGCGTTCTGGCTGGGGCTTTTGCACGGCAAACTTGGCCGCGCCCTCTGGGCTGCCGCCGCCCTGCCGGACGCCGCCCCCCGCGCCCTGCCCGCAGGCAGCTGGCAGAAGCTTGCCCACACCGCCAAGCACTGGCGGTTCGAGGGGCTTACCCCCTGCGGCTGGCGGCAGGCGCAGACCACCGGCGGCGGGCTTGCTCTGACCGAGGTAGAGTCCACCTTCCAGTTCAGGGGCTGTCCGGGGCTGTACTTCGTGGGGGAAACGCTGGACTGCGCCGGAAGCTGCGGCGGCTTCAACCTGCACTGGGCATTCGGCAGCGGCCTTGCCGCCGGGCGGGACGCCGCAAAGCACCTTTGCAGCCGAAAACGGTAACAAAAAAGGGCTCCTGAAGCGCCAGCTGGCGCTTCAGGAGCCCTTTTTATTTTTACTCGCCCTTGGAGAGCAGCTTTGCACGCTCCAGTGCGGGGCGCAGTGCCAGATACAGCACCACGGCGCAGGCAGTGGAAGCCACACTGTTCACAAAGGTGACGCCGCCAGCGATCTTGGTCAGCGCCTGTGCCACGGTGTACTCCTGCCCAAAGATGTACACGTTGCGGAAGTAGCCAAGGAAGGGGTCGGTGAACACGTTCAAAAGCAAGCCGGAACCCGCAGAGACGATCACCTTGACCAGATACCCGGCGCTGTGACGATCCTGATCCCGCAGCTTGAACACCTTATGTGCCACGGCACCGCAGGTGATGCCGATGATAAACTTGAGCACGAAGGTGGTAATGGCGTAGCCCGGGTCACCGGCAAGGATATCCGCCAGTGCCAGACCGATGGCACCCGCCAGACCGCCGGATACACCGTCCAGCAGCAGCGCCGTCAGGGCGGTAAAGGTGTTGCCCAGATGGAACGAAGAGCCGCCGTAGAACGGGATACGGAAGAACAGGTAGGCCACAAGGCTCAGCGCAGCCATCACGCCGGTAAGCGCCAGCTCGTGCACCGTAAAGCGGCGCTTGTACAGTACACTGAAAAACAGGATCAGGATAACGACGACTGCCAGCAGCAGCCACATTGCAGTAGTAGACATGATACTTTCCCTCCAATCACGCCGATAACCCCACAAAACTACTTGACATTTGGGTGTCCGGCGGGTATGCTCCTATTATACGCAGAACTGACCCTATGAAAATACCCAGAATAAAGTTTTTTTATGGGGTCAGTTTGACAAAATGCCTACACGGGAGGGACATTCTATGGTACATCTGACCACGGCACTGGACCCGGCCTCGGCGGTACCGCTGTACGAGCAGCTCTACCGCAGCCTTGCCGCCGAGATGCGGGCGGGCACTCTGACGGCGGGCACCCGGATGCCCGGCAAGCGGCGGCTGGCGGCGGAGCTGTCGGTGTCGGTGAACACGGTGGACACCGCCTACCAGATGCTGGCAGCCGAGGGCTACCTGACTGCCCGGGAGCGCAGCGGCTTTACGGTGCAGGAGTATCTTGCCCTGCCGCAGGGGACGCAGCCGCCCGCCGCACCCTCTGCACCGGCGGCTGCGCACCCCGCTGACACTGCCCCGCCGGTGCAGTTCGACCTGTCCACCCGGGGCGTGGACCCGGGGCTGTTCCCCTTCCGCACATGGGCACGGCTGCAAAAGGAGCTGCTTTACTCCGCGCCGGAACTGCTCACCCCCGGGGATGCCCGGGGTGATGCCGCTCTGCGGCAGGCGCTGGCCGGGTATCTGGCCGAGTACCGGGGCGTGCAGTGCGACCCGGAGCAGCTGGTGGTGGGCGCAGGGCTGGAATATCTGCTGGGGCTGCTGGCCCCGCTTCTGCCCGGCCCTGCTGCCGTGGAGACACCCGGCTACCCCCGCGCCCGGCAGGTGCTGGAAAACAACGGCGTGCCCTGCCGCTGCCTGCCGGTGGACGCGGACGGGCTGTCGCTGACAGCTCTTTCTGCCAGCGATGCGGCGGTGTGCTACGTCACCCCCAGCCACCAGTTCCCCACCGGGGTCACCATGCCCGCCGGACGCCGGGCAGAGCTGCTGCACTGGGCAGCCCGCGCCCCGGGGCGGCGGTACATCATAGAGGACGACTACGACTCGGAGTTCCGCTTCGACACCCGCCCGCTGCCCAGCTTGCAGGGCATGGCGGGCGCAGACGGCCCGGTGGTGTACCTGTCCACCTGCTCCCGCAGCCTTGCCCCGGGCATCCGCATTGCGTACATGGTACTGCCCCGGCAGCTGCTGGGCGCATGGCAGGCCAAATACCGGCTATACTCCGGCACGGTAGGGCGGTTTGAGCAGCAGACGCTGGCGCGCTTTATCACCGGGGGGTATTTCACCCGGCACTTAGCGCGGGAGCGCACCGCCTACAAAGCCCGCCGGGATGCGCTGGTGGCGGCGCTGCGCACCTCCTTTGCACCGGAAGAGCTGACCCTTGCGGGGCTGCACACCGGCCTGCACCTGCTGGCACAGCTGAAAGACCCGCCGCCGGACGCCGCCCTGCGGGCTGCTGCCCGGCAGTACGGGGTGCGCTGTTCCCTGCTGAGCGACTACGACCTGACCGGCACGGCGCATTCTGCCGCCGGGACGCTGGTGCTGGGTTACGGCTCGCTGCCGGATGCAGACTGCGCCGCCGCCGGGGAGAGGTTAAAAAAGCTCTGCACCGCCGCCCGGGAAGCATCGGACACCGTATAGTGCCCGCCCGCCCACTCCCCGGGCAGGGCGTCAGCGGTGATATCCACCGGCTCGGCGCTGGTGGCTAAAAATTCCAGCGTGCGTTCCAGTGTAGCAAGGTCTACGGCGGTCAGACTGGTCAGCAGACTGCTGCTCACCTCCCGCAGACCCTGCGGCAGGGTGGTGGGCAGCAGCTCCAGCGCCTGCCGGAAAAATGCATCCCACACCGCCGCCCGTGCGGCGGCGCTGCGCCGGGGCGAAAGAGAAGTGTCGGCATCCAGCGCCGCCAAAAAGCTGTGGGCATCGGCAGCGGAGATGCCCTGCACCCCGGGGCCCTTGCCGTACCGCGCCAGCTGCTCCGGTGTGAGCGCCCCGGTAAAGCCCACCCGCACTGCGCCGTACCGCGCCGCCAGTTTTGTCAGCACCGCCGGGGCGATGGCAAGATAGTCGGTATCCTCCGGCAGGGCGAATACCTCGCCCAGCGCTTCCCGGCAGCGGGCGGGTCCTGCGGCTGCGTAACAATCCGCAAGGGGGACGTTCTTGCCCCCAAAGGGCACTTCCAGCGCGGCGGGCACCGCCAATAGATGGATGCAGTTCTGCCCGGCGTTCAGGTAAGCCAGCACAAAGCCCGGAGTCTCGTCTGCCACGCACAGCAGCACGGTGCACCGGTCGGTGGCTTTGGGCAGACGGATGGGCACCCCACTCTGGCTTTTTGCAGCCTGCCGCAGACTGCTGCGCAGCTGGGCGCGGCTGAGCAGCACCGTGCCGCCCACCAGCGGCAGCAGCACCAGCAGGGCGGCGCACAGCGCCGCCCAGAAGGGACGCCAGCCGCTGCGTTTTGCGTGTTTCATGGCTCTTTCCTCCTTTTTGTGCATAAAGCATGACCCAACGGGCGACCCTTTATGCAGAAAGGCAGGGATGCTGTATGGATAAAGCAGAAAACCCCAACGAAAAAACCGCGAGGAACAGGAGGACTTCTGGCTGACGCTGGAACCCCTTCCCGCACCCGACCCCGAAAAGCCCTCCGCACCGCATGAGGAGTAATGGCGCTGCATAGGATGCAGTAAAAAAGGGGGGATGGGATGCCAGAGCGGTTCATGCGGGGAATCGAGGCTTTGAACGGCATCGTGTGGGGGCCGATGGGGCTGGGGCTGCTCTTCGGCACCGGGCTGCTGCTGACGGTGCGCACCGGGGGCTTCCAGCTGCGGCGGTGGGGCTACTGGATGCGGCATACCCTCGGCGCTATCCTGACCGACCAGAGCGTCACCGCCCATACCGCCCGCGAGGAACAGGCCATCAGCCAGTTCCAGAGCCTGTGCACCGCGCTGGCGTCCACCATCGGCACCGGCAACCTTGTGGGAGTGTCTACCGCCATCCTTTCCAGCGGGGCGGGGGCGGTGTTCTGGATGTGGGTCATGGCGCTGCTGGGCATGATGACCAGCTACGCCGAGAACGTGCTGGGTATCTACTACCGCCGCAAAGACCCGGCGGGCGGCTGGCGCGGCGGGCCGATGTACTACCTGCGGGACGGCCTTGGCGGCAAGCCGGGGCGGGTGCTGGCGGTGCTGTTTGCCGCGTTTTGTGCGCTGGCAAGCTTTGGCATCGGCAACCTGAGCCAGCTCAATTCCATCGCGGGCAATCTGCGGGCGGCTTTTGGCGTGCCGGAAGCCGTCACCGGCGCGGTGCTGGCGGCAGTGTCGGCGGTGATTTTGCTGGGCGGGCTCAAGCGGGTGGCTGCTGTAGCGGAAAGGCTTGTCCCCGCCATGGCGCTGCTGTACATCGTAGGTGCGCTCACCGTGGTGGGGGTGCACATCACCGCCGTCCCGGCGGCGCTTGCCGCCATCGTAAAGGGTGCGTTCGGGCTACGCGCCGCCGGTGGGGGCATCGTAGGCTATGGGCTGTCCCGGGCGGTCACTTGGGGCTTCAAGCGGGGTGCTTTTTCCAACGAGGCGGGGCTTGGCTCCTCGGTGATGGTACACGCGGCTTCCAACGTAAAAGAGCCGGTGCAGCAGGGGATGTGGGGCATTTTTGAGGTGTTTGCGGACACCATGGTGGTGTGCACTCTGACGGCGCTGGTGGTGCTGACCTCCGGCTTTGTGGATCTGGACACCGGGCGCATCGCCGCCGGGGCGGCGGGCAGTGCGCTGGTAGGGCAGGCCTTTGACGCCGTGTTCGGCACACTGGGGTCAAAGCTCATTGCGGTGTGCATTCTGCTGTTCGCCTATTCCACCACCCTGGGCTGGAGCTGTTACGGCTGCAAGGCTGTGGAGTATCTTTTTGGTGCGGGGGCAGGGGCAGGCTACCGGGTTCTGTTCGTGGCGCTGATGCCGGTAGGCGCGGTGATGCGGCTGGACCTTGCATGGACGCTTTCCGACACCTTCAACGGCCTGATGATGCTGCCGAACCTCATCGGCGTAATTGCGCTGTCCGGCACGGTAGTGCGCATCACACAGAACTATCTTGACCGCAGACTGTACGGCAGCCCCGCGCCGCCGCTGTTGTCGGCGGGTGAGACGATTTAGAATGCGCTCCGCGTTGCTCTGCGCATCATCAGCGGTAAAAAGATTTTTAATTTGTGGGTTCTGAAAAGCCTGCGGGCTTTTCAGAACCCCTTTTTCACAAGTGGGGTCGTAACCGGAAGCAGTCGCGCCGCGGTTAGCGTCCTCGCCCTCTCCGTCATCGCTGCGCGATGCCACCTCTCCCAAAGGGAGAGGCCTTGGCATGGCGGTAAAGTTTCCGGCTTAAGTGCCAAGTGACCGGTTTCGCCAGAGGCTCTCCCTTTGGGAGAGCTGGCGCGTTAGCGCCTGAGAGGGCGAGGACGCTTGCGGGGAGAGCTGTCAAAGCCGTCAGGCTTTGACTGAGGGCGTTCCCCTATAACGCAGCAGAGCCGTCCGGTAGTTGCCGGGCGGCTCTGCTGTGCTTATTGGAAAGGATCGATCGGGAGATGGCAATTGTTATGTTTTGCCGGGCGCGGCTTTTTCAGCCGGGCCCGGACGCGGATGACCGATGCTCCGGTCACACGCTTGACGGGGCGTAATGATGCCTTTAGCCCCTATCAGGAAGGGAGGTTCTGTGTCATGCTTAGTGTACCACGATTTGCCCGTTTTGGACGATTTTCGGCACGAATCGACCCGCAAATGCGTTGAAACGACCCGGCGGCGCAAAAGCAGCCGGACGCACCCGCAAAAAGCAGAAAACCGCCCGGCTTGCGGTTACCGGACGGTTTTCTGTCTCTATAGGAAAATATGGGAATGACGTGCTTTCAGAGTACATCTCTGTCTCTGCATTATACCACCGGCGGCAAAAAAAGTGGAGTGCTTTTGCACGAAATCCCCAATAATGGCTCGAAATGCCTTTTACCGGGCGGCATCGCGGCGCAAAACGCCAGCCAAAGCAAAAAGGGACTGCTGCACAGCGCTGTGCAGCAGTCCCTGCGGGGTTATAAGGGGTTACGGGTCAGCGGGCTCAGCCGCGCTGCTGATAGGTCTTCCAAGTGCGGATGACCTCCAAGCGGCTTACGCGGCTGCCGGGCTTGAAGCTGCCGTCCTGTGCAGACATCAGGCCGGTATCCACTGCCCAGCGGATGGCCTGCAGCTCTGCGGCATCGGCTGCCACATCGTTGAACAGTGCCGTGCTCTGGGTAGCGGGCTTGCCTGCGGCAGTCCACAGTGCAACAGCCAGCTGCTGACGGTTAGCGGGGATCGCCACACCCTCGGGCAGAACGCTCTTCAGGTAGGCGGTGGTGCCTGCAATGTAAGCGCCTACGCCAACGGCTGCGCCGCCCACAGCGGCTACCATCACGATAGCGCCGCCGCCGTCATCGCTGGGTGCGGGTGCGGGAGTCGGGGTGGGAGTCGGGGTCGGCTCAGGATCGGGAGTCGGAGTCGGGGGGGGAGTCGGCTCGGGATCAGGAGTCGGGGTCGGAGTCGGATCCGGGTTGGGAGTGGGAGTAGGATTGGGATTCGGGTCGGGAGTAGGATTCGGATCCGGGTCGGGATCGGGAGTCGGATTCGGATCCGGGTTGGGATCGGGGGTCGGATTGGACACAACGTAAGTGCCCACCTTTTTGGTAATGGTCCCGTTATAGTTCTCGTCCGCCTTCACCTGAACGTACACATTGTAGTTGCCGGGGGCGGTGGGGACAGTCTCGCTGCGGTCGGTGTCGGTGCCGTACAGCAGGGTGGTCTGCGGGTCAGCACCGTTGTACTGATCGCCCTTGTAGGTCAC
>ENA-ORLU01000826-ORLU01000826.1-human-gut-metagenome-genome-assembly--contig:-NODE-826-length-26845-cov-4.494957_pt1 | contig 26845 bp, 28 predicted proteins | sample MGYA00243009_ERZ508833 | MGnify/ENA primary metagenome ERZ508833 (study PRJEB26277, sample SAMN04329763) | human gut metagenome | biome: human-associated habitat | host: Homo sapiens | place: USA...
TATAATAACAAAAATACTATAAATATTATAAATATAATAGATTACTAAGACGGTAAAGCCTTGAAATATCAATAATATTATAAGTATTATAAATATGGGAGTTTCTACAACATGCGGAAGTGGCAAAAAGTATAAAAACTGTTGTGGTAAATAAGTGGATATTTAAAATTTATTAAGTTTAATAACTTGGGTGCGAAATATTAAAAAAATAAGTGAAAAAGGGTGTGGAAAACATTTTAAATGTGGACATCCTTTTTTTAATAATTAATGTTAAAATATAATTAGGAGTTGATAGTATGTTAAATCCAAAATTAGAAACTGAAAGATTAATATTAAGAAGATATGAAGAAAATATCTTAGGGAAGATAAAATTTTTATAGAGAAAAGGATTGGTGAATTTAAATGATAAAAAGTATGGTTTTTGATATTGGTAATGTTATACTTAATTTTGATGTCGAAAGAGTTTTAAGAGAGTATACTTCTTTAGAAGAAGAACGAGAGTTTATTTTAAAGAATGTTATAAATTCGCCAGAATGGTTGGGTTATGGTTTAATAGATACGGGATATCTTAGTAGAGAGAGTGCTATAGAGATTGTTTGTGATCGGACTAATCATCTAAATGATAGACTTATTAATGATTTTTGGAATAATTATGATAACTATGCTTTTGTTGATAAACGAGTTTTAGAGATGATAAAGAAATTGAAAAATGAATATAAAATTTATTTGTTATCAAATATAAATCAAAATACTTATAATTCAGTTAAGAAAAGTGGTTTATTTGATTTAGTAGATGGGTATGTATTATCTTTTCAAGAACACATGATTAAGCCATATGAGGGTGTTTTTAAAAGATTGATAGAGAAATATAATTTGGTTCCTGAAGAGACTTTATTTATAGATGATAATCTTAAAAATATTGAGACTGGAAAAAAACTAGGGTTTATTTCTAAAAAAGTGAAACCAGATAATTATGAGGATTTGTTTGAGACTATTAAAGAAGAATTAAATTTTTCCAAAAAATTGCACTTTTGAAACAGATAATATTATATTTACTAAAGTATTTAGGGAGTTGGTTGATGAATATTTAGCCTTGGTAAATGATAAAGATATTCAAAGAATGACTTTAACTAAAGAAAAAAAGTATGATAAAGAAAAAGAATTAACATGGATTGATAATGTTCTAGAAAATAACGAATTAGTATTTTCTATGCTTGAAAAAGAAACTTATAAATTCATCGGTAATGCTAGTTTGGAAATTATAAATAAAGAGAATGCAGAGATAGCCATTTCAATAAAATCCACTATGCAAGGCTATAGCTATGGAAAAGAAGCTATTAATGGATTGATTAATTATTCTAAAGAAGTTTTAAATTTTAAAGAACTAATAGCGGTTATTTTTTCTAATAATAAAAAGAGTTTGCATTGTTTTGAGAGATTTGGCTTTCAGGAATATAGGAGAAAAGAAGATGTCAAGATAGAAAATGGTAAATCAATTGCTGATGTTTATTTAAAACTTAAACTTTAAAATGATTTTTATCCTAAAAAGATAATATTTATAGTATAATTAAATTAGGTAGGTGGGTTAGTTATGACATTTACTTGGTTAGTGTTATTTATTGTCTTGGTATTTATTGAACTTGCTACTGTAAACTTAGTAACTATTTGGTTTGCTATTGGTTCTTTAGTAAGCTTCTTTGTTAGTTTATTTACTGATAATACTTCTTTGCAGATAGGAATATTTGTTGTAGTAAGTTTTATAGCCCTTTTGTTAACGAAGAAATTTGTTAATAAAGTAAAAAATAAGCAAATAATTCCAACTAACTTAGATAGAGTAATTGGAAAAATAGGAATAGTTACAGAAACCATTAGTCCATTAAAAATTGGAGAGGTTAAAGTTGATGGTAAAAGATGGAGTGCAATTAGCGATACTGAGATTAAACTAAATGAAAAAGTAAAAATACTAGCGATAGATGGCGTAAAACTTAAGTGCCAACGAGTAGAGGAGAAAAATTAATATGGGATGGATTATTTTAATAGTAATTCTATTAGTGATTGTGTTAGGAATTAAAATTATTCCCCAATCAACTGCAAAAGTTATTGAAAGATTAGGTAGTTATCATACAACGATGCAAACAGGGGTACATTATGTTATTCCATTTATAGATAGAGTGGCAAATAATGTAACCTTAAAAGAGATAGTAAAGGATTTTGCACCGCAACCAGTTATTACGAAAGATAATGTTACTATGCAAATTGATACGGTTGTTTATTTTCAAATTACCGATCCAAAATTATATACTTATGGAGTTGAAAATCCAGTAAATGCTATCGAAAATTTAACAGCAACAACTTTAAGAAATATCATTGGTGAGTTAGAATTAGACCAAACTTTAACGAGTCGTGATATTATTAATTCTAAGATGAGAGCAATTTTAGATGAAGCTACTGATCCGTGGGGAATAAAAGTTAACCGTGTTGAAGTTAAGAATATTATTCCACCAAGAGATATTCAAGAAGCCATGGAAAAACAAATGCGGGCTGAGCGTGAAAGACGTGAGAAAATTTTACAAGCTGAGGGAGAGAAAAAAGCTGCAATTTTAATTGCCGAAGGTGAAAAAGAAAGTGCAATTTTAAGAGCCGATGCAAAAAGAGAAACACATATCCGTGAGGCTGAAGGTGAGGCACAAGCCATTTTAAAAGTTTCGGCAGCGAAAGCCGATGCCTTAAAATTATTAAAATCAGTTGATGCTAATGAGGCTGTCCTTAAACTTAAGAGTTATGATGCTATGGTAGAGGTTGCTAATGGTAATGCAACTAAGATAATAGTACCAAGTGATTTACAAAATCTAGTTACAGCAGGTACTGTATTAAAAGAAACTTTTAAAGAAGACAAGAAAGATAATAAATAGTTATTGATGATTAAAGTACATTTTTAGTGTACTTTTTTGCTTTTTTATGATAAAAATTTATTTTAGATATCATCGATGAATTGATAAAATAACTGGTGCATAATATACAGTTAAAGAGTGATAATGAATTATATAAAATTTGTTATCGCTTTTTAATTTTTATTTAATATTTCTTTAATATAATTGATTTTATTGAAGGAGGATTTATGTATATAATGGAAAATGCTTTTATTTCGATATCAAGAAATAAAGGTAGAAACATACTTATTGGTATTATTATAACAGTTATTGCTTGTGCTTCTACGATTACTTTAGCTATAAGAAATACTGCTAGTATGACGGTAGAAGAATATCAGAATGCAAGTGATATAGTAGGAAGTATATCATTTGATAGACAATCTTTGATGGTAAAGATTTAAAAGAAATGAATTTAGATGAATATCGAAGTACGCATATTGGGATAGTTTTTCAAAGTTATAATTTATTACCTTATTTAACGGCTTTAGAAAATATAACTTTGGCAATGGATATTAGTAAAGAAAAAATAACTAATAAAAAAGATAAGTCCTTACAATTAATGAAAAAAGTAGGGCTTGATGAATCTTATGCTAACCGTAAAATTTTAAAATTAAGTAGTTGGGAGCAACAAAGGATTGCCATTGCTAGAAGTCTTAGTTATGATGCGAAGATGATTGTGGCTGATGAACCAACTGGTAATTTAGATAGAGATACCGAAAATGATATTATGAAAATATTTAAAAATTTGGCTAGAAATGATAATAAATGTATCATTATAGTTACATATTCAGAAAATGTTTGTAAACAAGTTGATACTGTTTATGAGTTGAAAAAGCAAAAATAATAAGAGAGATAAAGGCACTTAAGTGGTGTCTTTTTAAATAGTAATGTGTTAGAATAAAATTAAGATGTTACTAAGTTATAGATGAGCTAAATTTGTTAAATCAAATTAATGATGATGAATGAGACAATAGTTTGGAGTGGGAATGGAATTATGAAAGTGCTAATTGATAATGAGGAAATAAAAATGATGGTATCAGAGAAATTTTTAAGACCTAATAATACTCTAGGTGGTAAGTCTTTAGCAGATTTTATGTTTCAAAATACAATGGATAAACTGGCACTTTATAGAAAAATATTTGGTGTTGAAAGATTAGAAAAAATATGTTTTGAGACGTATGATGTCGATACAGAGTTAGATGAATTTTTTAAAAGACGAAGGGAAGTTGATAAAAGTCCAGTTCCTTCTTATTGTCGTGGTTTCTTTGATGATAAAAGCAATCTTTCGTGTTCTTGCAATCATGCCAATGCGGCTTATAAAAGTGGGTGGTGGTATAGTGCTATGGGTACCAATGCCCATGAGGCTTTTCATTTATATTATAAGAAATATGTTTATGGTAATGATAGAATAGTATGGTTTGATGAGGGAATGGCGCAGTTTATATCGGGAGAAAAGGACTGGCTACTAAATGATGAAGTAAAGTTAGAACAAACATTTAGGAAATTTTTAGATGATTATGTTCCTATAGATAATTTAAATGCAAGATGGCATGGAGGCAGTGAAGTTTCTGATGAATATATATTTGATAGACCAAAAGCATTTAGAGGATATATGGCCAGTCTTTTAATAATTAAATATATAGATGAAGTTTATGGTAGAGATTATTTATATGAACTAATGAAAGATAATAAGAAAATTAGAGAATTTGGTAATAGGGCTCTAGAAGAAATGATAGACTATTATAAGAAAAAATATACCATTTATGATGGTATTAAATTATAAAAGAAATTTATTTAAGAAAGAAGAATTTTAATGCGATGTAAGTGGTGCAACGAAAAAAATAAGAAATATATAGAATATCATGATAAAGAATGGGGTATTTTAAATACAGAGGATAGATATTTATTAGAAATGTTAATTCTAGAGTCTTTTCAAGCGGGATTATCATGGGAATGTGTTTTGAATAAAAGAGAGGCTTTTAGAAAAAGTTATGATAATTTTTCTATTGATAAGATCATAAATTATGATGATAAAAAAATAGAAGAATTAATAAATAATAAAGATATTATTAGAAATAAATTAAAGATAAAATCTAGTATAAATAATGCTATAATATTTAAGAAGATTAGTGAAGAATACAAGGGGTTTTATAATTATTTAAAGACTTTTACTAGGGGTAATATCATTTATGAAAATGATAAAACTACTTCTAATTTAAGTGATAATATTTCTCAAGACTTACAAAAAAGAGGAATGAAGTTTGTAGGAAGTACAATAATTTATTCTTATTTGCAGGCAATTGGGGTAATTAATAGTCATGATGATACTTGTGATTATAGAAATAAATAATAATTAAAGAAGAAAAGTAGTATTTTAGAAAATAATTTATTAAAATAAATATAGATAAAATTTTAAGAATAGAGGGATTGAAATGCTTGCTAATGTCTTACTTAGTATAGTTTCAATTTGTACATTGATTTCCTATGGACCTCAGATAACGCAGCTAATAATTAGCAAAAGTTCCGAGGATTTAAGTATTTCTTCGTGGGTAGTAGGAACGATAAGTTATTTGGCTTATGTTTTGTATGCGTATCTTTGTACAAGCGATAATATGTTAAAGTTTACTTCAATGTTAGAATTAGTATTGTCTTTAATGGTACTAGTTTTAATTATTGTTTTTCGCATTAGAGATAAGAAGAAAAAGAAGTAAACTTTCTTTTATAGATTGACAAGCGTATAAAATACACATATAATATAAATGGATGGTGATGGTAATGGAACTAAATAATAAGTTATATAAAAATATAGGTATTCATGTTATTACTACTTTGTTTACAGTCGATAAGGGAGTTGTAAAAGTTTTGTTGGTTAAACGAACTAATGATCCTTTTAATGGTTATTGGGCCTTGCCGGGTGGGGCGATGTATAATAATGAAACCCTAGAAGATGGGGCTAGAAGAGAATTAAAAGAAAAAACCGGATTAGAAAATATTAAATTAGAATTAGGTAATATCTTTGATGATGTTAATAGGAGTAATTTACAAAGAATGATTGGGGTTTCTTTTCTAGGAGTTATAAATACTAAGGGCATAGAGTTACAAAAGGAGACAATGAAAACCTCTAATGCGGATTTTTTTGCTATTGATAAAGTGCCTAAACTTGCTTATGATCATAACTTAGTAATAGATAAATCGTTAGTAATTTTAAAAGAAAAAATACTTAAGAGTAGTATTTTAAAAGATTTATTACCAGAGGAATTTACGTTACCAGAGTTGCAAAAGGTTTATGAAACTTTGTTAAATAAAGAGTTAGATAGAAGAAATTTTAGAAAGAAATTATTAAATGATGGAATAATACGGGCTGTTAATAAAGATGCTGTTTTTAATGGAAAGAAACCGGCTAAGTTATATTGTTTTAAAGATAGAGAAAAATAAGTGTATTAGTAATAATACCTTTTATAATCAAATTATATGTGTACGAAACACACATAAGAAAGAAGGGTAATATGATTAATTTGTATATTGATTTTGATGGGGTAATTAAAGATACTATTAGAGTAAGTTATAAGATGATGGCAGATTTAGGTATTGACTTAAATAATAGAGCCGATGTTATTAAGTTTTATCAAAGTATTGATTGGAATGAACTATTAGATAATTCCGAGGAGTTAAATAATGCTTTTCAAAATATAAATAAAATTTATGAAGAGAAAATATTTAGACCAGCCATTTTAACGACTGTTAATTCTTTAGGGGAGATGATTGCCAAGACGAATTATATTAGAAGTAAAAATGAAGATATAAGTATTATTTGTGTTCCTAGTGGGGTAGAAAAAAATATGATAGTCAAGGCTTCTAAAGCTATCTTGGTTGATGATTATTCTGGTAATTTGGCTAGTTGGGTAAAATCTGGAGGAATTGGGATTAAATTTGGTTATGATAAGGATTATGTTTCGATTGATTCCTTAGCTTACTTTGTCTCTAGTGAGGTTGTGAAAAAATTAGCGTTAGTATGCTAAGAAAAGGACTTCTTATGATATAATTGAAGAAGATAGGATGGATTTTGATGCCAAGAGAAGAATTATTATCAGCAGTTTATATGATTATTAAAAATGAAAGAGGAGAAGTTTTATTTCAAAGACGATGGGGCAGTAAGTTATGGCCGTATTTTCTAGGACTGCCCGCTGGTCATGTTGATAAGGGTGAAGATGCTTACGAGGCTTTAATTAGAGAGGCTAGGGAAGAATTAAATATAGATATAACTACTAAGGATATAGAAGATATATTTGTAGTAAATCGAATTAATAAGAATTTAAAGCCTTATTATGATATCTATTTTGTTATTAGAAGTTATAAAGGAATAATTAAGATTAATGAACCTAATAAGTGTCAAGAACTTAAGTGGTTAGATTTAGATAACTTACCAAATGATGTAATTGGCTTTGAAAAAGAGGCTCTTACTGACTATAAAAAAGGAATAAAATTTAGTGTTATTAGAATAGATGAAGATAAAGATATGGAAAGGTTAAATAAATTATGATAAAGATAAAGATATAGTAAATTCTAAAGAAGATAAAAAATCTAATATAGGTATTAGATATATGGATAAGATTATTTATACTATTCTTTTAGATGATAATAATTCTATTAGAGATGTTATTAATAATTCAAATAATAATATAGATGATAGTAGTATTAAAGCACTAGGACAATCTATATTAGATAGAGATAATCTAAAGAGTGAGTATATGGGGAATCTTTATTTTAATAGATATAGTTATGTCTATAGAAGGTGGAAATATTTAACTATTATAGACGGTTTATCATATGGCGTGTAAATTCTTAAATGAATTGCATACCATATTTTTTTATGGTATAAATTGTAAAATAGAAAGTCATAAATATTTCAAAGTTAAAAAGTCATAACTTTGGGGTGTTTATAGCTATTCTTGATGTTTAAAAAAGAAGTCTTAAAAGTTCCAAATGCCAAGTTGTCCTTTGGCATATATTGATTCTTTTAAGACTTCTATTACTTCTAACTGCCAAGCATAACGCCCTATTTCATAATGACCAGAATTATATTCTTCTTTATTTTTCTTAACTTCGTTAATAAAATCATCATCCATATAAATACAATCCTTTAATAAACATTTACAGATAATATGTTCAGGATTTTCCCTAGATTTAAGATAAGTACTTGCAATACTTGCGTTACTAGCTTTACTTTTTGCTTTAGCAGCATGAATATATATTTCGCCCCGATAATTAGTTTTCCAACTTCTAGTTTCATATATTTTTACTTTATCTTTAATTAAGGTAGCAAAAGGCTCTCTTATAGTTATTACTTTCATAAATAATTCTCCTAATTAAATTATAACAAATAGAAAGTAAATATGGTAATATAATTGTAAGAAAGGACTTAAGAAATGCTAAAGATAAATAATGAAGAATATAATATTTTATCATCAGAAGTTAGATGGGTAGATGCAACTTATAATAAAAGAAAAGGATATTCAATATTAGTTGATATAAAATTAAATCATAATGGTATTAATGGTTATATTAACTTTTATGTGGATTTCTTTGATAATAGAGATGATAATTATATTATTAATAAAAAATATAATGAATTGCCAAGTGAATTAAATTCTAAAATAGATTCTGTAGAAATATTTGATACTAAGACATTCATAGATCTTATTGATAGTAATGTTGCTTTAGAATTTGGTAATATTAAAGATAATAAAATATATATGAAATTAGATATCAACGATGAATTAATAAAGATAGAATATGAGGAAATGACTGAGTATAAGTAAAAAAACTATATAATTATAGTTTCTTAATTACTATAAAAATAATAAATAAATAAGAAAAAAGTGGTAAAATAAATAAGTCCAAAGGAAGGACTATATATGAAAGAATTAGATATAAATAAAGATTATAATAATGGTGGGAGTTTATATCTAGAAGATGGTTATTTATATAAGGTTTATGATGAAATAAGTTATTTTAGAGAAGAAAAAGAAAGAAATATTAAGTTCTTAATGAATAATAATATTCCTAATACTCCTAAAATATATAAGATGTTATATAAGAATAATGAATTTAATGGTTATGTAATGGAGTATATAGAGGGGTCTATGACTTTTAGAGAGTCTTTAAATAAGAATATAGATTTTATGGATAAAGTAAGTGCTATTAAAGATATTTATAAGTCCTTAAAGACTTTACATAGTTATGGAATATGTATTGGAGATATTCATTTATCTAACTTTTTATATAAAGATGGACATGGATATGTAATAGATTTAGATGAAATAAGATATCCAGAAGATAACTTTAAGTTTCGAGAAAGATATTTAGTTAAAGAAAGTATTAAAAGTGTACCTAGTAAACAGGCTAGTTTTATTACAGATAATATTAAGGTTTGTATATGTTGTTTGTCATTTTTATATAATATAGATTTAGAAAATATTATATGTAAGTATTCTCTTAAGAGTGTTAAAATTATTCTTAAATTCTTAATTAGTGATGAAGAATACAAAGAGATATCTAGGGTACTTGATGTTAATAAACTTTGTTATTTTGATGATGTATTAGTTAATAGAGTTAATAAATCAAGAGTTTTAAAGAGGTGATAACTATATTGTTATTGTCTTTTTTTTATAAGGGTGGGAGGGGGGAAGTAATACTAATTCTATACTAATATTAATAAAAATAATATTTATTTAAGAATAATTATGATAAAATAGTTTTATTAAATTTTAAGGGGATGATTAAATGATATATCTTGATTATGCAGCTGCAACACCAGTAAATGATGAAGTCTTAGAGACTTATAATAAGTTAACTAAAGAATGCTTTGCTAATCCGAATAGTAATCATAAGTTGGGGAAGAAGTCTAAAGAGTTAATAGATAGATATACCAAAGATATTGCTAAGAGTCTAGGAGTTTTACCGGAAGAATTAATTTATACTAGTGGGGCGACAGAATCTAATAATTTAGCTATTAAAGGAGTATGTGAAAGATATAAAAGTTTTGGTAGACATATATTAATTAGTGCTTTAGAACATAATTCAATTGTCGCCAGTGCGGTTAAAATGCAGAGTATGGGTTTTGAAGTAGAAGTTATTCCGGTTCGAAATGATGGTTTAATAGATATTGAAGCTTTAAAGAAGATGATGAGAGAGGATACTATTTTAGTAAGTGTTTGTAGTGTCGATAGTGAGATTGGGTTGGTACAACCCATAAGTAAGATAAAAGAAGTCTTAAAAGATTATCCCCATTGTTTATTACATACGGATGCTACTCAAGGATTTGGAAAAATTAATTTATATTTAACTATTCCAGATTTAGTTACTTTAGCACCTCATAAGTTTTATGGCCTAACGGGAATGGGTTTACTTATTAAGAGGAAAGAAATAGGCTTAGTACCGCAAATAGATGGTGGTAAATCAACGACTATTTATCGAGCCGGCACACCAGAATTACCTAGTATTGGAGCTTTAGATAAAGCGATAGAAATAGCCCTAAGAAATATAGATAGTAATTATAATTACGTAGAACAATTAAATATATTAATTAAAGATAAGTTAAAACAATATAGGAATGTAATTATTAATAACAGAGATAATAGTCTTCCTTTTACAATTAATTTTAGTATTAAGAATGTTAAGTCTTTAAAAGTAGTAGAAAGTTTAGAAGATAAAGAGATATACGTATCGACTAAGACTAGTTGTTGTCCAATAGAAAGTCCTTCTAAGTTAGTATATGCCTTAACTAAAGATAAATCTTTAGCTAGCACATCAATAAGAATTAGTTTATCTCATTTAACAACAAAAGAAGAAGTAGAAGAATTTTTAAAGACATTTGATAAAATTTATTATGAATATTATGAGGGTTAGAAGAGATGGAAAAGTATAAAGAAATAGAAAGAAGTATTATTAAGAAATATCGTAAAGAAATATGGAGTAGATTTACTAAAGCTGTTAAAGATTATGAACTAATAAATGAAAATGATAAGATTATGGTGTGTATTAGTGGGGGTAAGGATTCTTTTTTACTGGCTAAGTGTATTCAGGAATTAGAAAGACATGGAAAAGTTAAGTTTAAAGCGCATTATGTCGTAATGGATCCGGGGTATAATGATTATAATAGACAATATATAATTGATAATGCTAAGTTACTTAATATTCCTATTGAAATATTTAACACAGATATTTTTGATGTTGTTAGTACAGTTGATAGTAAGAGTCCTTGTTATTTATGTGCCAAGATGCGAAGAGGATACCTATATAATAGGGCTAAAGAATTAGGTTGTAATAAGATAGCCCTTGGTCATCATTTTGATGATGTTATTGAAACTACTTTACTTTCAATGTTTTATGGTTCCGAGGTTAAGACTATGTTACCTAAATTACATAGTACCAATTTTGAAGGTTTAGAGTTAATTAGACCTTTATATATGGTTAAAGAGGCAGATATTATTTCTTGGCGTGATAGTAATGATTTAGTATTTATTAATTGTGCTTGTCGTTTTACTGAAGGTTGTTCGTTAATAAATGATGGAACCAGTAAGCGAAAAGAGATTAAAGAGTTAATAAAGAATTTAAGAAAAGTAAATAGTGATATTGATAATAGTATTTTTAGAAGTATGAATAATATTAATTTAGATTGTGTTTTAGGAACGAAGAAAAATGGAAAATACGAAAGCTTTTTAGATGGGTATGATGATAAAAAGAATATTCAAGAGAATGATTAGTATTAAAAGAAATTTAAAACATCAAGTTTGATTAAGCTAAACTTGATGTTTTGCTATAAAGAAGCAATTATTTATTAAGTTTAGGCTTGGTACTTGTATTTTTAGAAGATTTAGTTAAAATAGGGAGCATTATTTGTTTTTATTAAGAAAAGTTTTAAATAATTTCTTGTAATTGGCGAAAAATAAGGTAAAATAAAATTAGAAATAGGAGAAGTATTATGTTTGAAAAGAAATTAACAGGTTATGCAAGCATCGACAAACCACAAAATAAAGGAGCAAAATTTTTTGAGGCTCATCCTATAATACCAGATATTAATATATATACAGCCATTAAGGTTATTAGTAGTTTTTATCGTGATGAAAAGGCAGTTGATTGTTTGAAATTATCAGCAACTTATCAACAGTTATTAGATGATGCTGTTACAGTCTCGATGGCTTTAAAAGAGTTGGGAGTTAGAAAAGGGGATATTATTACCGTATCTATGCCTAATTTTTATCAGGCTGTAGCTGTTTTTATGGCCGCTAATAGAATTGGGGCGACAACAACATTTTTAAATTCTTTTGCACCAGATGAAGAAATTGTATCATATTTAAATTTGTTTGAAAGTCCCGTTTATATAAATTTTAATCGTAGCGATGAAGAAAATCAGAAGCTCGTAGATAAAACTCATGTCAGATATGTTATTACTTTAGATAAAAGTAAAGTTAATTCATTAAGTCTTAATGGTAATTATCATTTAACTAAGAGTAATACGATTGATTTTAATACTTTAGGATGTTTGGCTAAGTTTCAAAAGAAGACTTTAGAAAATCCTTTTAATGCTTCAGATGATGCCTTAATTCTTTATACTAGTGGGACAACAGGAAAGCCTAAGGCAGTAGTTTTAACAAATAAGAATATTTTGGCTTCTGGTATTTATATGAAGAATTCAACTAATTTAGAAAATACTAAAGGAGAGAAAAGTTTAGTTTGTGTTCCGTTTACTTATCCTTATGGTTTTGCTACTTCAACCCTTATGTCGTTAATGTGTGGAAGAACAGCAGTTTTAGCTCCTGATTTATCCAAAGATAATATTAATTACTATTTGAGCAAAAAGCCAAATATTATTTTCGGAAGTCCAGCACTTTTAGAACTTATTAAAAAAAATATTACGCCTAATGCCGACTTATCGAGTCTTACAACATTCATTTCTGGCGGTGATACCTTAAGCCCTGCTAAAAATGAAGAAGGTGTAAAGTTTTTTCAAGAACATAATAGTAATGCCAAGATTTATAATGGTTCAGGCTCTGCAGAAACGGTTGGAGCTAATACAAATGCTATTGGTCAACCAATAAAATTAGATACGGTAGGAAGAATTTTAACTGGAAGCGACTGCATAATAATTGATGCCGATAAATTTAATAATGATGGTATTATTGAAGAGAAAAAAATAGGCGAAGAAGGTTTATTATGTATTGGTGGCGAACATGTATTTAAAGAATACTATAAAATGCCGGAAAAAACATTAGATGCTAAGGTTTTGTATAAAGGAAAAGAGTATGTTCGTGTCGGTAGTACTGGTTTTATTGACAATGATGGATATTATCATTTAAAAGGTAGAGATTCTAGATATTATATTATTTCGACTTTAAATAAGGTTTATTGTGATAGAATTCAGTTATTAATGTCATCTATAGATGTTATTGATTCAGTTGCTGTTGTTAAAAAGAAGGATAATGATAAATTGTATACGGCTAAGGCATATGTAGTGTTAAAAAATGGCGTTCAACCTAGTGAAAAAATTAAAAATCATATTCTAGAGGAGTGTAAAAAGCCATTAACCATTTATGGCACTGATGAAGTATCACAATTAAATGATTACGAGATTCCGGAAAGTATAGACTTTGTACCGTTTATTCCAAAGACAAAGGCTGATAAGGTGGATTATACAACTTTAGAAGAGTTTGCTTGGCAAGAAGCAGTTAGTCAACATAAAAGACTGGCTTTAAAATTAGATTAGAAACTAATTAGTAAGTTTTAAAAATTATATGGGGTTAAATTTTGATGATAGTAAAAAATATTCGAAAGCAAATTGATGGCAATACTATATTTGATAATATTTCTTTTAGTTTAAATACCCAAGATAAAGTTGGCTTAGTTGGCGTTAATGGTTCTGGCAAATCAACTTTATTAAAAGTTCTTGGCGGTATTATGACTACTGATAATGGCGTAATCAATTTAAATGGTGATAGTATTGGCTATTTATACCAAGAAATACCAATAATATATAACGATTACACGATTGAAAAATACATAAAAGAAATAGTAGGCTTTACTAAATTAGAAAAAAGATTGCATTTTCTAGAAAATAATCTTAGTGAAGATAACATGGACGAATATGGTGATGTTCTTAATGCTTTTTTAAATATAAATGGATATTCTTTTGATGAAGAATTGAACAAAATAATGAGCGGATTGTCGCTAAATAAAGATTTGAATTCTCAGATTGGTCATCTATCTGGTGGGGAGAGAATAAAAGTTTTGTTAGCTACTTTGTTAATGATGAATAGGGATATTCTTTTACTTGATGAACCAACAAATAATTTAGATATTACGGCTATAGAATGGTTAGAAAAATATTTGAAGACATCTTCAAAGAAAATGGTAATAGTATCGCACGATGAAATGTTTTTAAATAATATTGTTAATAAAATTTTTGAATTAGATAGTGGCGAGTTAAGACAATATAATACTAGTTATAAAGATTATTTGATAACGAAGAAACAAGAATATGAGAAACGAAAATTAGAATATGAACAAGCAAAAGACCAAAGAGATAAGTTAAAAGTAAAATTAGAGCAAGCTAAAAGTTGGAGTAGCAAGGGATTGGGCTCAAAGGCTCATAATGACAACGATAAAATTGCTAATAATTTTGCCAAAGAAAAGACTAATACTGGCAATGTTGCTAGATTAACTAAAGAATTAGAAAAAGTCGATATTCCATATTTTGAAGAACATAAACCTATTAATTTAATATTTAATTTTAGTGATGTTTCTGGTAATAAAGATATTGGATTAGAAAATTTAGTGTGCGGTTATGAGACTTTTCAGACGCCAAAAATAAATTTAGTAATACCATTTGGAGCTAAATTAATGATATCTGGTGGCAATGGAAGTGGGAAAACAACTCTTATTAAAACGATTTTAGGAAAGTTATCAGCTGTTAGCGGAAAAGTTAATATTGGTAATGGTGTAAGAATTGGGTATATATCCCAAAATACTCTGGAGGCTAATACTGATAAATCTATATATGCATACATAACTAGTGATATTGTAGAAAAAGATAGTACACAAATTTTTACCTTATTTGATAAACTTAATTTTGATTATGATGATAGAAATAAGCCCTATAATATTTTATCCCCTGGAGAAAGAACAAGAATTAATATTATCAAGTTAATTTTAAATAATATTAATGTTTTGATTTTAGATGAAGTAACAAATCACTTAGATAAAGATGGTTTAGATATTATATATGAATTGATATCGTCTTATCCTGGTACCATAATTAGCATATCCCATAATAGAAAATACAATGAAATATTAAATGCCGATATTGAGCTAAATATGGAAGATGGACAAGTTAATTATCGAAAATTAATAAAATCAAAAAAATAAATTATCAAGTTTATTGGTAATTTTTTTAAAATTATCTATTTTTTATGATAAAATTAGGTTATAAAATAGTAGGTGATAAGAATGGGAACAGGTATTTATTTACCATTAAGTGCATTATTATTTAGTGTTTTAATAATGTTGATGTTTTTTGTTAAGGGACATATTAATACTTTTGAAACTAAATTATATGGGGTTTTAATAATAACGAATTTTATTGGCCTTATTTTAGAATTATTATGTACAGTTGGGGCATTAATATATGATAGTAATAGAATTTTAGCTGACTTTTTGTTAAAATCATATTTATTGTATTTAGTAGCATGGGCACTTCTATTTACCGTGTATGTTTTTTATATTTCTCATGATAAAAATACCAATTTAAAGATAAAGGATAAAGCTTTAAAGTTAGTAGCAATATTTTATTTTATATGTGTGTTTTTTATTTATGCTTTACCAATAAATTTAATTGTAGAAAATGACTTTTCAGTTAGATATACAACTGGCGCTAGTGTTAATTTTACATATGTTGTTTCTTTGATTTTAGTGGGTATTATGTTATATTGTTTACTTAGAAATATAAAAAAATTAGCCACCAAAAAATATATTCCTTTAATAGCCTTTTTAACTCTAGGTAGTGGTTCGATGATTTTTCAAATGTTTAATCCTAGTATTCTTTTAGTAACATATATGGAAACCTTTATAACCGTATTAATGTATCATACCATTGAAAATCCTGATTTAAAAATGGTTAATCAGTTAGAACTTGCTAAAAATGAAGCCGAAAAAGCAAACAGGGCTAAATCTGATTTTCTATCTAGTATGTCACATGAGATTAGAACACCTTTAAATGCTATTGTTGGGTTATCTAATGATATTAAAGAAAGAGGTAATTGTCCAAAAGATATGCAAGAAGATCTTAATGATATAGTTAATGCTTCGAATACTTTACTTGAAATAGTTGGTAATATTATGGATATTAATAAGATAGAGTCAGATAAGATGGAAATTATTGAAGTACCATATAACTTTAAAGAAGAGATAGAAACCTTAGCAAGAATAGATTCGGTAAGAATTGGGGAAAAACCAATCGAATTAACGGTTGATATAGCTAGTGATATGCCTTATGAATTAATTGGTGATAAAGGACATATTAAAGAAATAGTTAATAATTTATTGTCGAATGCCATCAAATATACCGATAAAGGTAAGATTGAATTAAATGCAAAATGTATAAATAAAGATGATATTTGTAATTTATATATTACTTGTAAAGATACCGGAAAAGGGATAAAAGCCGAGAATATTAGTCGATTATTTAATAAGTTTGATAGATTAGATGCCGAAAGAAATACGACCGTTGAAGGAACGGGACTTGGTCTTGCTATCACGAAAAAGTTAGTTGAATTAATGGGTGGTAAAATTAATGTAGAATCAACTTTTGGTAAAGGTTCAATCTTTATGGTAAATGTTCCTCAAAGAATAGGGATGATGAGTAAACCTTTAACTAAGGAAGAATTAAATAATACAGCTGAGTTGATATTAGATTTAAGTAAGAATAATATTGATTATAGTAAAAAGAAAATCTTAGTAGTTGATGATAACAAATTAAATATTAAAGTAGCCAGAAGAGCATTGGAGCCTTTACATTTTAAAGAAATTGATGAGGCTGAAAATGGGTTAGTATGTGTTAATAAAATTAAAGATGGTAATACTTATGATATTATTTTAATGGATATAATGATGCCAGTGATGAGTGGAGAGACTGCTCTTAAAAATTTAAAAGAAATAGAAGGGTTTAATACTCCTGTTATCGCCTTGACAGCAGATGCCATTGCTGGAGCCGAAGAAAAATATAAAGAAGAAGGATTTACCAGTTATATATCTAAACCATTTAGTAAAGATCAAATAAAACTTAAATTAGATAAAGTATTTGAAGAATTAGAAAATAATAATAAAGATAATGCCAAAAAAGAAAATCCCAAAGATAAAAATGTAAATAAAAAATTAGATAAAAATACGAAGAAAAACAATGATAATAAAACATATGATGAAAAGTATTTGTTAGATAATGGAATTGACTATAAGAAGGGTGTAGAGTTATTTGGAGATATTACCACTTATAAAGAAATGTTAAGGGACTGGTATAAAGATTCTTTAAGTAAATTTAAGAAAATAAAAGAATTATTAGATAAGAAAGATATGCCAAATTATAGTGTAGAAGTACATTCTTTAAAGAGTGATGCCAAGTATTTTGGAATGGATAAGTTAGCAAGTATTTCTTTAGACCATGAGTTAAAGAGTAAAGAAAACGATACTGATTATGTAACTAAGAATTTTAAGACTCTAGAAAAAGAAGTGAAAAGAATAATTCAAGTAGTAAGTAAGTACTTAGATTAGTATTTACTTTTTTCTTTTGTTTTTTTATAATCGAAAGAGAAGTGAGAGGTAAGTATGATAAATACAAAATTAACAAGATTGGCAAGTAAAATAGCGTATGAAGCTCATAAAAACCAATTTGATAAAGCAGGAGTTCCTTATATATTTCATCATATTCATATAGCAGAGGGTATGACTACGGAAATAACTTGCATCGTAGCTCTTTTACATGATGTTGTTGAGGATAGTAATATTACTTTAGATGATTTAAGTAAGTATTTTGATAGTACGGTAATTGAAGCTTTAAGAGTATTAACTAAGAAGAATGATGATAATTATGAAGAATATATTAAAAGGGTAAAAACTAATGAGATAGCTACGATAGTTAAGTTAAAAGATTTAGAACATAATATGGATTTAACAAGATTAGATGAAGTTACAGAAGATGATATTAAAAGAAATGAAAAGTATGAAGATGCTATTTCTTATCTAGAAATGGTTGAGCTTATCTAAAAATCTCGATTTGGTGTATATATTATATTTTGAAATCTTTGATTTGGGGCATTTTAGGTTTTGAGTCAATAAATATATTGAATTCTAGTTGCAATTTGTAAACAAGTGTGCTAGTATAAACAGCAACCAGGGGGAATGGTTGATGAAAAAGAATAAAAAGAAGCTAGTGATACTAGGGATTATTGGTATTTTAATAGGACTTACTAGTATGATAATTGGTTTATATATAGGGTGTATGCATACGGATCATACGAAAGAGATATGTCCAATTACGAGATTATTGAGTGCTATATATTATGTATATCCAGAGGCTAAAGGACTGGGGTCACATCAGGTTAAAAATATGTTAATAGCATATGATAAGGCATCTAAAGAGATTGTTAATGTTTCTTATGGAGAGATTATTGAGCCGGTTTATAAAGTGAAAACAGTTGAGGCAATAGTTAATTGTGATGCGACTGGTCAAATTTATTATGAAGCTCCAGATGGGTATACTTTACTTAATGATGGTATTGCTGAAAAGAAGATAAAAATTGGGGAACAATTTAGAGGTTTATATGGGGTTACAACTTATTTTAAAGATGGTACGACTGAAGAGTTAGTTATTATGGATTATTCTAAATAATTTTTAGTTGCTTTTAGAAATAATAAGTGTATAATAACAATTACCTAAGGGGGATATTATGAAGATAGATAAAGAAAATTTAAAGAGATATGTGGCTTGTGGAGCATTGCTTTCAGTGCTTTCAGGAACTTCAGTAGGATTAGCGGTTAACTGCAAGAAGACCAATCATACAGAAGAGAAGTGTGCAATAGCTAAAATTATGGATATATTACCACCAAAGACTTATGAGAATGGGGATTTTATTATTCCTAATAGTTCTAAGCATATGGCTAATGAAATGTATCGTGAATATGTTAATACTTCTAAAGATATAGTTTATATTGAAAGTGGTCGTATTACTTATCCGGTATATTTTGAAAAAATTACACCTGAATATACAACTGGTTATAAATTTGATGATATGTTTGATGGTGAATATGGCTTAACAGCTCATTTTGCAGATTGAAGTAGTAAATCTTTAGTTTTAGTTAAAGATAAGAAACATAATAATAAATAAGAACCTACTTGTAAACTGGTTATTCCATTGTTTTTGGAGTACTAGTTTATGAGTTTTTTATTGCCTTTTAGATTGGAAGATGATAAAATATCTTGGCAAATGGATGGTTATTATGAATATTAAAATTAATAAAGATAAAATAAAAATGCTTGGAGCTTTTACTTTAGTTAGTGCTTATATGTTAGGGCAGTTAAAATTAGAAGTATCTTGTAGAGAGACTAAACATAGAGAAGAATTATGTCCGATTACAAGATTAGAAATGCTTTTAGGATTAGATACGACTGCTATGGATCATCAAGAAAATAATATTTGGAAAGAGTTGAATACTGGGGAGGGTGTTTTTCCTAAATTTGGTATTTTAGAACATAAGTATATTAGTTATGGTAGAATATTAAATCCAGATGGTGATATACCTAAGTATTCTTGTTTAAATGTTTTAGATGATGGAAATATGTTTGAAATTATAAATGATGAACGTTGTGAAAGAGTTGGAACTGGTTACTTAACCGGGGATGATTATGTAGAACTAAGAAGTACTAGAGATACTGATACTTTAGTGACTGGAGAATATAGCAATGCTTTTGCTGGGGTATCATCAGATATTTTTAAAATTCTTAATTCAATAAATTATATTGGACCTGTAGGTAAGGGTTGTCCTGATGCGGTAGTATTAGAAGATCGTGATGGTAATAAAAAAGAAGTTGTTTCTTTAAATAATGCTTTAACGGAAGAACAAGTAGCTAAATTATTTAAGACTTATTATTTTGATGAAAATGATGGTTTCTATAAAATTGATGAAGATTTATTCACTGAGTTTATGAGAACAGCATTTGCTACAAGGGAATATGCCAATAAGATTGTTACTGTTGAGGTAGTTAATGGTCATAAAAATATAACAGTAACTTGTCCAGCTGGATATGTTCTTAATGATAAAGGATTATGCTATCGTGATATTAATCCTTATGAAGATTTCTCTTTCTACTCATTTAGAATGGCTGATCATCTTAATAAAGAAACTTATGTTAGAAAATTAGTAAAATAAATTATGGAAAATTGGTACTTATTATGGTGCTGATTTTTTATTTTGGAGAAAAATTTGTCAAAAGGTTAAATGTTGCTTTTAAAGCGACCACTTTTAAAACTTAATATGATATACTTAAGTGGTCTTGTGAGGAAGTTTATGATTAATAAAATAAAAAATATGTTAGTTTATAATATTCGAGAATTAATTATATTTCAAGGAACTTTTAAAATTACGAGTTTCTTAATTTTTACACCGTTATTTTTAAATCTTTTTAATGTAATTATGCGAATTACGGGTTATGATTATTTGACTTTAGAAAATATTTCTAGTTTTCTTTTTAATCCTTTAGTACTTATTATGCTTATATTATTAATACTCTTTATGATGGTTTATACTTTCTTTGATTTAAGTACGATAATAATTATCTTAGATGCTTCATATCAAGAGGAAAGAGTTGAACTTAGAGATGTTTTAGGCCTTTCTTTAAGAAAATCAATAGAAGTTTTTAAGATAAAGAATATTCCTTTAGCGTTTATGATTCTATTTTTGATACCTTTCTTAAATATTGGAGTAGTATCAGGATTTGTTTCTTCTATTAAGGTACCAGAGTTTATTATGGATTATATTAATGGGAATATCTTATTTTTGAGTATTTTCTGGGTAGTATTTATATTTCTAGGTCTTCTTCTTCTTAGATGGTTGTATGCTATTCATTATTATGTTTTAGAGAATTGTGATTTTAAAGAGGCAAGATTAAGAAGTATTAATCTAGGGAAGAAGAGATATTTTTTAGACTTAGGAAAGTTAATTTTATTTCAAGGAATAGGATATCTTATATATATAGTATTTGTTTTAATAGGAATGGCACTCATCTATCTAATCTATAAGTTACTAAGTAAAATCTTAATAATTAGTAGTGTTTTTATTACTATTATTGCCTTATTTTTAGCGCTTTCTTTGATTTTGTTTGCCTCTTTATCTATGCCACTTTGTTATGCGGTTTTAAGTATGATGTATTATCAAAAGAAAGATAAAAAAGGAGAAATAATTAGACATATTAAGTTTAATAAGAAAAAAAGAATAGTTATTCCCACAAAGAGATGGCAACATTTTAAAGTGTCTTTAGGACTCATAGTAATTATCACAGGAAGTGTTTTTACTTATGGAATAGTTACTAATAAGTATAATTTTAATATTGAGTATATTAAAAATACAGAGATAACGGCACATCGAGGAGATACTTCTTTATATCCTGAGAATACTATTGAGGCTTTTAAGATGGCAGTAGAAAAACAAACTGACTGGATTGAATTAGATGTTCAAGAGACTAAAGATAAGAAAGTTGTTGTAAGTCATGATGCTAATTTAAAGAGAGTAGCAGGTATTGATAGAAATATTTATGATATGAATTATGATGAAGTAAAGAAAGTTATACTTATGGAGATAGGTAATGTAAAAATTCCTACTTTAGAAGAGGTTTTAAAATGGATGATTTTAACTAATGTGAAGTTAAATATTGAGTTAAAACCTTATAGTGATGATGATTCGTTAGTAAAGAATACTGTAGATTTGATTGAGAAATATCATTTAGAAGAGCGGGTAGTACTTTCTTCTAGTAAGTATAGTATTTTAGAAAATATAAAAAATATTAATAACAGAATACAAACAGCATATATAATGAGTATTGCTTATGGAGATTTATTGAAGTTAGATAAAGCCGATAATTTTAGTATTGAGTCATCTATGATTAACTCTTCTTTGGTAAAGAAGATTCACAACGATGGGAAAGAAATATATGCTTGGACAGTTGATAGTAAAGATAATATTAATAAGATGTTAGATTTAAATGTTGATAATATTATTACAGATGATGTAGAATTAACTTATAAGTTATTATTTGCTAGTAAGAGTAGTAATTTAGTAGCGGTTTATCTTAAAGGGATAGAAAGAATATTTAGGTAGTATGAAAAAATTAAATAGTAAATGGAAATATGGTATATTGGTGGTTTTTTTCTTAGTTTTAGCTAATTTAGAGTTTTTGGCTCGAAAAGATTTAATCTATGGTCATGATATATATTTTCATTTGGCAAGAATAAAGGGTATTAGTGATAGTATTAAAGCAGGGACTATTCCTGCTTTGATTTATCCTGGTTATTTAAGTGGGTACGGGTATCCCAATGGTGTCTTTTATGCGGATATATTTCTTTATTTGCCGGCTTTATTAGTTTATTTGGGTTTAAATATTAATATTGCTTATAGGATAATGATGATTTTGATAAATATAGGTGTTTTTGGTAGTATGTATTATGCTATGAAAAAGATTGCTAAAAATAAATATACCGCTTTAATAGTGGGTTTAATGTATTTGATGAGTTCATATAAATTTTGTGATATGTTTTTAAGAGCTGCTTTAGGTGAGACTTTAGCGTTTGTGTTCTTTCCTTTATTTATTTTGGGACTTTATAGTATTTTTTATGGTGATAAGAAGAATTGGTACTACTTTACTATTGGATTAATTGGGATTTGCTTTTCGCATAATTTAAGTTTACTTATGTGCTTAATGGTCACGATATTGGTATTTTTTCTAAATATTAAAGAAGTTTTTAAAGATAAAGAACGCTTTAAAAAGTTAATGACCGGAGGAATCTTAGCAATCTTAATATGCTTATCTTTTATTGGTCCAATGGTGGAGATGATGTTTTCTGATAAGTTTAGCTATAGCACTTTACTTGGAAGTGATATGGTGGTAAAAAGGGCCGCTAATCCTTTATATGCGATTATAGCGATTCCAAGTGGGGCTAGTCCATGGCAGCCAATGGGGATTGGACTTGTTTTTATCTTTTTATTAGTCTATTTAAGAAAAGTAATGATTAAAGATAGGAAAGATAATAAATTTAGTAGAGATATGTTATTCTTAGGACTAGTATTTTTAATCTTAAGTACTTCTATATTTCCTTGGAATCTAGTTAAGAATTTCTTAGGAATTATTCAGTTTCCATGGCGTTTTTATATGTTGGTGACTATTTTATTATTAGTCGGCTTTGGCATAAAGATTAGTAATTATAGGAATTTAAATAAAAAGATATTTACAATAGTAGTAAGTGCTTTTATGATAGAGACTTTCTTAATAGGAGGTGCATATCATTTACGCTTTAATGGATTGGATGATAGTAAAGAGTATTGGATTAGTCAAGGAGAGTATGTTCCAGATGATGTAGATTTGGAATATTTAAAGACAAGGGGAGATATTATAGCTTCTAATGAAGATGTGAAGACAACCTTTGAAAGAAGAGGAATAAATCTGGAGATAAGTTATAGTGATAATAATAGTGGTAATACTTATTTAGAGTTACCTTTAGTTTATTATAAAGGGTATGTGGCTAAAGAAGATAATAATACTTTAAAAGTAATAAAAGGGGATAATGGGTTAGTTAGAGTTTATTTAACTAACGAAGATGGTAATATTAAAGTTTATTATGGTTTTACTAAAGTGAGAATAGTGTGTTTAATTATATCTGTTATTGCTTTAGGAGGGTTTATTATTATAATAAAGAATCAAAAGAAAAATTATTTGATATAATCTTAAGTATTGACTGGATGTGGAAAGATGAAATATGTTATAAAGAATGGGGCTGTTAGTATTAATGGAGAAACCATTTTAGAAAGTATTAACTTAGAGATAAATGAGAAAAGTCATATTGGTGTTGTAGGAAAGAATGGGGCTGGAAAGACTACTTTACTTCAATGTATTATTGATAATAGTCTTTTAGAAGAGGGGACTGATGATACTTCTTTTCAAGTGATTAAACAGGGTAATCCTAGTATTGGGTATTTAAGACAGATTGAACTTAATGATAATAATACGATGTTAGAAGAAGTAAGAAAACCTTTTAGAGATATTATTAAGATAGAGGATAGACTAGAAGAGTTAGTTAGAGAAATGAATACTAAGGATGATATTAAACTTGTAGAAGAGTATACATCTTTAGAAGAGAAGTTTCAGAATATGGGGGGTTATACCTATAGAAAAGAGTATGAAATCTTAATTAAGAAGTTTGGGTTTAAAGATAGTGATAAGTTTAAATATTTAAAAGAATTCTCGGGAGGAGAGAAGACCAAGATAGCTTTTATAAAGATGTTACTTAATAAACCGGATATATTATTACTTGATGAACCTACTAATCACTTAGATATAGATACAGTAGAATGGTTAGAAGAGTATCTAAAGAGTTATAAAAAAGCAATAGTAGTAGTATCTCATGATAGGATGTTTATTAATAATATAGTTGATACTATCTATGATATTAGTTATGGGGCTTTAACTAAGTATAGTGGTAATTATGATTACTATGAAAAAGAAAAGCAAAGAAATTATGAGAAAGCTTTAAAAGACTATGAGTTTCAAAGAAAGGAAATAGAAAGACTTACAAGAATATATGAACGTTTTAGAAGTAAACCTTCTAAAGCCAAGATGGCTATGTCTAGGCTGCATCAATTAGAAAAGATGGATATATTAGAAAGACCTAATAAGATAGAAGCTATTACTTTTAAGACTAATATGGATAATATAGTTATGCCTAGCCGAGATATTTTTATCTTAGATAATTTAGGCGTTGGGTATGATAGAGTTCTTTATAAGCTTAATTTATATATAAGACGGGGGGATAAATTAGGAATTATAGGACCTAATGGATTAGGAAAATCTACGATTTTAAAGACTTTAGTAGGACTAATTCCTAGTTTAGGAGGCAGCTTTACAGTTGGTCATAATATTAGTATTGGTTATTTTGACCAGAATTTAGCTATGTTAAATGAAAAACATACGGTCTTAGAGGAGTTTATGGCAAAGTTTCCTAAAGTTTCAGAGTATGAAGCTAGGTGTAGTTTGGGTTCTTTCTTATTTAAGGGGGATGATGTCTTAAAGAAAATAGAGGTATTATCAGGTGGCGAAAGGGTTAGACTACAGTTATGTAAGATTTTATATACGAAACCAAATGTCTTAATCTTAGATGAACCTACTAATCATTTAGATATTGTAGGAAGAGAATATTTAGAGAGTATTCTAAGTGAATATCAAGGAACGGTTTTATTTGTATCGCATGATAGATATTTTATAAGTAAGGTTGCTACTTCGTTACTTGTTTTAGCTAAAGATAGTTATCACTTATTTAAGGGAAATTATAAAGAGTATTTGGAGAGTCTTAAAGGTCAAAATATAGATAATAATACTAGTAAGAATATAGATGATTATAGTAAAAATAAATCCGATGTCTTGAATGAACCAAAGAAAAAGGTAAATACTTATAATCTTGGTAAAGAGATTAATAAGTTGGAAAGAGAGATAAAAAAGTTAGAAGAGAGGATTAAATCTTTAGAGGAATCTCTTTATTTAGAAGAAGTTTATAGTGATTATGATAAGCTAAATCAAGTTAATAATGAAATCAAAGAAGATAAAGAGAGATTAGAAGAACTAAATACTAAGTGGTTAGAGCTTATGGAAGTAAGTGAGCAGTAAAAAAGAGTATTTTTGATGATACTCTTTTAAATAATTTTATTTTCTAGATAGCAGGTGTATATGTAATCAGGGGTTTCATAATACATGCTGCTATTATAATTATCAATTTTGGGTATAATCCAAGATGTTAAAACTTGAAATAGAGTATCTACATATTTTTCTTGATGGTTGTCAACCATAATAATTAATCTTTGATATACTCTGCCTATTTCCCAAATGGTTGGAATTTTACTGTTAGTAGTTTTGACTGGGTTATACGTTCCTGATTTAATTTTATATTTTTTTATTAATTCATTAATGACTTTGTCTAAATTCTCAGAATGATAAGTGCTTGCTAGAGAATAAATTTTAGCTATATTTTCTTTACCGATTATTGTCAAAAGTTCTTTTTTTGTGTTTTTAGTAGTTCTAGCTATTGCTTCAATTAAACTACAGGTGAAAAATAAGTCATTGTCTTTTTGATTTTCTTGCATATTAAACCTCTTTAGTACCAATAAAGTTGATACATTTTAAAGACTCAGGAGTACAAAAGACTATTTGATGAGTTGGATGTTTGAATTTGGCTAATTCCCAAAAAGCTTCTCTAGTAATTATTCCATTTAATAAGTCGTTTACGTAGTTGTAAACTTGGTCGTCAGCCATGGGACCTGCTACAATATCATATTGATGTGTTTTTCCATTTCGACAGTTAATGATGAAGTCTAACCATTCTTCGGTCATGGTGTTAAAATTTTTAATCTTTAATTTACTGTTTTCACTATATTCATACATATTAATTATAGGCCTATCATATTTACGTGCCCATTTAGCTGCTTGCTCTTCTAAGATGGTACAGTAAAAACCAGTTCCAAAGTCTTTTGTATATTGGCCTTTAATTATTTGCGGGTTTTTAATTTCACAATAGCTGCCATGATATATTACTTGCATATTATTCTCCTTACTA
>ENA-ORLU01000837-ORLU01000837.1-human-gut-metagenome-genome-assembly--contig:-NODE-837-length-26492-cov-4.450956_pt1 | contig 26492 bp, 18 predicted proteins | sample MGYA00243009_ERZ508833 | MGnify/ENA primary metagenome ERZ508833 (study PRJEB26277, sample SAMN04329763) | human gut metagenome | biome: human-associated habitat | host: Homo sapiens | place: USA...
CGGCACCGAAGTTTTACTTAAATCCAAAGATTAAGGATTTTTATCAGTTTACACCGGATGATGCGGTAAAAAAGACAGAAATCATAACAAAGCAATAAAGAAACAACAAGAATCAGAAGACTGGAGGAGCGGTAAGATGAACTGGAAAAAATTATCAGCGTTTGCACCGATGCTGGCGGTTATTGTACTGGCCGGATGCATGGGAAAAACATTAGCGGGATATACGCCGGCCACTTACGAAGCCAAAGCAGAAGAAATCACACTCCAGGAAGAAACAACACAAAGCACAGAAGAAAAAGGACAGCAAACGTCCAAAACAAAGAAAAAAACAAAGAAAGCCACAAAAGCAGAAAGCAAAAAGAAAGCGGCAAAAGGAAACTTTGACCTGGAAGACGGAACTTATACCGGGGAAGGTCAGGGATTTGGCGGAACGATCAAAGTTTCGGTTGTAATAAAAGACAAGACGATCACAGAAATCAATGTCGTGAGTGCCGAAGGAGAAGATGCGGCTTTCTTTGGAAGAGCGAAGGGCGTGATCGATAAGATCCTTTCCGGGCAGAAGACGGATGTGGATGTGGTATCTGGTGCGACCTATAGTTCCAGAGGCATTATAAGTGCCGTGAAAAATGCACTGACCGGAGAGAAGGATACCAGTACTTCACCGGCAGCGGGCAGCACAGGCGGGGCATCGGCAGCAGTAGGAAGTGGAACGATCACGCAGGTGGCGGAAGACAAAGATCAGACCTGCAAAGACGGCACTTACTATGGCACCGGAACCGGATTTGGCGGAACGGTGAAAGTAAAAGTCGTGATCAAAGATAACAAGATCAAAAGTATCGAGATCGTGGAACATCAGGACGGAAGCAGCTATATGCAGAAGGCATCCGCACTGATCAGCACGGTGATCGAAAAACAGAGCACCAACGTAGACGGCGTGTCCGGGGCAACTTACAGTTCGGCCGGTCTGATCGAGGCGATCCGAAATGCTGTAGATCAGGCAAAAATGACAAAGACAACCGGGGACAACAAGAAAGAAACCGAGAAAAAGAATAACGATACATCCGGAACTGTCACTCCACAGGTGACTGGAAAGTTTCCATATAAAGATGGTATTTACTATGGAACCGGGGAAGGATATATGGGAGATATCACCGTTGCAGTGGTCATCCAGAATAAGACAGTCACCTCAATCCTGGTGACAGAGACAGACGGAGACGGAGAAGAATTTGTCAAAAAGGCAAAAGCAGTGGCAGACCAGATTGTGAAAAAACAGAGTACCAGGAAAATAGATACCGTGTCGGGAGCAACTTACAGCTCGAAGGGAATTCTGGAAGCGATCAAAGATGCCCTGAATCATGCAAAAGAGGCAACTAACGGGAAAGAAACCGAAAAGCCGGCAGAAACCGAGACGCAGAAGCCGGCAGAAACCGAGAAACCCTCAGAAAGTGAATCTTCATCGGAGAGTGAAAAAGAAAGAGTGTATGCCGACGGAGATTATACCGCTTCGGCAACCTGCACTTCCTCTGGCGGAGGAGCGTTTGACGATTATACACTGACTGCGACCGTCACGATCAAAGATGACAAGATCACTGCGATCACAAACGTTGCCGGAAGCGGAGCAGGTTATGTGGCTGCAGATGCTCTTTATATAAAGAGGGCTGCAGAAGGCACAAGAAAAGCACAGGGAGTAGTAGCACAGGTTCTGGCAAAGAACAGCCTGGACGAGATCGATGTGGTATCCGGTGCGACCTGTTCATCCAATGCCCTTTTAGAAGCCTGCAGACAGGGACTTGAGAGTGCAAAGATCGTGCAACAAAGTGAGTAAAAAGTAAGGAAGATTCTGATGAAAAAATTCTGGATAAAAATGTGCAGCCTTGTGCTGCTACTGTTTCTGATCGGCGGTTACAATACCGTGCTTGCAATGCGGGAGCAGCGAGATGAGATCGCCAGGCTGACCGCAGAGCTGGAGGGCAGCAAGATGACCGTTTCAGCTTTAAAGGAACAGCAGGCAAAGAAAACAGAAAATACAGCGGCAGAGGCTTTAAAAGGTGCAGATGCCAAGAATACAGACGGAGGCTGGAAGGACGGCACTTACGAAGGGGAAGGTCAGGGATTTGGCGGCAAGATCGTTGTGGAAGTGACGATCGAGAGCGGAGAGATCACGTGCATTGAAGTCAAAGAAGCACAAAAAGAGGACAGCGCATACCTTGAAATGGCAAAGGATATCATCGAGGATATCGTAGATGCACAGTCGGCGGACGTGGATACTATCAGCGGAGCAACCTTCAGTTCAACCGGAATCCGGGAAGCAGTTACACAGGCACTTGAAAAGGCGGAATAAGAAATGAACAAGAAACTTGACAGAAAAAAGCAAAAACAAGTACATCGCTATGTAAGAGCTATCATACAGCTGATCTTCTTTCTGCTGGTACCATCCGCTTTTACAGCTGCATTTTCCGGTGTAAAATATCTGTTTACGCAGATTGGCAAAGGAGATGCGATCGGCATGACAAGTTTTGTCACAGCTCTGTGCGTCCTCTGCCTTTATACCATTCTATTCGGTCGGTTTTTCTGCGGATTTGCCTGTGCATTCGGAAGTTTCGGAGATGCACTGCATGGTATTTATCTGTGGATCTGTAAAAAAATCAGGAAAAAACCGTACCGTATTTCAGAGAAGATCACAAAGTATTTATATTTGCTGAAATACATCGTGCTGGCTATGATCAGCCTGTTATGTTATGCAGGCGTTTATGCAAAAACAAAGGGCACCAGTCCGTGGGAAGTTTTTTCCATGATCCGTGCCGGAAACTTCAAACTTGGCGGATATGCCATCGGAATTGTACTGCTGACCATTCTGCTGATCGGCATGTGTGTGCAGGAACGCTTTTTCTGCCGTTTTTTCTGTCCGATGGGTGCTGTCTTTTCCCTGCTTCCGGCACTACCGTTCCTGACACTGGCAAGAGACCGTGAAAACTGCATCAAAGGATGCAGGGCATGCACGAAAAACTGTCCGGCAGAACTGGGACTTCCAAAGAGCGGTTTGATCGAGACGCCGGGAGAATGTTTCCAGTGTCAGAAGTGCGTGGACATCTGCCCGAAAGGAAATATCCATACGAGAGTGCCGAAACTTCGCGGCAATGAAGTGTGGTTTACGGTTTTCAGAGCATTGCTGCTGCTTGGCGTGCTTTACCTGTTCCATCTGGCATAGGCAAAAGGGAGTAGCCTTCTTTTATGCCGGGCGGAACTATTTTTAAGGTTATTGGTTAGCAAATGCTAATTTTTAATAAAACAAACTAATTATTATTCGAGGAGGAATACTCATGAAAAAAAGAACCATCAACATGAAAAAGTCACTGGCAATCGCAGTCGCAGCAGCAATGATGCTCGGTATCTGCCCGACAGCAGCACCGGTCAATGCAGCAGATTCAGATTACAAATACGTTTATGCAAGTCTGGACTGGGCAGAGTACTGGCAGAATGAAAATGTTTATCTGGCAAGCGGAAGTACACTGAAATCTTCCTCCGAAGAAGCGGATGCCAGAGGAGAATATGATAAAGGTGCATTTGACGTTGTAACGCGTGCAACGAAAAACCACGGACTGCACCGCGGAAGTTTCCAGTGTGATGCTGTGATCCGTGATACCGATGGAAAAGCATATGAAATCTCTTACTGGACATCCGAAGAAGTGTCGGCAAAGGATGAAAATGGACAGGATACTACGAAAAAAGTTGTCTATGCAGTCCTGACAGACGGAAGCAAGATCCAGTTTGATAAAGGTACGATCACCTACACCGAAAACGGTGAGACAAAAACGGCAACCATGGAGGATTATGAAGTAAAAGGAATCAAATATGTACCGGTTGCAGTCAAAACAGAAGATTATGCAGATTTCTGCAAGAAATACAGCGTAACAGAAGATGCATCTGCAATTGAAGGCGGATATACGGAGAAAGCACTGAAAGCATATACAAAGACAGCAGAAGTAACTGCAGATACCAATGGTCTGAAAGTTGCAACAAAAAATGCAGACGGAACCTATTCTTTTGCGGCAAGAAAGACAGGAAGCAATTCCGGTATCAAAAATGAAGCACAGAAAACAGTCGATGAGACAAAGATTGTAAAGACGGTACGTTCCGCGGATGATGCTGAGACTTACGGTGCATTTATCCGTGTTGACCTGACAGGAGATGCTTATGGTGATCTGGGTGCAAATATGCAGACAGTTCGCTGGGACTACTATGGAAATGACAGCACTTACACAAACAAACTGGCAACCTACGGAACAAAATTTGCAGCAGATAACTGGATGCACAAATCCATGGGTGTTCAGCTTGGACTGACGAAATCCCTTCGCTGCCAGCTGCCGGAAGGAACCGACGGAACCGGATACTGGAAAGTAACCGTATATGCACTGGGATATCAGGATTATACCTTTGAAGTACAGGCAACATCTGAGAACATCGTATCTGACAATAAAGGTGATGAGAAAGTAGATACTACAGAACTGCAGAAAGTGGTAGACGAAGCAAAGAAACTGGTAAAAGCAGACTACACCGCTTCTAGCTGGGCATCTTTTGAGACAGAGCTGGCAGAAGCAGAAGATGAGCTGAAAACACCGCATACACAGGCAACAGTAAACGAAGCGATCGCTCATCTGCAGAATGCGATCAAAGATCTGGTAAAAGTACAGAAAGAAACCGAGACAAAGACACCGGAAACAAAAACAGATATCAACAATGATAAGAACAACCAGACACAGACTGCTTACAAAGCAAAAGTAAAACTGAACTCTGTCAAGAACACAAAAGGCAGAAAAGCAGTCCTGAAATGGAAAAAGGTTAAAAATGCAGACGGTTATGTTGTATACCGTGCAACAAAGAAAAACGGAAAATACGCAGCAGTAAAAACCATCAACAAAGGAAAGAAGGTTACCTTTACCAACAAAAATCTGAAAAAAGGAAAAACATACTACTATAAAATCAAAGCTTACAAAAAAGTAAACGGCAAAAAAGCACTTGGTCAGTTTTCAACAGTAAAGAGCGTTAAAATCAAAAAATAAGCGTAAGTTTTCAGATTTTTCGGGCGGGCACACTTGACAGGGTGTGCCTGCTTTTGTATAATAAAACAGCATGCGGTCATGGCGGAATTGGCAGACGCGCTGGTTTTAGGTGCCAGTGGGCAACCGTGTGAGTTCGAGTCTCACTGGCCGCATTCTTTACAGAAAAGAGACAATTTTTTCTATTCATCTGCTTGACAATTTCAGACAGTTGAGATATAGTAAATATATACAAAAAAGCTTTGGATTTTTTTAGAGTTTTCAGAAGCTTTACATATAAGTAGAGTAGATATCGTACGTAAAGTGTCGTTGGAGGGGGAGGCTTCCGACGAACGAAGGTTATACCGCGTTACGGTCTCGCTTCCGCTACTGCACAAAGAACCAGGATATTTTATCCTTTATTTTTGTGCGGCATTTTTTTACCCAAAAACAGCTAATTACCGCAAAAAGCGGTTAATAAAGAAAGGAGTAATGAACATCATGGGATTCAAATCAGACATTGAAATTGCACAGGAGACAACGATGGCTCCAATCACAGAAATTGCAGACAAAGCAGGTATTGACCGTAAATATCTGGAGCAGTACGGCAATTATAAAGCAAAAATTGACTACAATCTGTTAAGAGAAAAAGAAGGCGAAGACGGCAAGCTGATCCTGGTTACCGCAATCAACCCGACTCCGGCAGGAGAAGGAAAGACAACCACATCTGTAGGTCTGGCAGACGGAATGTCAAGACTTGGTAAAAAAGTTATGGTAGCTCTTCGTGAGCCGTCACTTGGACCTGTATTCGGTGTAAAAGGCGGAGCAGCCGGCGGCGGATATGCTCAGGTAGTTCCGATGGAAGATATCAACCTTCACTTCACAGGTGACTTCCATGCGATCGGTGCAGCAAACAACCTGCTGGCAGCCATGATCGACAACCACATTTTCCAGGGCAACGCACTGAACATTGACCCGAGAAAGATCACATGGAAGAGATGCGTGGATATGAACGACCGTCAGCTTCGTAATGTAGTAGACGGACTCGGTGGAAGAACAAACGGTATGCCACGTGAAGACGGATATGACATTACTGTTGCATCCGAGATCATGGCAGTTCTCTGTCTTGCAAGCGACATCTCAGATTTGAAAGCAAGACTTTCCAGGATTATTATCGGATATACATATGGTAAAGTATCCGAGCAGAAACCGGTAACAGCTGGCGATCTTCATGCAGAAGGTGCTATGACAGCACTTCTGAAAGATGCTCTGAAACCAAACCTTGTACAGACTCTGGAACACGTTCCTGCAATCGTACATGGCGGACCATTCGCAAACATCGCTCATGGATGTAACTCCGTAACAGCTACAAAGATGGCTCTGAAACTTGCTGATTATGCGATCACAGAGGCTGGTTTCGGTGCTGACCTTGGTGCTGAGAAATTCCTCGACATCAAATGCCGTATGGCAGGCCTGAAACCGAATGCAGTTGTAGTCGTAGCAACTGTTCGTGCCCTGAAATACAACGGCGGCGTTCCGAAAGCAGAACTGAACGGCGAGAACCTGGAAGCTCTGGAGAAAGGTATGCCGAACCTTCTGAAACATGTAAGCAATATCACAAACGTATATAAACTGCCTTGCGTTGTTGCAATCAATGCATTCCCGACAGATACCGAAGCAGAGCTGAAGCTGGTTGAGGAGAAATGTAAAGAGCTCGGCGTCAACGTTGTTCTGTCCGAGGTATGGGCAAAAGGCGGCGAGGGCGGCGTAGCCCTGGCAGAAGAAGTTGTCCGTCTTTGCGATCAGCCGAACGATTTCACCTATGCATACGATCTGGAAGGCTCCATCGAAGAGAAACTGAACGCCATCGTTCAGAAGATCTACGGCGGAAGCAGAGTTGTCCTGACCGCAAATGCACAGAAACAGGCAAAACAGTTAGAGGCTCTCGGATTTGGCAACTGCCCGATTTGTATGGCAAAAACCCAGTACAGCCTGACCGATGATCAGACCAAACTCGGCGCACCGACCGGATTCGAAGTTACCGTACGTAACCTGAAAATCTCCGCAGGTGCAGGCTTCATCGTAGCCCTGACCGGTGACATCATGACCATGCCAGGTCTGCCGAAAGTTCCGGCAGCAGAGCGTATCGATGTAGACGCTACTGGAAAGATTACAGGACTGTTCTAATAACACAGGATATTGTCTTGAAAAGACAGAATAGAGCATGAAATGAAACACAGAAAAAAGAGACATTCCTTCGTGAATGTCTCTTTTTTTACGTTTTTATTGCAAAATATTACAAAAGATAATATAATTTCTAATGATAACATGGAGAGAAAAGCAGATATAATATAGTAAGGGAGTTACTTACCAATGACATCGAAGAAAAAATTGAGAAGTCTTCTGGGCGGTACACTTTTTATGGTGCTGATGCTCAGCGTACATCCGACGACTGTTTCCGCGAGTGCTGTGGGGAGCAGCACGGTGATGGACCAGTCTGTGGAGACAGAGGATCAGCAGAGCGGGATACAGAGTGAAACGCAGACACAGGCTTCACAGGACAGCGTTGCTGCTGTGCGGGCCAGTCAGAATGGCTGGGTTAAGGCAGGCGACGGCGGCTGGTATTTTTATGAGAACGGACAGCTGAAAACAGGATGGCTTTACCGGAATGGAAACTGGTACTGGCTGGATCCGGACCGGAACGGCCGCATGGCAGAAAACAGCTGGTTCACATACGATAATAATTTTTATTATGCCAAGGGAGACGGAGCAATCTATAAAAATGGTTTTCAGGAAGTAGATGGAAACCTCTATTATTTCCAGAGCTGGGGCGGCATTCAGAAAAATGTGTATCTCAGCATCAGCGGAAAAATGTACTATGTACAGGAAAATGGTATCGTTGCCCGTGGAATAGTCAGAACAATGAATGGACATGGTGATCTCTGCGCATTTGATGATACTACGGGAGCGCAGATCACACAAAAAGGCTGGCTGAAAAAAGGCACATCATATTATTGGGTAAGAGAAGACGGCGTCCTGCAGACCGGCTGGCTGCTGTACGATGATAACTGGTACTGGTTTGATGATAATGGTGTCATGATGACATCCGGCTGGAAAGAAATCAACAACAATCTGTATTACTTCCGGAGCTGGGGCGGCATTTATAAAAACGGTTTCCAGAGCATCGGAGGAAACGAGTATTATTTCCAGAGCTGGGGTGGTGTATATCGAAACACCTTCTTTACCGTAAAAGGGAAAACCTACATAGCGCAGAATGACGGATCGATCTATCATGCCAGCCAGACCGGCTGGGTTCAGCTGGGAGATCAGACTTACTGGATCAATCAGGATGGTTCTGTTCAGACCGGCTGGCTGAAGCTGGAAGGCAAATGGTACTGGCTGAAAGCGGACGGCACACGTGCTGCATCTGAATGGATCACGTATGACAACAACCGATACTATTTTGACGGTGACGGTGTGATGTACACCGGAATGAAAGAGGTTGACGGAACAAGATATTATTTCCACAGCTGGGGCGGCGTTTACCATAACGAATCTTTTACCTGGCAGGGAAAGAAATACTGGGCAAAGGATGACGGAACCTTCTATACAGGTGTCTGCGATATCAATGGAAAGAAATACTATTTTCTGGAAGACGGCGAGCAGATTACAAAAGAGGGCTGGTATCTGACCAACGGAACGTATTACTGGATCAACAAGGATACGTCGCTTCAGACCGGCTGGGTGAAATATGACAACAACTGGTACTGGATGAAAGAAGACGGTACGATGGCATCGTCTGAATGGATCACCTACGACAAAAACCGCTACTATTTCCGAAGCTGGGGCGGCATGTACACCGGAATTCATACCATCGGCGGAACAAAATACGCATTCCAGAGCTGGGGCGGTCTGTACCATGATCAGACATTTACCATCGGCGGTAAAACATACTATGCCAATTCAGATGGAACATTTGCCACCGGCTGGGTGCAGAACGGCGGAAAAACATATTATTTCGATGAGGACGGCACAAGCCATACGGGCTGGCTGCTTCTGGACGGAACGTATTACTGGATCAACGCCAATGGAACCAGAAGAGATGACGAGCTGTTTCAGTACGACGGAAACTATTATTATGTAGACAAAAACGGCGTTATGGCGACAAGCGGCTGGGTATACTGGGATTATAACTATTATTATCCGAGAAGCTGGGGCGGCATGTACAAGAATGCGTTTATTACCTATGATAATAACCTCTATTACCTTGGATCTGACTCGAAAATGGCAATCGGCTGGCAGTCGATTGGCGGAAATACATACTATTTCCGAAGCTGGGGCGGCATGATAACCGGAAAACAGGTGATCGACGGAAAAACGTATGTGTTCGATGAGGACGGCAAGCTGGTACAGAGTCCGGACGGATTTGAACCGTCCGCGCAGATCGGTGTCCGCACCGTACGGAACTTTCTGAAAAATGCACTGCTTCCGCTTGGAAACACCCTGTATATCTGGGGAGGCGGCCACACAGACGCAGAGGCAGAGAGTTACGGCGTCAATGCGCAGTGGAAACAATTCTTCAATACACAGAATTCCACCTACAACTATTCCGATCATCTGTATGAGTACGGAAAAGGTCTTGACTGTTCCGGCTATGTCGGATGGACCGCACATCAGGTGACGAAAGAGTATGCAACGACAACCTCCACTGGAATGCCGGCCTACTTTGCAAGAAAAGGCTGGGGAACCTGCGTGACAGGCGATACGTCCCAGAAATTTACGCCGGGTGATGTGGTCAGCAAGAGCGGTCATGTCTGGATTGTCATTGGCCAGTGCTCGGACGGCAGCGTGGTTGTCATTCATGCGACACCGCCGTATATTCAGCTTGGCGGAACCGTTTCTTCAACAGGAAGCATTAACAGTGAAGCTATTGAGCTGGCAAATGAATACATGAAAATGTATTATCCGGTTGCGTATGAGCGGTATGGTGTAAAAGTTCTTGACCGGTCCTATCTGACCGGTGTGAATCATTTCACCTGGAGCAGCAGTATCTTAAGTGACAGTGAAGGCTACCGCAGGAAGAAACCGGCAGAAATCCTGAACGATCTGTTCCAGTAAAATATCTTCTATAAAAAATAAGAGAGAATACAAAAAAACTTTGTAGTTCGTGTATTCTCTCTTTCTTTTTGCGCTGGAATTGTCTATACTAGAAGGTGCGTGAAAGACGCAGATCAGAAATACAAAAGAAAAAATCTGGAAAATAAAAATACAAGGGGAGTAAACATGCGAAAGAGCTGGAAATGGGCGCTCTGTCTTGGCGTAGTGTCGTTGCTGCTGCTGGGCGGCTGCGGAAAAGAAAAGACGGAACCAGTGGATCTGGTGCTGGTAACCGACGGCAGTGAGGTAGCTTCCGATGCCGTGTATCAGTCAGCATGGAACGGTCTTGCGCAGTATGGAGACGAGAGCGGTCTGAAATATGAAGCAAGTGTTCCGGCAGGACGGACAACAGAGGACTATGAAAATACCATCAAAGAGGCGGCGCAGAAGGGAGCATCCGTTATCGTCTGTGCCGGAACGAGCATGAGCCGCGCCGTTTACGATGCACAGCGCGACTGGAAGGATGTCCGTTTTCTGCTGCTGGAGGCAGAACCGGTCAGTGAGAGCGGCCGCAGCCGTCTCCGCGGAAATACAGAAAGCCTGGAAATTGATGCATCAGAGGCCGGCTACCTGGCAGGCTATGCGGCAGTACAGGCCGGCTACACGCACCTGGGCTATATCGGACAGAAAAACGAAGAGAACGGAACAAAGTACGGGACAGGTTATGCACTCGGTGCAGAGGCGGCCGCTGCGGATCTGGGACTTGGAGAAAACAGCATCACGCTGGATTATACGTATCGGAAAAGCAGCAGCGTATCACCGTCGTATTTGGAAAAAATCAAAAGCTGGTATGGTGAGGGCGGACAGATTCTCTTCTCGGACGGTGTATCGTATCAGAATGTACTTGGCGCAGCAGCATCTGCGGCAGGCGGAGCACTGATCGCAAACGGCGGCGTGGAGGAGTACGCCAATGCCGTGCTGAAAGTACGTCTGGATTATGGAACTGCAGTTTACAATGCGTTAAAAGAAATGAAACAAAAGGATTATGAAGGCGGGAAAATTGTAACGCGCGGCGTGACCGATCAGGAAATCAGTCTGGAATGGAATCAGGATGCGGTGCCGTCCTTTACAGAGGATCAGTACCGGGCACTCTGTGCGAAATTCTCCGCAGAGGACTTTTCAATCCCCGACGGCGATGCGCTTTCCTCGCCGGATCAATACAAATTGAGTTGTGTGAGTGTACAGAAGGTAAAATAATATGTATCGTTACTGTTCACGAATTGTTTACAAAAAGGCGGGATATTTTTCCTTGCATCCATTTGTGAATTGTGATATTATGTAAAAGAATTGGGAAAAATATTTCAAAATTGTTACAGAATAATTGAATTTCTAAGAAACAGGTAAAACTGGAAACAGAAATCCTACATACAACGAATCAATTTGGGAGTGAAAGAATGAGAAAAAAATTTCTTGCCTTAAGTTTAGCAGTGATCGTAAGTGCAGCTCAGGTAATGACAGTAAGCGCCTCCAAACAGGAGCAGTTACAGCAGCAGCAGGCAGCACAGGCCGAGACCAGTGCACAGCTTGACAACGCAAAAGCAGAAATCGACGATCTGGAAACCAAAAAGAATCAGATTACCGGCGAGATTGATGACCTGGACGCACAGCTTGTCGTAACCATGGCATCCGTTGAAAATCTGAAAAATGAAATTGCAGAGAAACAGACTGAGATTGAAGATACTCAGAAAAAATTAAGTGACGCACAGGCAGAAGAGGACGAGCAGTACGAGCAGATGAAAAAACGTATCAAATTCCTCTATGAAAGCGGCGGAGACAACGGCTGGGCAGCACTGATTCTGGAAGGAAAAGATTTAAGCAGCATCCTGAACCAGGCTGAGTACACCCAGAAATTATACAAATACGACAGAGAGTGCCTGCAGGAGTACATGGATCTGGTACAGCAGGTAACGGATTACAGCAATCAGCTCGCAGACGAGAAAGCAGACCTGGAAGCCAGCGAGGCAGAGCAGGAAGCACAGCAGCAGTCCCTCGAGGAAATGCTCGAGCAGAAGAAAGCCGTTTCCGATGACTACGAGAACCAGATTGCAGACCTGAATGACATGGCTGCACAGTACAACGCAGTCCTGGCAGAGCAGAACGCAAAGATCCAGCAGATTCAGGAAGAGATTGCAGCCGAAGAAGCAGCGAAAGCCGCTGAGGAAGCAAGAAAAGCAGAAGAGGCACGTCAGGCAGCAGAAGCAGCCGAGGCAGCGCGCCAGGCAGAGGCTGCAAGACAGGCGGAAGCAGAAGCAGCCGCAAGCAGTGCTGCAAATAATACAACAACGGCAGACAACACACCGTCCAGCACAGGAAGCTCCATCACGACAACAACACCGTCTAACGGAGGAAGCTCTTACGATGATTCTTCGTCCAGCGATACCAGCAGCTCGGATGATTCCAGCAGCTCCAGCAGCACCGGAAGTGCAACAGGAAGCGCCATCGTATCCTATGCAACCCAGTTCATCGGCAACCCGTACGTATGGGGAGGCACAAGCCTTACCAACGGAGCTGACTGCTCCGGCTTTATCATGAGCGTTTACGCACACTTCGGATACAGCCTTCCGCATTCCTCCAGCGCACTGCGCAGCGTAGGACGCGGCGTATCTTATGCAGAAGCTCAGCCGGGCGATATCATCTGCTACAGCGGCCACGTAGCCATCTACATCGGCGGCGGTGCAATCGTACACGCAAGCAATGAGCGCGACGGTATCAAGATCAGCAGCAACGCAGCGTATACCACGATTCTTGCGGTAAGACGTGTGGTTTAAAAAAGAATTACATAGTAAGAATTTTCAGATCCCGGGAGAGAAAAATCCCGGGATCTTTTGCGTTTTGCTTAAAATTGAGTGCATTCGCGTTAAAACTGTGATATACTAAAGCACATCGGAGATACAAGGGCGTATTGACCAACAGAAGGTCAGTATGCCCTTTTGCTTGTTAGGAAGAAGGGAGAATTGTTATGAAACTGGAAAATTATTTTCGTCGTTTCGGTATTCGGAACGGATCTGGTGCGGAAAGTAGCGTCAGTGCTGTCCATCTGCATTATCGCCGGTCTGCTGATCGTCTACGTCCCGAACATCATCGCCGGAGCCGGAAAGATCGGCGATACTGTAAACGCCATGAAAACCGCAGACCTCCCATTCGGCAAAGCCCTGTACGCCGCATTCCTCTACGGAACCTTCCAGCTTGCCAATGTCGCAGTCTTCGTCCAGCATGCCAAATCCTTCGAAAAACCGCAGGATGCCGGAAAGAGCATGGCAGTCGGTGCCGTATTAAATGCCCTTCTGATGATCATGGTCGTCCTCGGAATCATGACCGTATACCAGAACCCGGAAATGAGCCAGCAGAGCGTCCCGACATTATTTATGGTTCAGCAGGGCGTCGGCAGTAAATTCATGACACCGCTGATTTCCGTACTGATCATCCTCGGTGCCGTATCCACAGCCGTCAACATGGTTGCCGCCATGGTCAAACGAATCCACGCCGGTCTCGCTGAACGAAGCAGCAGAACAGAAACCGCAGGCAAAATCAGCCGCACCCAGATCCTCGCCGCCCTCGCTTGCTGCATCGCAGACTTCCTCATCGCACAGTTTGGTCTGCTGACGCTGATCCAGAAGGCGTACAGCATCCTGGCATACCTGGCAATCCCGGTCATCTTGGTGCCGTACGTGGTGCACATGGCGGTGATGCGGTTTGATACGAAAAAATAGAAAAGAACAATAAAAAATTTGTAACAAAAATTTACACCGCAGAAAGAGAGATTTGCTTCTGGAGAATGGAAGTATTTCGCAGACAGCAGAAAAAAGAAGATTCATGCAGAGCAGACGTGAGTCATAAAGAAATGACATGCGTCTGCCTTTTTTCTGTGCGTCTGGCAGAGTATGTGTCGGTGACAAAGCAGAAAACAGGAACTCTTCTTTGGGACTCGATTGTGCCGTCAAAATATGGTATACTGCAAAAAGGATCAAAAAGCGGATATTGATATTTCACGGGAGGGGAAGAAGATGAAAAATGCACCGGCTTATGTGAAGGTTTACAGCAGACTGAAAAACGAGATCAATAAGGGAACATATCCTGTCGGGGGATTTCTGCCGAAGGAGTGTGAACTGGAGAAAATCTATCAGGTCAGCCGTACTACGGTACGGAATGCAGTAAAGATACTGGTGCAGGAGGGACTGGTTGAGGTTCGCCAGGGTTCTGGAACGAGGGTGCTGAATCATAAGGCAATTCAGAATTATAACAAGGTCACATCGGTCACGGAATCCCTGATGAAAAAAGGATATCGGGTAACGACGTCAGATATGATGATCGACATCATTTCGGCGGACAAACAGCTCGCCGATGAACTGGAAATTCCGGAGGGAACCAGCGTGGCGAGGATTCAGCGGCTGCAGCTTGCGGATGAAGAGCCTGTTACGCTGATGGAAAATTATATCGAATATGCGAAAGTCCCTGGCATCGAAGCGTATGAGAATCAGTTTGTAGCGCTGTATCAGTTTCTGGAGGAGAAATTCGGCTTGCAGATTGATGAGACACGAGACAGAATTTCAGCGAAATCCGCGACCTTTATGGAAGCCCAGGTTCTGAAAACGGAGCCGAAGGATGCGCTTCTTGTGGTGCACAGAGTCACCTACTGGCAGAACCGGCCGGTGAGCATTGACCATGTGCGGATCATCGGAAGCAAGTACGAGGTGGAGATTTCGGGAAAAGGACGGAGTAAATGAGCGATGAGACAGAAGAACAGAAGAAACTGATGCGGCAGATTGATATCAGCTGTGTACAGGCATTTCATACAATGGATGAAATTGATGCGATGGTGGAGCTGGCAAAGAAATATCGTCTGGCTGCTGTGTTTACCTTGCCGGCGTTCAGCGCCCATGTGGCAGAACGGCTGCAGGACACCAGAGAAATCCATGCGGGAGGCGTGGTAAGCTTTCCGGGCGGCGGAGATACGACCGGACAGAAGAAGCGGCAGGCAAAAGAACTGTGGGAGGCTGGCTGCCGGGAAATCGACATGGTGATGAATCTTACGGCATTCAGAAGCCACGAATTTTCTTATGTAAAAGAAGAACTTCTGGCCATCCGGGAGCAGGTGCCTTCGGCGATTTTTAAGGTGATCATCGAGGCACCGCAGCTGACGGAGCAGGAAATCTGCCAGGCAGTGGATCTGTGTGTGAAAGGCCGTGCGGATTATGTAAAGACGAGCACCGGATGGTATCCCGGCTGTCCTTCCACCGTGGAGCAGGTTCGAATCATGAGCCGTGAAGCCGCCGGTCGCATTCAGATCAAGGCCGCCGGTGGAATCCGCAGTCTGGAAACTATACAGGAAATGCAGAAAGCCGGCTGCAGCCGTTTCGGTATGGGAATGCGGTCGGTGCAGAATTTGATAAAAAGTATCTATAAGTAATCTATTGTGCAAAAGCTATAAAAAAGTCACGGAATATTCTACGGCATTCCGTGACTTTTCTGTTGAATTAGTAACCTATTAGTGATATATTCGAACCATAGGAATCGATAAATCATTAACAATCTGAAAGGAGAGCAAAAGATATGAAAGGTTATGCAATGCTGAAAATCGGTGAATCCGGATGGATCGAGAAAGAACGCCCGAAATGCGGGCCGATGGATGCCATTTGCCGTCCACTGGCAGTTGCCATCTGCACATCAGATGTCCACACTTTATGGGAAGGGGCCATCGGTGACCGTCATAACATGATTCTGGGCCATGAGTGCTGTGCAGAGGTTGTGGAAGTCGGAGAGCTCGTAAAAGATTTCAAACCGGGAGACCGGGTTCTTGTGCCGGCCATCACTCCGGACTGGAATTCTCTGGAAGCACAGGCTGGTTATTCCATGCACTCCGGCGGAATGCTGGCAGGCTGGAAATTCTCCAACTTCAAAGATGGTGTCTTTTCTGAATTCTTTCATGTAAATGATGCCGATGGAAACCTTGCGCTGCTTCCGAAAAACATCAATGTTGTCGACGCGTGCATGCTTTCCGATATGGTGCCGACCGGATTCCACGGCGTAGAGCTTGCCGATGTACAGTTTGGTGATACAGTTCTTGTCATCGGAATCGGACCAGTTGGTCTGATGTCGGTAGCCGGAACGAATATGCGCGGCGCATCGAGAATCATTGCTGTCGGAACGAGACCGGTCTGCGTAGAAGCGGCAAAAAAATACGGCGCAACGGATTTTGTCAGCTACAAGAACGGACCGATTTTCCAGCAGGTACTTGATATGACAGATGGAAAAGGTGTTGATAAAGTAGTCATCGCCGGCGGTGGTGTAGAAACCTTTGCAGAAGCAGTAAAATGCCTGAAACCGGGCGGAAAGATCGGAAATGTAAACTATCTTGGATCCGGTGACAACATTGATATTCCGCGTGTAGAGTGGGGCGTTGGAATGGGTCACAAACAGATTAACGGAGGCCTGATGCCTGGCGGAAGACTCCGCATGGAAAAACTGGGAGCTCTTGTTTCGGCAGGCAAGCTGGATGTCAGCCCGCTGTCCACGCATGTGTTTGATGGATGGGATCATCTGGAAGAAGCATTGTTCCTGATGAGAGATAAACCGAAGGATTTAATCAAACCAGTCGTTAAATTGGCTGACTGATGATTTGAAAATTTGATTGAAAAAGGAAACGTATGAAAATATTGATCGTATCCGGCTTTTTGGGCGCGGGAAAAACAACATTTATCAAACGGCTGGCCAGGAACGTCGATCAGCGGTTTGCCATACTGGAAAATGAATATGGAGCCGCAGGAATCGACGGCGCACGTCTTGGCCAGAACCGGCAGGGAACGCAGAAAAATGTATGGGAAATGACAGAGCAGTGCATCTGCTGCATCGGGAAAAAGGATTTTGCAGCATCCGTGCTGACCATTGCCAATGTGGTAGACCCGGAATACCTGATCGTAGAACCGACAGGCGTCGGAAGTCTCGCCCGGATTATAGAAAATCTGCGTCAGATCGAGTACGAGAGAATTCAGCTTCTCTCGCCGGTCACTATTGTGGATGTTTACAGTTACCGCCGCTATATGGCGGAATATCCCGAGCTGTATCAGGATCAGATCCGAAGCGCGGATACGATCATTGTTTCCAAAACAGAAGCATGCCAGGCGGAAGAAAAACAGCGCATCCAGAAATTTCTGCAGGAAATTAACTCGCAGGCAAAAATCATCACGGATTATGCATCCACGATGACACGGGAAGATTACCAGAGCTTGCTGCTGGGCAGCCGGTATGAGAAAAAAGTACAGGATACGCAGAGCGGCGAAAAGATGCCGGAGACCTTCTCCTTCGAAAATATCCGAATGGAGGCACCGGAAACCCTGTGGTGTTTTCTGGAACAGATCATTCGCGGAGCGTTTGGAAATATCATCCGTGCAAAAGGACAGTTCGCAGCCGGAGACCAGTTTCTCCAATTTGATGTCGCCGATCACCGCTACAGCATCACCGGCACAGAACAGAAAAACGCCGGCCAGGCTGTGTTTATCGGAAACGATATGAACGAAGATGCGATCCGGCAGTATTTTAAGAAATGCGCCGGAAACCAGAAAATGAAATATGCTGCCCGTCATGTATCATAAAGTAAATAGGAAAAAGAGATTGCGGAGTCCTGCCAAAACAGGGTTTCGCAATTTTGGTTTTTACAGAAAGATTCAACTGAAAAACGAAGGATAGGCAAAAACGAAAAATTACGCTAAAATAAACATACAAGTATTCCAAATAAAACAAAAGAAAAATCAGGGGGGATCTGATATGGAGGAACAGAAAAGAAGACGGGAAAGAAAATCAGCGGCATACTGGTTGAGCAAAAGCTCGATTTTATATCCGATCTGTATCTTGTATGTGATGTATGTGAAACAGGTTGAGGTATATATTACAGAATGTTCCGTCCATATTTCGTCGGGGACAATGCTTTTTGCCTATGCGCTGTGCCTGATTTTGTGGCTGGCCTCACCCATTCGAAGCTACTGCGCAGATGGAACTGCAAATGAAGTTTTATTCTATGCATTTCCGCCGAGCATACTGATGCTGTTTTTATTTGCCCAATATTCACTGAAAATTGTGTTGTTTCTTGCAGTGCTGGATGGGATATTTCTTGTTACGGTTTTAAGAGATTTACATAGAAAAAAACGAAAATATTCTCCGAAAAAATTCTGGAGATTAAAAAGAAGTGACTTAAACGCATTTCTGTTTGTTTCAGTATGCGTGAGTATGGTACCGACTTGTATGATGATATATTGGAAGCTTGAGTCTCCGTCCGGAGTGGCAGAACTTTACGAACGAAAAAAGGACTATAATCTCGTCCAGAATCAGGAGAACATTTTTCAGGAAAATAAAGAATTTCTGCTGAGCTTAAAGGAGAGCGAATGGAGGCAAAAAACACTGGAAGAAAGAACAATTGCAGCACAGAAGATGGTACGGCTTGAAACAGAACGACTTGGAATTCCCGAAATTCCGCTGTATGTGAAAGAGACAGGATCATCGAATTGCGTTGCATTATATAATAACGAAGAGAACGAAATATGGTATGCTCCAGAGCATTTAACATCTCAGACAGCAGAAGAATTTTTTACGGGAATTTGCGAAGAATGTTATCATGGAATGGAGTATTATCTGCTGGAGCGAATGGACTGGAATTCGGAAATGGCGAATACTGTTTATTTTGAAGAAATGAGGAAGTGGAAACTAAATGATAATCGCTACATATCTGGACGCGACGAGGGCGATTCGTTTGAAGCATATCAATCACAGCCGCTGGAAGCATCTGCCAAAAAGTATGCCAGTTCCGAAACAGAGGCACTGATTCATTTTATTGCTGTATACGGCGATGAATAAAAATCTTTTAGGGGGGAGGGAGAAAAGGAGCGTCGGGAAAAAATAAAAAAATTAGCACTCACCTCTTGACAGTGCTAATAACTAGTGTTATAGTACGGATAGAACAAAGAAAAGAAAAGAAATTTTACATCCACGCTCTTTTTGTTCGGAGCGAATGTTAGCATTTGATAGATAAGGAGGAAGCCGATTATGAATATCAGTAAATTCACACAAAAATCGCTGCAGGCTGTACAGGACCTGGAAAAGACCGCATACGATTTCGGCAACCAGGAAATAGAGCAGGAGCATCTGTTGTATAACCTCCTGCATCAGGACGACAGCCTGATTCTGAAAATGATCGAAAAGATGGAAATCAACAAAGATCATTTTCTGAACCGTGTCGAGACGGCGCTGAACGACCGCGTCAAAGTATCCGGCGGTCAGCCGTATATCGGTCAGTATCTGAATAAAGCATTGATAAATGCTGAGGATGAGGCGAAAGCCATGGGAGACGAGTATGTTTCCGTAGAACACCTCTTCCTGGCAATGCTGAAAAACCCAAGCCCGTCCATGAAAAAACTGTTTCAGGAGTACGGCATCACAAGAGAACGTTTCCTGCAGGCATTAAGCACCGTGCGCGGAAACCAGAGAGTTACCACCGACAACCCGGAGGCAACATACGACACCCTGGAAAAATATGGCCAGGATATCGTAGAAAAAGCCAGAAACCAGAAAATGGACCCGGTTATCGGCCGTGATACCGAAATTCGGAACGTTGTCCGTATCCTGTCCCGTAAGACAAAAAACAATCCGGTTCTGATCGGTGAGCCTGGTGTTGGTAAAACCGCAGTCGTAGAAGGCCTGGCCCAGCGAATCGCCAACGGCGATGTACCGGAGAGCCTGAAAGATAAAACCATTTTCTCCCTCGATATGGGAGCCCTGGTAGCCGGAGCAAAATACCGCGGCGAATTCGAGGAGCGTCTGAAAGCCGTTCTGGAGGAAGTCAGAAAGAGCGACGGAAAAATCATTCTGTTCATCGATGAGCTGCACCTGATCGTCGGCGCCGGAAAGACCGACGGCGCGATGGATGCCGGAAACATGCTGAAACCTATGCTGGCACGAGGCGAACTGCACTGCATCGGTGCCACAACGCTGGATGAGTACCGCCAGTACATCGAAAAAGATGCCGCCCTGGAGCGCCGTTTCCAGCCGGTTCAGGTTGATGAGCCGACCGTAGAGGATACGATTTCCATCCTGCGTGGCTTAAAAGAGCGCTACGAAGTTTACCACGGCGTAAAAATCACCGACGGTGCCCTCGTTGCAGCCGCAACCCTTTCGAACCGTTACATCAGCGACCGTTTCCTGCCGGATAAAGCAATCGACCTGGTCGACGAGGCATGCGCTCTGATCAAGACAGAACTGGATTCCATGCCGGCCGAGCTGGATGAGCAGCGCCGTAAGATTCTGCAGATGCAGATCGAGGAAGCCGCACTGAAAAAAGAGACCGACAATCTGAGCCGCGAGCGTCTGGAAACACTGCAGAAAGAGCTGGCTGAGTTAAAGGATACCTTCAATTCTGCAAAGGCACAGTGGGAAAATGAAAAGAGTTCCGTTGAAAAACTGTCCAAACTGCGTGAGCAGATCGAGGACATGAACCGCCAGATCCAGAAAGCAAAGAATGATTACGATCTGAACCGCGCCGCTGAACTGCAGTACGGTGAGCTCCCGAAATTACAGCAGATGCTGGAAGCAGAAGAGAAAAAAGTTAAAAATGAAGATCTCTCCCTGGTGCACGAGAGTGTAACGGATGAAGAGATTGCCAGAATTGTCTCCCGCTGGACCGGAATCCCGGTTGCAAAACTGACCGAAGGCGAGAGAACTAAGATCCTCGGCCTGGAAGATGAACTTCACACGAGAGTTATCGGCCAGAATGAGGCAGTCACCAAGGTTTCGGATGCGATCATCCGTTCTAAAGCCGGAATCAAGGATCCGACAAAACCGATCGGTTCGTTCCTGTTCCTTGGACCTACCGGTGTCGGTAAAACAGAGCTTGCGAAAACGTTGGCAGAAAAGCTGTTTGATGATGAGAACAACATGGTTCGAATCGATATGAGTGAATACATGGAGAAATACTCCGTCTCCCGTCTGATCGGAGCGCCTCCGGGATATGTAGGCTACGAGGAGGACGGCCAGCTGACCGAGGCAGTGCGCAGAAAACCATATTCTGTTGTTCTGTTCGATGAGATCGAGAAAGCGCATCCGGACGTCTTCAACGTTCTGCTGCAGGTACTCGATGACGGCCGTATCACCGACTCCCAGGGCCGTACCGTAGACTTTAAAAATACGATCCTGATCATGACCTCCAATATCGGCTCCCAGTATCTGCTGGACGGCATTCAGGACGACGGCAGCATCTCCGAAGAGGCGAGAAACCTGGTCATGCAGGATCTGCGTGCACACTTCCGTCCGGAGTTCCTGAACCGTCTGGATGAAACAATTATGTTCAAACCATTGACAAAAGACAACATTGGTCATATCGTAGATCTGTTGCTGAAAGGACTGAACAAACGTCTGGCAGACCAGGAGCTTACCGTCGAACTGAGCCCGGCTGCAAAACAGTTTGTCATCGAGGGCGGCTACGACCCTGTTTACGGCGCCCGTCCATTGAAACGTTTCGTACAGAAAGAGGTAGAAACCAGCACCGCAAAACTGATCCTTGGCGGTCAGGTCAGCGAGGGCGATACGATCCTTTTGGATGTGGAAAACGGCGGCCTGAAGGCAATGATCAAACCAGGTGTGGAGGTAGTAGACGAATGATGCCGAAAGATCCCGTAATGCTGCTGAGCTATGTCAATACGCAGCTAAGAGATTTTTACCCGTCGCTCGCAGAATTCTGCGCGGCCATGCAGACAGAGGAATCCGATCTGCGGGAAAAACTGGCGCTCATCGACTATGAGTACGATGAGAAAACGAACCAGTTTGTATAAGAATAACCAAGCCCTGAAAAAAATGGCGGAAAAAGGCGTTCCGTATGTGGAAAAAACACATACGGGGCGCCTTTTTTACGCAAAGCGTGTTTCTTATAACTGACAGGAAAAATCATATCTATAATAGAAGAAATGTGGTAAAATGGAGGAAAAGAAAATCCGCTGAAAATGGGGAAACAGCGGATCTGGAGAAGGAGGAAACAAATATGTATTTTGGTGTACAGATGTATGGGGTATCCAAAGAATGGAAACAGGATCCCGAAGGATTTTTAAAGAAAATCTATGAGGCAGGCTACCGCCAGATCGAGCCGTGTCTCGGATTCCGTGTTGATGCCAGGGACTACGGTTTCTGGATCCCGGAGGATCTGGAGCAGGCAATGCCGCTGCTTGCAAAATACCACATTGAGGTTCATGCGGTCCACATTTTCCTGGATGAATACCACTATGAAAGAGAACTTGCCATTCTTACAGAACTGGCGCAGAAATACCACATTTCCTGGTTTGTCGTAAAGAGCCCGGCACGCCTGACAAAAGATGTTCTGGACGAAACCGCTGCAAGATACCGCGAACTGGCAGAAGAACTGGAAAAAGCCGGAGCAGGTCTTCTGGTCCACAACGAAAAAGAAGATATCTGTATCCGCGTGAATGGAAAAACAGCGTACGAATATCTACTGGAAGCCTGCGGTGAAAAAGTCGGAGCAGAAGTAGATGCCGGCTGGATGTACTGCGGCGGCGTCGACCCGGAAGAGTTCTTCTGGGCGCATGCGGACCGAGTCAAAGCCGTTCATTATAAAGATATGAAAATCACCGGCCAGGAAGCGCCGCTTGGAAAAGGCATGGTTGATCTGAAAGCCTGCTTCCAGTTCGCCCGCGCAAACGGTGCACTGCAGATTGTGGATATGGATGCGGCAACACTGGAGGATACCTGCCGCGCCGGAAAAATGCTCTCCGGATGGACAGGGGACAGAGACAACACCGACAGCATTCTCTGCACGATGGATGTGGAGACCGGAGAAGAAACCGTGCTGCATGAGTTTCCGGGAATCATCGAGGCACCGAACTGGCTGAACGATGGAAACACCCTGCTTTATAATGCGGATGGAAAAATCTACCGCTATGAGATCGACAAAGACCATGTGGAGCAGGTTGATACCGGTTTCTGCGTGCAGTGCAACAATGACCACGTTCCGTCACCGGACAACCAGCTGCTGGCGGTAAGCTGCATGCCGCCGGAACTCACAGATGGAACGTATGAATCCCACATCTACGTGCTCCCGATGACAGGCGGTGAACCAAAAGACCTCACCGGACCGGGTCTCAGCTATCTGCACGGCTGGTCGCCGGACGGAAAAGAGCTTGCGTACTGTGCCTTCCGCAAAAAGCCGGAGGAGGAGACCATGCGCATTGAGATCTGTACGATTCCATCAGACGGCGGCGAGGAAACCTGCCTGACGGACGGCAAAGGCTACAACGACGGTCCGGAGTATTCACCGGACGGAAAGCACATCTGGTTCAACAGCACCAGAAGCGGTCTGATGCAGGTATGGCGGATGAACCGTGACGGCAGCGGTCTCACCCAGATGACCGATTCCGATGCCAACAACTGGTTCGGCCACGTTTCGCCGGATGGAAAACACGTCATTTACCTGACCTTCGCTAAAGGTGAGCTGGAACCGAATGAGCATCTGCCGAACATGTATGTATCGCTTGGAATGATGGATTATGACGGACAGAATAAGAAAAAACTGCTGGATCTTTTCGGCGGCCAGGGCAGTATCAACGTCAACTCCTGGGCACCGGACAGCCGTAGAATTGCGTATGTGAAATATGTGCTTCATCACAAATAAAGGAATATCTTAAGAAAATCTGACGGGCCGTAAAAATTCATGGAAGTATTGTGAAAAAACGTTGAAAGTATTTTAGCGGAAATGCACAAGAATTCTTACGAATTTTTACGGCCCGTTGACTCTTTTTCTGACACACGTATAATGAAAGTAACAAGAGAAACTGCGGCCCCTGGCGGCTGCAAAACAATCAAAAGGAAAGGAGGATTTGTGTTATGAAGAAAACGAAAAAAATGCTTTCGTTTGTACTGTCCATGCTTCTGATCGTGACGATGTTTCCAACCATGGCATTCGCAAAAGAGGAAGCCAAAACGTGGAAGTTCGGAGAGCTTTCGCTGAAAGCAGGCGACGTTCTTGGCAAAGATACGGAGATTAAAAATGATGCAGAGAACAGAGAAATCCGAATACTTTCAGAAAAAACAAATCCGGATGAAAAGAAAGATCAGAAAGATGACAAAGAAAGAATAAAAACAGAAAAAGAGGCTGTGATCGCAGCGGCGGCTTCCTGGAATCTGAAGGATCTTACGGAAAAGGCCAAAAAGGCTCCGGCAGATTATCTGCTTAAAAAGGCAGACAGCTGGAACGGAAGCTGGATTGTAACAAAGATCGCAGAAACGGAAACAAAAGATGCCATTGAAATCCAGATAAGAACCTATGAGTACGCAGCTGTAACAGAAATCCAGGGCATACCGAAAGAAATCCCGGGAACCACCGCACTGACGGGCAAAGCAGTTCCAGAAAATGCAGATCAGAAACAGATCACATGGGAAATCACGGATGCCGGAATGACAGGTGCTGTTTTAGACGGCACAAACCTGAAAGTAACGAATGCCGGAACCGTAAAACTTCTGGCGACAATCAAAGACGGAAAGAAAACCGGCGTTGACTTCACACAGGAATTCACTGTGATTGTAAAAGCCGCAGATTACACCAAAGTAACAGAAGCGCTGGCGCTGATCCCGGAGGACATGGGCCGGTATACAGAAGAAAGCGCGGCAGCTGTTCAGAAAGCAAAAGATGCGGTAAAAGAGAACCTGCCATCAGCTGAACAGGAAACCGTAAATGGTTATGCGGCAGCCATTCAGACAGCAGTAAACGCACTGACGCTTCTTGGCGCAGATTACACAGAAGTTGATGCAGTACTTGCCAAAGTTCCGGGAGATCTTTCTATCTATACGGAAGAGAGCGTGGAAGCACTGAATGCAGTCATCGCATCCATCGACCGCACCAAAACGGTAGAAGAGCAGCAGGCAGTTGCTGCTTATGCGGAAGCACTGGAGAATGCAATTGCAGCACTGGTACGCAAACCGGTTCCGGCAGATTATCAGGGAGTGGAAGAACTCCTGGGAAAGATTCCGAAAGACTTATCCATTTATACCGAAAAGAGTGTAAAAGCACTGAATGTGGCAAAAGAAGCCATTGTATGGGATCTGGATGACAGCAGACAGGAGGAAGTCGATCAGTTTGCAGAAAACCTGAAAGCAGCTCTTGACGGACTGACCCTGAAACCGGCGGACTACAGCACCGTAGACGCGGCTCTTGCCAAAGTTTCGAATGATCTGAGTATTTATACGGAAGAAAGCATTCAGCCGCTTCAGACAGCGATCAACAGCGTAGAAAGCGGAAAAACCATTCTGGATCAGGCAGAAGTAGACGGCTGGGCAGCAGCAATTGAAAATGCACTGGCAGGACTGCAGGTTCGGAAAGCAGATTATTCCAAAGTAGAGGAAGCCATCAAAAAGATTCCGGCGGACCTCAGTCTGTATACCGATGCGTCTGTAAAAGCACTGGAAGATGCAAAGAACAGCGTCGTAACCGAGCGGCCGGTCACAGAGCAGGAGAGCGTAGACGGTTACGCAAAAAAGATCGAGGCAGCGATTGCCGGCCTTACGTATAAAGATGCGGACTACAGCAAAGTAGATGCCGCAGTGAAGAAGATTCCAAACGATCTGAAGAAATACACGGACGAGAGCGTAAAAGCAGTCAATGATGCAAAAGCAGCGATTGTACGCGGAAAGAATATCACGGAGCAGAAGACGGTGGATGGTTATGCGGCAGCGCTGGAAAAAGCGATTGCCGGCCTGAAACAGAAACCGATGACTGCGCAGAATCTTCCGAAGATTACCAAAGGAGTCAATCAGTCAGGTATGCAGGGCAAGGAGCTTTCCTTCACCGCAGATTTTGAAGTAAAGGATCTCAAAAAGGTTCTCATCGACCAGAAAGAGATTGATGCGAAGAATTATGTGACGGCTGGAAAAGAGAATACGCAGGTTACGTTGAAGGCTGAGTATACAAAGAGTCTGGCAGAAGGCAAGCATACGATTTCGATCGTTTCAAGCAAGGGCCAGGCGGATACCGTATTCTATCTGAAGAAAGCAACAAAGAGTCCGGACACGGGAGACCGCACACAGGTGATGCTGTGGGTGATCCTGCTCGGCGTTTCTGCAGCAGCAGTGGTCGGGGCAGTTGTTTATCGTAAACGTGAGAAATAAGAGTTGAAAGGGAAAGGGCGCCGGAAGGCGCCTTTTCTTTTGGACGGTTTTGGATAGATTGTAAATAGTCAGATAAAATACAAAATATGCAGAATTAACTATATTTTTCTAAAAATAAGAAAATTCGAAAAAAGGTGTTGACTTTTGCTTTGG
>ENA-ORLU01000841-ORLU01000841.1-human-gut-metagenome-genome-assembly--contig:-NODE-841-length-26393-cov-4.812434_pt1 | contig 26393 bp, 20 predicted proteins | sample MGYA00243009_ERZ508833 | MGnify/ENA primary metagenome ERZ508833 (study PRJEB26277, sample SAMN04329763) | human gut metagenome | biome: human-associated habitat | host: Homo sapiens | place: USA...
CCCCACTGCTGCCTCCCGTAGGAGTCTGGGCCGTGTCTCAGTCCCAATGTGGCCGTTCAACCTCTCAGTCCGGCTACTGATCGTCGACTTGGTGAGCCGTTACCTCACCAACTATCTAATCAGACGCGAGCCCATCTTTGAGTGATAAATCTTTGATACAGTCACCATGCGGTATCTGTATGTTATGAGGTATTACCATCCGTTTCCAGAAGCTATCCCTCTCTCAAAGGCAGGTTGCTCACGTGTTACTCACCCGTCCGCCACTAAGATAATCTAAGTAAACTCAAATCATCTCCGTTCGACTTGCATGTGTTAGGCGTGCCGCCAGCGTTCGTCCTGAGCCAGGATCAAACTCTTTATAAAAGTTGTATATCAAAGAGCAAAGGTACTCTTTGTTATCCTGTTCATTCCAAATGCTAACGCATTTATTACTTGTGTTTTTTAAAGTCTTTTTCTTGACTTTCCTTCATCTTTATAACAAAGGAATTTCAAGGGTCGTTATACTTTTCCTTATATTGTTCAATTTTCAAGATGCTGTTTCCGTTGCCCTTGCGAGCAGCTTTAATATTATATCACATTCAAAACCGTTTGTCAAGTACTTTTTTCAAGTTTTTTCAAAAGTTTTTTCTGTGTCGCTCTCTCTTGCGAGACAACTTTAATATTATATCACTTTCTTTCCTTTTTGTCAAGTACTTTTTCCAAGTTTTTTCAAAAAGTTTTTTCGTGATCAGCTCCGCTCTCTTTCGCGGCAACTTAATTATTATATCACTTCTTCTTTACTTTGTCAAGCCCTTTTTAAAAAGTTTTTTTCAGCTCGTCTCTGTCTTCCTCCCGGAATAGACTCCGCTTACTCTTCCTCTTCTTTTTCTCTTTCCAAAGTAAAAGTAATATTCTCCTCACTCTCTCCCGCGGTCACCCGCGCTCGACAGTAATGTTATTATATACCTTTTCTTCGTCTTTGTCAAGTAAAAGAATGGACAAGTATATACCGGTTTTTTGTGTATTTTGACACTATTTACTCTATCTCCAGTTTCATGCAGTTTTCATCGGTGATTTCTTTAATAGAAACCGACATTCCGCCGTACATATAAATTCCGCAATCCTCCGCAACGTCAAAAATATACTCCTCGTCAAAGAAAGCTCTCTTAAACTCAGAATACACAGCACTATCAGCAAACTTCAGTTCTATCTCTCGCCGTCCGTCAGTAAGTTCGCGTCGAACTATTTTCTCCCCATCAGCAAGCGTATTAACATACAGATCGTTCTTTATATAGTAATTGTCAGCCGTAGCTTCACATTTTTGAGGTTTATAATCCTCCTCATCAGCAATATGTGTTTTACCGAAAGCCGCATCATCTACCAGAAAGTAAGCGCGTCTTATATCGTTTAATTTGTCGGTATCTCCCCACGTCACATCAATATTATACCATTCTCCATCAGCTTTCACCTGATTCCATGCGTGGTTTTCGCCCGTATCAGCCGTCCCCGTGATAAGAACGCTTTCAAGTCCGCATTCAGTCGCAAGGCAGTCAAAAGCTTTCGCGTAGCCCTCGCAGCCAGCTTTTCCCTCAACAAGACAACCATACGCAGTCGAGCTGTAACTCGTTTCGTCACCGATGTAGTAATAGCAGTTGTTCACCAAATAGTCATTCAGATACAAAATCTTGTCGTAATCCGAGCCGTTCGGAGCCGCCGCCGCAATTTGCTTTACCGTCTCATCAAGAGCACTCGTCTTGTCAGCAGACTCCCCTACATCATCACGGTAAGCCACACGCGCCGTGTGAACCTTCTCCGCCGTATAGTAAAAAGATTCAAGATAGAAAAACTCCGCCTCCTGCTTTTCAACGATCCGGTAAACTTTTGAATAAAGTTCGCCGTCAACATCATACGGAAGCGGTATTTTCTCTTTATGTTCAGCGATACCGCGATAGAGCGCAGTATAAATCGCTTGTTCCTTGGGCGAAAGCGATTTGTAAACAGTCCGCAGCGAAGCCTCCTCATCGGTAAGATACTCCGCTTCAGGCTTTCTTAAATAGCCAACATGATCCCTGAGGTATTTCACCCCAAAGGCGCACACCGCAGCTAAAATCGCCCAAGCCAAACATCTATTTTTGCCAGCCACGGAGCACACCTCCAATCGTCAATTATTTATCCGTGTCAATCATGACCATGTTGTTTTTTATCCTGAAAGACGGCAGATTTTCAACAAATCGGCTGAATTTCGAGTAGCCGTATGTTTTTATGCTGAAATCAGGAAACTTTGTACAGAGCTTCTTTTTCAGTTCGCCGAGGTTATAGCCTTTCGTGCCGTTACTTCTGACGATTGCCGCAAGGGTATCCTCAATTTTCTGCAAATCGGTCTTGTCAGACTTCTGCGAAACAAGAATACTGCTGCCAACCTGCCTCATGCTGAGGCTGTCGAAGTATTTGAGAAACTGAGAAAACTTGGTATAGCCGTAATTTCTGACATCGAAATCGGGGTATCGGTTGAGCAGTCTGCTGCCGAGTTCGCCGATATTGATCTCTTCTTCAAGATTGGCATTCTCGGTAATTATGCTTATGATCGCCGACTCCAGAGTTTTCAGCTTGACCTTGTCGTTTGCCGCCGAACTCTGGAGTTCCTCGTCCGCAAGAACCTCAAGATACTTAAAGGCATTACAAGCCGTACTGAACGGCTTAGGAGTTTTCTGCTCGCCCATGCCGATAACATGGATCCCCGACTCTCTGAGCCTTATAGCAAGTCTTGTAAAGTCACTATCGCTTGAAACTATGCAGAATCCGTCAACGTTGCGCGAATAGAGGATATCCATAGCATCAATTATCATAGCCGAATCAGTTGCATTTTTGCCCGTAGTATAGCTGTACTGCTGAATAGGAGTTATGGCATTGTCAAGAGCCATATTCTTCCAGCCAGCAAGGTTTGGTCTCGTCCAGTCGCCGTAAACCCTCTTGTAGGTGACAACGCCGTAATTAGAGACCTCATCAAGGATATATTTCGTGTATTTCGCCGCAACATTATCCGCATCAATGAGCACGGCATACCGCATTTCCTTTTCCATACTCCGCCTCTTTCTGAGATTATTATTAATTATATGTCGGGATAGCGCAATAAAGTTTTGTATATAAGAAAAAAATCCCGAAACAACTGCTTCGGGATTGTTGGTAATGCCGAGAATATTTCCCCGACACTCTGGAGCGGATTACGAGGCTCGAACTCGCTACCTCCACCTTGGCAAGGTGGCGCTCTACCAGATGAGCTAAATCCGCATTTTTAGAGTACAGCCAACAGAGGTGAAAAACTCTGCCGACCTGCTGTACTCGGTCACTTGGTGCTTCCGGTCGGAATCGAACCAACGACACGGGGATTTTCAGTCCCCTGCTCTACCGACTGAGCTACAGAAGCATTAGTGGCGACCTGGATGAGACTCGAACTCACGACCTCCGCCGTGACAGGGCGGCGTTCTAACCAACTGAACTACCAGGCCAAGAATTGGTGGGGACTACAGGGCTCGAACCTGTGACCCTCTGCTTGTAAGGCAGATGCTCTCCCAGCTGAGCTAAACCCCCACGTTTTCTTCATTTTGTTTGTCGCTCTTGCCTGACGACTTGTATATTATATCACGGATTTTTTGGTTTGTCAAGCGTTTTTTGAAATTTTTTTGAGATTTTTTTCAATTTATTTTCAAATGGCGAAATATCGGCAAATTTCGACACAAAATTTTTGAAAAAAAGGTGCTTTTCGGGTCAAAACTGAATTTTTTCAAAAAATCTCAAAAAAATTTTCCCGAAAAATTTTTATCCGATGATATCCTTGCTGAAAAGTCTCATGATATCCATTTTCAGAGATTTGTTTTCTGCTTTGTTAAGTTCAGGGTCGGCTGCAAGGATCTCGTCCGCGCAGCTCTGAGCCTCTTTCATAAGTTCGGTACTGCCAGCAATATCCGCAATCTTCAGCGGAGGGAGACCGTGCTGAGCACTTCCGAAGAAGTCTCCGGGGCCGCGCATTTTGAGATCCTCCTCGGATATCTTGAATCCGTCCGCAGTTGACGACATTATCTTCATGCGTCTGACGCATTCCTCGCCCGTATTATCCGTAATAAGTATGCAGGTACTCTCAAATTCGCCTCTGCCGACACGTCCTCGCAACTGGTGCAGTTGCGACAAACCAAAGCGTTCAGCGTTCTCTATCACCATAACAGCGGCATTCGGAACGTCAACTCCCACCTCAACAACGGTAGTGCAGATAAGAGCCTGTATCTCGCCCTTGCGGAACTGTTCCATGACATTGTTTTTCTCAGCCGCGCGCATTTTTCCATGCAGGAGCGCAGTAGTATAGCCGTTGAGGTCGCCCTTTGCCGCATTTTCGGCATAGCTCTTGACTGCGAAAAGGTCGCTCTCGCTGTCCTCAATCATCGGGCACACCACATAAGCCTGTCTGCCCTCGTCAAGTCTTTGGCGCACGAAACCGAAGGCTCTGTGGCGCAGCTTTCCCGTAACCGCATAGGTGTGGATAGGTTTCCTTCCGTTCGGCAACTGAGCGATCACGGAAATATCGAGGTCGCCGTAGATCATAAGCGCGAGAGTACGCGGGATCGGTGTCGCGGACATGACAAGCTTGTGCGGAGATCTTCCCTTTTCAGCAAGCGCCGCCCTCTGGTCAACGCCGAAACGGTGCTGCTCGTCTGTGATAACAAGACCGAGAGCCTTGTACTCAACGTCCTTTTGGATTATGGCGTGAGTGCCGACAATGACATTTACTTCGCCCGAAGCGATACTCTCACGCATTTCCGCCTTTTTCTTAGCGGTCATTGAACCGGTCAGCAGGCAGACTTTCAGACCGAAGGGTTCGAGAAAGCCGCTGAGCGTCTTGAAGTGCTGAGCCGCAAGAATTTCAGTCGGAGCCATAAGGGCGGACTGAGCGCCGTTTTTAGCCGCAAACCAGCACGCCGCCGCCGCAACGGCAGTCTTGCCGCTGCCGACATCGCCCTGCAAAAGTCGATTCATGGGAGTTTCGCGGCAGAGGTCGCCAACTATTTCGGATACCGCCTTCTTCTGATCGTCCGTCATTTCAAAAGGTAGTTCCTTCTCAAATTCTCCAACGTCTATATCCGCCGACATATGGTAGGAAGTTTCCCTGCGGCTGCGGCTCTTCATAAGCGACATACCGAGCCTTAATTTCAGAAGTTCATCAAACGCGAGCCGTCGCCTTGCATTTTCGGCAGCCTCCTCGCTTGGCGGAAAATGTATATCCTCAAGAGCCTGAGCAAGCGGGATAAGACTGTAATTCTTTCGTATTTCCGCAGGCAGAGTCTCGAACGGTGACTCTTTCATTATATTAAGTGCCTGCCGCATATTGGTTCTTACCATATTAACGGAAAGTCCCTGTGTAAGCCTGTAGATCGGCTGAATCAGCACTTTTTCGTCCGCCCTTATGTAAACGGGCGAGCTGATCTCGCGGCGCAGGAGATTTCCCGTGACCTTACCGTACATATAGTAAGTCTCATTCTCTTTCAGAGCCTGAAAGTAGTACACATTATTGTACACAACGATAAGTATATCGTCAATACCGTCCGTAGCAGCAGCCTTGCATATAACAAGACCGCCCCTTATCCTCTGCGGAGGCATTTTGCGGAATATCGTCAGTTTCAGCACGCTGTTCTCACCGAGCGGAGCCTGACACACGGGGACGTGTGCGCGAAAATCAAGATATGACCTCGGAACATGATAGATAAGCTCATAAGGTGAATTTATACCGAGCTTCCGATATTTCTCGCCCCGAGCGCTGCCCACGCCTTTCAGATATTCAATGTCGCCGAACAAATTGGAAGCCATTTTCTCCACCTCTGATACAAGAACCTGCCCACATAAAAGAAATGTGAACAGGGTCTGAGAATTTGTTGATATGCCTTGGGCATATTCGGATTTTTAAAAGTCGTCTCTGTCTGTTACGAGAACAATACTGCGCCCAGCACAGCCAGTACCGCCAGCCCTATGCCAACGCACAACAGCGTAATGCCTGCCACGCTTGTCCCGGATACCACATGGTCGATGTAAGCACACTTTGGGTCGTCCGGATCGTAGACCACAGGCAGTTTGCTGCCGAGCCGCCACGTCTCCCGTGCCATTTCCTCCATGTTACGCGAACCATTCCCTAACCGTGCGTGAAAGATGTCATTCTGCACGGCAATGCAGTTCTTTGAGTCGGTATCGTTCCGGAAAAGGTCGGTCGATTGGGAAACACTCGCCACGCCTTTATAGTGGAGTCGGGCAGTATAGCTTACGCCGTCCACATTAAACTCAGCCACCGGAGCAATGGACGGGCCACCGCTTTGCTTTGGCTGATAGTGATAGCGTATCACAGTTCCCTCTGTTCGTGCAGAACAACGCCGCCGAAGCTTTCGTATCCGCAGAAAAAATGGGACAGAGAGCAAAGCGATGAGGATACCTGCACCACCAATGGCAATGCAGGCGATGAGGTTTGGGGTGAGTGTCATGGTTCTGATCCGCCTTTCCGCGAAAGACACCAAAGGCGATTTCGCAAAGATGTATAAAGTAATATAACAGCAATGGAATTCAAAAGTTGCACTGCCGCATAAATGAAATGAGGGCGGAATACTCCGCCCCATGTTTTCAGCAATTATCTCTGCTCGCAAATGAGCTTGATAGCCGTTCTTTCCTCGCCGTCGATCTGGATATTGGCAAATGCGGGAACGCAGATAAGGTCAATACCAATGGGAGCAAGATATCCTCTTGCAATTGCTATAGCCTTTATTGCCTGATTAGCTGCACCTGCTCCGACTGCCTGAACCTCTACTGCCTTCTGCTCTCTGATAACACCGGCAATTGCGCCTGCAACGGAATTCGGGGATGAATGTGATGATACTTTTAAAATTTCCATGATAATAACCCTCCTGATAGTAAATTGGTACAATACGCCGATATACGGCATAGTATAATTGTATTATACATTATTGTGCGCTAGATTTCAAGTACTTATGAAAAAATTTGTACACTATCTTATAATTATACGCTCTATTTTGTGGGATTTTCCACTTTTTTCGTCAAATTCCACGACAACTCCGCACAAAAAGCACTTTTCATCAGCCTCATGGAACATGACAGGCATATGGAAACGGAAACGCTGAATGACAGGTCCTATCTCAACGCCGAGACACGAAAGCTCAGGGCCGGTCATTCCGAGATCGGTGATATAAGCAGTATGACCGCCAAGAACAGCCTCGTCCGCAGTCTGAACATGGGTATGCGTACCGAAAACGCCCGAAACTCTGCCCGTCAGATAATGTCCCATTGCCTTTTTCTCCGAGGTAGCCTCTGCGTGAAAGTCGAGAAAAATATTTGGCGTGTCTATACCGTCGAGTATCTCGTCGATTTTCGTAAACTGATTGTAAAGCTGATCCAAGTAGACAGTGCCCATGAGATTCACGACCGCAACCGAATACGCTCCCATATCGAGAGTGCAGGCGCCCCTGCCGATACAGCCGCCCTCCGGATAGTTTGCCGGACGGATAATATAATCCTCCTCAAAGATATCAAGATCGTTTTTTCGGCGGAAAGCGTGGTTTCCCGTTGTGATGACATCAGCGCCCGCCCTGACGAGCTGCTGTGCGGACGCGCGGCTTATGCCGTTGCCCTGAGCCGAATTCTCGCCGTTTATGACGGTAATATCCACTCCGTAATGCTGTTTTATCATGCCAAGCTTTGCTGAAACAAAGTTGCAGCCCGCTTTGCCGACAACATCGCCTATGAAAAGTATTCTCTTCATTTTATCCTCTTTCTATGCCGAGAAGCCGTTCGGCGTTCTTATGGAATATCAGTTCTTTTTCCTCATTGCTGAGCGGAAGTCTGTTTATCATGGCGATCTCATTTGCAGGATCGTCCCAAGGGCAATCGCTGCCGAACAGTACCTTTTCCACGCCCTGCTGTCTTATGATCTTCAGCAGGATATCGTCCTCGATGTATCGTGCAACAACTCCCACGTCCATGTAGAGATTATCATATTTTCCTGCAATGTGGCGCAAAACATCGTCCCAGAGATTCATTCCGCCGAGATGTGCCGCAACAACGGTCATTTTTGGGAAAGTCTCGCAAACGTGCGCAAAACTCTGCGGAGTTGCCTTTATTTCGCCTTTGCCGAACGGATCCCAGCCGCCGTGAAATACCGCGATAAGACCAAGTTCCGAGATCTTCTCATAAATCGGGAACATACGCTCCTCATCAGGGCGAAAAAACTGATACTCTGAGTGAAACTTCACTCCGCACAGACCAAGCGCCTTTATTCTGCCGACTTCGGCAACTGCGTCCACGGAATCAGGGTGAACCGTTCCGCAGCAGTAAATACCGCCGCCCATTATTTCCGCAGCCCAGTTGTTGATAGTGGTCTGCTGAGTAGGTTTTGTCGCAACGGGCAAGATCATAGCCGAGTCAATGCCGCATTCGGACAGCTTTTCGCGCAGACCTCGGAAAGTTCCGTCCGTAGCAGGAGCAATACTGCTCGTGTCCGATAGTGCAGAGACCGCGCGTTCAGCGATGGAATCCGCAAAAGCGTGTGTGTGAAAATCAAAGTATCTCATTCCATTATATGCTCCATTGCCGTATAAAATATATTTTTAACGTGCTCATCGCAGAGCGCATAGAAAATCGTCTTGCCGTCCCTGCGTGTGCTCACGAGCCTTGCCTGCTTCAGAACGCGAAGCTGGTGAGAGATCGCCGACTGTGTCATGCCGAGACTGTCAGCAATATCGCGCACGCAAAGTTCGCCCTTGCAGAGCACAAAAATTATCCTGATCCTTGTGGAGTCTCCAAAGACTTTCAGAAGTTCCGCCGCATCAAAAAGCGCGTCCTCATCGGGAGCAAGTCTTGCTATCTTCTCAGCTATATCATTTTTAGGTTCATGTGAACCGCAATTGCAATTATGTTCTGCCATATTATACCTCCCACATCGCCGCTAACGCCCAAACCGCGAGCGCGGTCAGAATTATCCCCGAAACAAAGCCTGCCGCGGTAGTGGCGCAGGCGAACCTGTCGAATACGAATCTGCGGCTTCGGTCGATCCGCACGGTATAGATCCTGCCTGTTTTGTAAAGCTTGCTGCGGAACACTCCCTCCTCGGGGAAAATATTGGGGTACTCCTGTCCGTTTACCATATAATAAGCGACCCTGAACTTACCGTTCGGGCGCTTGTCTATCCTTGAAAACTTCGCCTCAGCTTTTTCGGAAAGCAGCAGTCTTACAAGTGAAACCGTGAAAAATGCGGCAACAAAAACGATTATCAGTCCGACAAGTGCAAGCGCCGCCGCGATCATCACTCCGGTACTGACTCCGAGGATAATGCACAGAACAACTATTACAAGTATTGCCGCAATAAACTCCATGCATTCACCCTCCCGCAACTATTACATTATAAATAAGATTATACTCCATTTTCGCCGACCTGTCAAGGCAGCCGGATCTGCGGTTTCTTTATTTACGCCGGAGCTATATAACTTTTAGCTGCTCAGAAGGTGCAAATTTCGTCCCATTACTGCATTGATACAGTTGACAGAGAGTTCAAAATGATATATAATGTGTTTATATTAATTGGTAAAATTCACTTTTCCGTACAAGGGTGGATTTCTTAACAGGAGGTAATTATGAAAAACAAGCATTTCTTCCGCCGTGTCATTTCACTTTCAGCAGCGGCGGCAATGGCAGCTTCTGCCGTCATCTCGGCAAACGCTTCCGCATCGTGGAATATGAAGCGTATCATAGGCGACCTTAACGGAGACTCGGCTGTCAATATCGCGGACTACCTGCTCCTCTCGAAACACGTTCTGAATGTTCAGTCACTCGGTCAGGATACTATGATAGACGTGTCCAACGGCAATTACACTATCGGGTCACTCTTTGACTCCGACAGTGCGGCTGAAATCGGCGATGCGCAGTATATAGACGCAGCCGATATGAATCAGGACGGCAGGGTAAATTCACTCGACCTCGTGCTTATGCGCAAGGCGCTCACCGACTATAGCACTGTCAGCGCCGTTTACGAGTGGGAAGAACCGCCCGTAACCACCGTTACAACAGTTCCGGCAGCAACTACTACCACAACTACCACAACGACCTCAAACCTCGACTTCATATCGCCGCCTATCTACGACCTCTACGGCTCAATGCCGTCACAGGGCGAGGCAAATGTTGCGATCTTCTATGTTGATTTCCCCGACTGCACTTTCGACTATGACCCATCAATAGAGGAGATCGAGGACGCAGTATTCGGCGAGGAGGACACTTCCGACAGCAACTTCCCGTTTGAGAGCATTTCCGCATTCTACAACCGTTCGTCAAAGGGTGCGCTGGAACTCAAGGGCAAGGCTTTCAAATACACGATGTCGCAGAATAAATCATACTACGAAAACGACGTGTACAAGGGAAAGATCGCCTCTGAGATCATCAAGGCTTTCGACAGTCAGATCGACTATAATGACTATGACGGAGACGGTGACAAGATAATTGATACCGTACTTATATGCGTGCCCAAAGCGGCAGGCGACACAGACTGGTGGCCGGCGGCTGGAACATACGGCGGAGACAGAGAGCAGTTTGACGGCTGTACAGTCGGTCATGTAATTGTCGGAAATGCGCAGATAATCAGCGAAACAGACCACTCAAACTTTGTCAGCACCTACCTCCACGAAATGGGACACTGCATGGGTATACCCGACTTCTATCTATACAATGAGACCGAGGACTGGCAGGGTATGCACGGCTCGGCAGGATACACTCTCATGGACGATGCTATCTGCGACTTTGCAGCAGTTTCAAAACTCATGCTCGGCTGGTATCATCAGGATCAGATAGAGGTTTACGACAGCTCAGAGGATTCGCAGTCATTCACGCTCAATGACGCGCAGTCCGAAAACGGAAACTGCGTCATTATCCCCTGCGGCGAACTTAAAGACAACTACTACTCGGAATTTTTCATAGTCGAGTACATGACCTCGGATAATAACAACAACAGCTATCTCAGACCGTGGCTCAACTACCTTAATTCGGACGGCAACGGAGTACGTATCACTCACGTTGAAGCCTCTGTAAGTGACAACGGCTGGTGGAAATACTTCACCTATCAGAGCGGAGAGGACACCAACACAAACTCGAACAAGGGCAAGCGTTTCGTGCGCATAATCGACGACGTTCAAAAAGATAATCTCTACCGAACAGGCGATGTTATCGACAACAGTATCGCAGGATTCAACTGGTATGACGAAAGCGGCAACCAGTCGATCGACCCCGGTATCAAAATCACAGTCGGAGACAAGAGCGACGGCACAAACTCTATCATAATCAATATTGAAAAGAAATAAGTGAATGCTCCGCAGTTGACCGCTGCGGAGCATTTGTATATTCTGCCGAAACAGCATGCAAATGTTTGTGCAACAAACCGAAATACTCCGTTATCAATTGCTTTTGCGGCTCTTATTTGGTATAATTTATTATATTGTCAATGATGATTCATAAATCCCGAAAGAAAGGCTTAACCATGGCAAATAATAAAAAAGAGACAAAAACCTTATTCAATTCATCGGAAAATTCAAACTTCATTCTTAACATGACCGAGGAGCAGTACTCCAAACTCGCTTCCATAGGGCTTACGGCAACCTGTTTTCTCGTATTCGTTTTCACAGCGATAGCCGAGATAATTTCAGCAGTATCAGGCAGCTCGTCCTATTCAATCGCTGCGGCAGGACTTTCAATTGCCGGAGTTTTCTGCATGATACTCGCTCTTATCGCCCTCATCAAGCATTACATCGGCAAAAACGTTCTTGTTCCCGTATGTGCTCTCGCCGTATTTCTCGCGTGGTCGGTAATTTCGCTTTTAAATTCCTATGACAAGTCCGTCTCACTCTACGGATTTTCACAGCGCGGCGAAGGAGTTCTCTCAACGCTGTTTTATCTTGGCTTCTTCATTACGGCAGCCTCGGTAAAGCGTGAAAAGGCTCTGCGCTCGCTCCTTGACGGAATCACCGCCGCCGGACTTCTCAACGCCGTATGGGGAATTTTGCAGATCTTCGTCCCAAAACTCGGACACTACAAATTCCTGTCTCTGAGCATAAGGGCAAATGCCGCTTCGGGACTCTCTCAGTCACCGGTATTCTTAGCGGTAACGCTGACTTTTTCAATGACAGCCGCACTCATCGGCGCAGTATGCTGCCAAAACAAAAAGCGCAGGATATTCTTCATTGTGACAGCGGCACTGTGCTCGTTCACAATGATGTTCACCTATTCGTTCATCGGCATATGCGGACTCATTCTCACGATCATCGCCGCATTGATCTCAGTCATCATGACAAAAGCTCCGAAAATCCGACTTCTCTCAGTGCTTGCTGTAATCATCCCCGCCATGCTGCCTGTACTTCTCGTGAACTGCGGCGCGATAGGCAACCTCAGCTCCTACAAGCTTTATGACGGCCGCATAGTCTGGTGGGCAGATTCCTACATGAGGATATCGGCAGGCTCGGACGTCAATACCGACACGATAAACCTTGACAGCGGACTTGACGTTTACCTCTACATGAACGACAAAACGGTAAAGCTGATGAAAAACTCTCCCCTTACAGGAACAGGTCCGGAGCAGCTTGCCTATCCGCAGATAACCACATTCAACGGACTTTCCCCCGAGTCGGACATTTCAGACGTTATCGTAACCAACAAAAACATATTTGACAAGTGCTACAACGAGTATCTCTACATAGCTGCAACACGCGGTATACCGTCACTTATAGCGCTTATCGCCGCAGTTGTCTCAATTCTCTTTATTGGCTTTAAAAAACTATGGCAGCAGCGCAGCGGCGTGGCTCTTGCTATTTTCCTCATTACTCTGAGTGGAGCGCTGATGTTCCTCATAAGCTGTAGCAGCATAGCGTTTGCCCCGATTTTCTGGGCAGCAGCAGGAGTTTCCTGCGCATCGTACACCGATACTCCCAAGAACTCAAAAACCGAATAACGCAAAAAAGGACTGCCAACGATACTCGGCAGTCCTTTTAACTTAAAAGAGCAGTCCCTTTCGGAACTGCTCTTTGCATTCGCTTTGATTATTCAGCCTGAGGAGCTCCAACAGGACAAACACCTGCACAAGCGCCGCACTCTACGCAAGCATCAGCGTCGATAACATATTTGCCGTCGCCCTCTGAAATAGCGTTTACAGGACACTCGGGCTCGCAAGCACCGCAGCTCAAGCACTCATCTGAAATTACATATGCCATAATAATATACCTCCGTTTTGTTTCGGGAACATTGTCCCTGTTGTCTGTATTATATCACAGTGCCCCGACAAAATCAAGGCAGTTTTGTTAGTTATCACTAAAAAGGCTGAGTTTCGGCAAATTCTAATGAAAAATATAAAACCATATTAAAATAATATGATTTTCACTTGAAAACATACTAAACCTATGTTATAATTATAGTAACAGAAAATTCAAATACGGTACAAAACTTTACGGAGGAATAATAATGAAAATTTCAACAAAAGGCAGATATGCTCTGCGAATGCTGTGCGACCTTGCACTTCATTATGAGGACGGATTTATTTCACTCAAGGACATTGCTGAAAGACAGTCTATCTCGAAAAAATATCTTGAACAGATCGTTCCGCTTATGAATAAGAGCGGACTTCTCAAAACAAACCGCGGAAACAAGGGCGGTTATATGCTCGCAAACAAGCCTGATGAAATCACTGTCGGAGATGTTCTCCGCGCAACGGAAGGCAGTCTTGCTCCCGTAGCCTGTCTCGAACCGCCTGTAAACGAATGCCCGCGTTCTGCCGAGTGCGCAACGCTCTACGTCTGGGAGGGTCTCTACAAGCACGTCACTGATTATCTTGACAGTATCACCATACAGGACATCATCAACCATGGCTCATCGCTCTACGGAAACGACTACTGCATATAAGAAACGCTTCACGCCAAAAAGCTCCGACTGCAAGTAAAATCGCAGTCGGAGCTTTATTATTATTTGGAGGTTATTGGAATTTTAAAGAAAAATTATTCAAACATGGGAGTTGAGAGATATCTCTCACCTGTATCGGGAAGAAGCGCAACGATAACCTTACCCTTGTTCTCGGGACGCTTAGCAAGCTGGATAGCTGCCCATACGGCTGCACCTGAAGAAATACCAACGAGTACGCCGTCATTTCTCGCAATACTTCTGCCTGTCTCAAAAGCGTCCTCATTCTCAACAGTAATGATCTCATCGTAGATCTTTGTGTTGAGAGTATCGGGAACGAATCCTGCGCCGATACCCTGGATCTTGTGAGGGCCTGCTGTACCCTTTGAAAGAACGGGTGAGCTCTTAGGCTCTACAGCAACTACCTTAACATTGGGATTCTGTGACTTGAGGTAAGCGCCTGTACCGCTGATAGTTCCGCCTGTACCTACACCTGCAACAAAAATATCTACCTTGCCGTCTGTATCGTTCCAGATCTCAACACCGGTCGTTCTCTCGTGAACAGCAGGATTTGCAGGATTTGAGAACTGAGAAGGAATAAAGCTGTTGGGGATATCCTTTGCAAGCTCCTCAGCCTTTGCAATAGCACCCTTCATGCCCTTTGCGCCCTCTGTAAGAACAAGCTCAGCACCGTAAGCCTTCATAAGATTTCTGCGCTCAACGCTCATGGTCTCAGGCATTGTGATAATAAGTCTGTATCCTCTTGAAGCTGCAACGGAAGCAAGACCGATACCTGTGTTTCCGCTTGTAGGCTCGATAATCACGCTGCCGGGTTTAAGAAGTCCCTTAGCCTCTGCATCATCAACCATAGCCTTTGCGATCCTGTCCTTAACGCTTCCTGCGGGGTTGAAGTATTCAAGCTTTGCGAGGAGCGTAGCCTCAAGACCGAATTTCTTTTCGAGGTTTGTGAGTTCAAGAAGGGGGGTATTTCCGATAAGGTCTGTGATCTTCTGATAAGTTTTCATGATAATTTCTCCTTTATATAAAAATGTTATTTATGTACTTGGTTATAAGCTTCAAGGGAATAAACAGATAATGCCTTAAAGCCGCGAATGGATCCCTGAGAGTGGTTATTGAGCTTCAACATCGTTTGCAGTTGATAGTAACCATCAGATTCACCCCGTTCTTCATTTTCTATATTTCCTATATGATTGGTATGAATATATTATATCACCACAATTATGATTTGTCAACCCCTTTTTCAGAATTTTTTATACTATGTATAATAAGGAAGTCATCGGCGATATATTGTGAACAAATTGTAAATATTTCGTGCTATCCTTGACTTTGCATTTCCAAAGATATATACTAAATTTAGCACTCATAGGTAGAGAGTGCTAAAAACTACTATAGCGATCCAATAAAATAATGCGCGTGGGGTCTGAATTGCCATATTTTGATGCAGTATTTTGTTGAATTGCCATAAAATGCTATGGAGATGATTATATGGAAACCAAACAGTTCAAGGCTGAGTCCAAGCGACTCCTTGACATGATGATTCATTCTATCTACACACATAAGGAGATTTTCCTGAGAGAGCTCATCTCAAATGCAAGCGATGCTATCGACAAGCTCTACTTCAAGTCCCTTACCGATGACAAGGTCGGTCTTAACAAGGATGATTTCGCTATATGGATAACCGCCGATAAGGATACCCGCACATTGAAGATCGCAGATAACGGTATAGGTATGACCGAGGAGGAACTCGAAAACAACCTCGGTACTATCGCAAACAGCGGTTCATTCAAATTCAAGAACGAAAACAAGCTCGATGAGGACAACCAGATAATCGGTCAGTTCGGCGTAGGCTTCTACTCGGCTTTCATGATTGCAAAGAAAGTAACCGTTATTTCAAAGGCTTACGGCAGCGACAAGGCTTATCGCTGGGAGTCAGAGGGTGTTGACGGCTACACTATCACCGAGGACAGCAAGGGATCCGCAGGAACTGAAATCATCCTTGAACTCCTTGATGACACAGACGATGAGAACTACTCTGAGTTCCTCGACCAGTACAGGATAAAGTCACTCGTAAAGAAGTACTCCGACTATATCCGTTTCCCCATTAAAATGGAGGTAACACACAGCCGTCCCAAGGATCAGACCGATGAGGAAAAGAAAGAGGGCAAGGCTCCGGAATACGAGGATTACATCGAAGTCGAAACTCTCAACAGCATGGTTCCGCTCTGGAAGAAAAACAAGAACGAACTCAAGGACGAGGACTACAAGCACTTCTACACCGAGAAGTTCTTTGATTACAGCGAGCCGCTCAAATATGCACACGTCAAGAACGAGGGCAATGCAAATTATGACGCTCTGCTCTATATCCCATCAAAAGCTCCCTTTGACTATTACTCAAAGGAGTACGAAAAGGGACTCCAGCTCTACTCAAACGGCGTTCTCATCATGGACAAGTGCGCAGATCTTCTTCCCGACTATTTCAGCTTTGTAAAGGGTCTTGTGGATTCTGACGACCTCTCGCTCAATATTTCGCGTGAACTTCTCCAGCACGACCGTCAGCTCAAAGTCATTGCCAAGAGCATTGAAAAGACTATCAGCAGCGAACTGAAAAAGATGCTGCGCAACGACAGAGAAAAGTACGAGGAATTCTGGAAGGCATTCGGTCTCCAGCTCAAGTACGGTATCTACAGCGACTACGGTATGCACAAGGACAAGCTTCAGGATCTGCTCATGTTCACATCTTCCAAGGAGAACAAGCTCGTAACGCTTGACGAATACGTTACGGGAATGGGCGAAGAGCAGAAGTACATCTACTATGCAGTCGGCGACAGCATTGCGCGTATCGAGCAGCTCCCGCAGACCGAGCTTGTCAAGGACAAGGGCTTTGAGATACTCTATCTCACGGACAATGTAGACGAGTTCGCGATAAAGTCGCTCCGCGAATATAAGGATAAGGAATTCCGCTCGGTTTCAGCAGATGATCTCGGAATCGAGAACACCGAAAAGCAGGAAGAGATAAAGGCTAAAGAGGAGGAAAACTCAGACCTTCTCAAAGAACTCGCAGCAGCTCTTGACGGCAAGGTTACTAAGGTCATTCTCTCACAGAGACTTAAATCTCACCCCGTATGCCTCACAAGCGAGGGCGATATCTCACTCGAAATGGAAAAAGTTCTCAATTCTATGCCGACAGATCAGAAGATCCACGCGCAGAGGGTTCTTGAAATCAACCCCGAGCACGAGATATTCAACAAGCTCAAGGCTATCAGCGAGGCTGGCGATAAGGAAAAGCTTGCCAAGTATGCACAGCTTCTCTACACACAGGCTCTCCTCATTGAGGGAATCAGCATTGAAAATCCTGTTGAATTCTCCAACCTTATCTGTGAGCTTATGTAAAGATCATATCAAAAGGGACACCCGTTCGGTGTCCCTTTTTTCGTCTCCGCAGCGCACTTGGCAGAATCGCTCTGCTTGACATGAGATGTAAAATATTATATAATCAGCATATAGGAGCAGCCTGCGTTTCGCGGAGCTGTCATAACATAAGTTGTCCGCACTGAGCTTTCGGTGCAGGCAGATTCTAAAATTCCCGACAGGGACAAACAGGAGGATATACATGAAAAAGTTTTTATCATTGGCAGTTTCAGCCGTTATGGCTCTCGGTACTGCCGGCACAGCGCTTACTTCGTCCGTTATCAGCAGTGCAGCAGACACAGACGGCGATTTCGTACTTTTCGGCGACAGCATAGCCGCAGGCTACACAAGAGCAGGATACGTTGAACACAACTACGGCGAGATCTGCGCGGACTACCTCGGCGGAACTGCAACCAACTACGCTGTTTCGGGCGATACCACAGACGACCTTGTAACAGTTATCGAGAATCTTGATTCGGCTCAGAAAACTGTTGTTTCCGATGCGGAGTACATTATAATCTCGGCAGGCGGCAATGACATCATCAAGTACTCGTCAAAGTATCTTCTCAACTATGCGGCAAATAAAAATGTCTCGGGCTACAACTTCCTTAACGATGGCTATACTGCCGCCGATATTCCCGAAGATCCAACGCTTCAGGACGTAATGAACATCGTAAATCTGCGCGGCAAGGGCGGCATGATGGAATTTGCAAATGCAAGCACTAACAATATCCTTGAACTTTCCAATCAGCTCACAATGCTCACAAGCCATCTGCGCATATCCAACGAAACCTATGACGGCTACATCATCAACCACATTATCCCCAACCTCAAAACAGCAGTTGAGGATCTTCAGGCTATAAACCCCAATGCAACAATTATTATCCAGTCAATTTACAATCCGCTGGAGCTTTCCCCCGAATATCTTACAAACCGCTACGGCGCAAACAGCACATATGCAAATATGCTCGGCATTGTAAGAACAAAGTTCGCCAAGGTAATGAAGAATTACAAGGACTGCATTGACGACATCGCCACATCATACGACAATGTTAAGGTCGCAGATATCCTTTCGGAATTTGACGCGTTTAAGGACGGCGAATCACAGAACGACAGCAATCCCGGTCACGCTTACTACTTCATTGACAACCAGCCCGCAGTTGAGATAAAGGACGCTGACATTCACCCGAACCAGAAGGGTCATCTCGCAATTGCCGCAAAGATACTTGATACTATCGGGATCTACCACGACGACAACGGTCTCCTCTCATCTGTTTATGAAAGCATTGCAGACAAGGCTGACTATCCCGAAGTTCCGCTTGCAACATTCACGAAAGTTGCAGGAAATTACTCCACCAAGCTCATGGGCGATGTAAACGGCGACGGAATTGTCAACGCGGTAGACGCTTCGGCTATCCTCACTTATTTCGCAATTATGATGACAGATCAGACTCCCACAATGAAGTTTGATAAGTCTGTTGCGGACTACAACAATGACGGGATCATCAACTCGATAGACGCTTCCGCGATACTCACATACTACGCTAATTCAATGATAACCAAGTAAATACCGCAAAAAATACGACCCTCTCGGGTCGTATTTTTGTCTGTTGAAAAGTTCTTAATAATAGGATTCTAAAGGGTTTATAACCCTTTTGCGGTTTCCAAAGGCAGGGTCTTCGGTGGGGCATGGGGCAAAGCCCCACAAACGCCCTACAAGTGCTCCGCAAAATGAAATACGACCCTTTCGGGTCGTATTTTTTACATTAAAGCCGCAAATCTCAGCTTCTCAGCTCTGCGCCGATCGCGGAGAGTGCCTTGAGGACTCTCTTCATTGCGCCGTCAGCCTGCTCGTCGGTAAGCGTGCCGTCGTGTGAACGCATTGAGATCGAATATGAAACGCTCTTCTTGCCGTCCTCTATCTGCTTTCCCTTGTAAACGTCAAAGAGTGTGACCTTTTCAAGGATCTTGCCAACTGCGCCCTTGATAGCCTTTTCAAGCTCTGCAACAGGTATCTCGTCATCACAGATAACGCTGAGGTCGCGTGTGGTTGCAGGGAATTTCGGAAGCGGCTGATAAGTGATCTTTCCTGCGGCAGACTCCATAAGCTCAGGAATATTGAGCTTTGCAACGTAAGTCTTTACGCCGATACCGTACGTCTCCTGAACCTCGGGGTGGATCTCGCCGAGGATTCCGAGAGCCTTTCCGTCACGCATGATAACTGCGCTTCTGCCCGGATGGAATGCGAATTTCTCATCGAAAGCATCGCTGTCAACTGCGCGGATATACTCATAGCCGTCTATCTTCATCTCACCGAGAAGCTGCTCTATCATGCCCTTGAGCGCGTAGAAGTCAGCCTCGCCGCCGTACATACCGACTGTGAGTCTCTGCGGCTCGTCAGGGAGCGAATAGCTGTAACGGTGCTTTTCCTTGCCGCTGTTTGCGAGGATATTTCCGTTAATGAAAGGCTTTTCCTCGGAGGCAGGCAGATACTCCTTGCTTATTTCAAAGAGACAAGCCTTTTCGTTTCGGTTGTTGTAATTGAACGAGAGAACGTCAAGAACAGAGGGAATGATAGATGTTCTCATAACGCTTGTGTCCTCGCCGAGAGGATTTACTATCTTAATAGCATTGCGGAGCTTGCTGTCCTGCGGAAGCTTTATCTTGTCAAAGTACTTGGGAGATACAAACGAGTATGTTGCTATCTCATATCCGCCAAGAGCTACTGCGGCATTTCTGAGAGTACGGATAAACTTCTGCTCCTCAGTGAACTCGGCTCTTGCAACGCCGCGGAAATCCGTCGAAGGAATGTTGTTGTAGCCGTAGATACGCGCGACCTCCTCGGCAATATCAGCCTTACACTCAATGTCGATACGGAATGACGGAGCAACTACCTTGCCGCCCTCGAATGTGAAGTCAAGTCTGCCAAGGTATTCCTTCATGTCAGCCTCGGAGATATCCGTTCCGAGGAAATTATTTATCCACTCGGGGCTGAATTCGACCTCAGAGGGCTTGTGATCGGTGTAATCGCAGTCGATCACTGTGTTGAGGACCTCGCCTGCTCCGAGCAGTTCAACGAGTTCAAACGCTCTTTTAAGGCAGGTCATGGAAATAAGCGGATCAACGCCCTTTTCGTAGCGCGCAGAAGCGTCCGACTTGAGTTTGAGCGCCTTTGACGTGCGTCTTACCTGTGTAGGCTCAAAGTAAGCCGACTCAAATACAACAGTGGTCGTGTCGTCCATGATACCGCTGTATTCGCCGCCCATGACACCGGCAACGGCAATGGGCTTTTCTGCATCGGCAATGATCAGCATTTCCGGAGAAAGCTGCCGTTCCTGTCCGTCCAGTGTGGTAATGGTTTCGCCGTCCTTGGCATTGCGGACAACGATCTTGCCGTCCTTGACATACCGCTGGTCGAACGCGTGCATCGGCTGCCCATATTCAAGCATTACATAGTTTGTGATATCAACGAAGTTATTGATAGGACGAACGCCGCTTGCACGGAGTCTCTCTCTCATCCAGCGCGGTGAAGGTCCGATCTTAACGTTCTTTACTATACCGGCACAGTAGCGTTTGCACTTTTCCGTGTTGATAATGTCAACCTTGAGAAGCTCATTAACGTCACCGTCAACGCCCTTGTATTCGGGAGCTTTTATATTAAGCGGCAGATTGTAAGTAGCCGCGGTCTCTCTTGCAAGACCGATAACGCTGAGACAGTCGGGACGGTTCGAGGTGATCTCAAACTCAACGGAAGTATCGTCAAGGCCGATAGCCGAGTGGATATCCTGTCCAAGCTCGCAGTCCTCCTCGATAACGAAAACTCCCTCAGGATCTGCATACGGGAAGTCATGAGCCGTAAGACCGAGAGTATCGAGTCCGCAGAACATACCGAAGCTTTCAACACCGCGCATCTTGCACTTCTTTATCTTACCCTCGGGGAGAACAGCTCCATCGAGCGCAACGGGAACGAGGTCGCCCTCTTTTACGTTTTTAGCATTTGTAACTATCTGGACAGGAGCGTCCGCACCGATGTCTACCTGACAAACAAAGAGCGCGTCTGCATTTTCATGCTGAGCCTTTGAGAGGATCTTTCCGACAACTACCTTAGAAATCGACTTTCCCTCTTCCTCATAGCATTCTACCTTAGAACCGCTCATTGTAAGAGCGTGGCAGTAGTCCTTTATCGGCACATCGACTTTAACGTAGTCGGCGAGCCATTTCATGGATAAATTCATTATTATACCTCCATTCGGGATTCTATATATCCGAAATATATTAAAGACAGCGCCGCAAGATCAGAACTGCTCTAAGAATCTTACATCGTTCTCATAAAGCAGACGGAGATCATTGATGTCGTAACGTCCCATAACCATGCGCTCAAGACCGAGACCGAATGCAAATCCCGAATATTCATTGCTGTCTATGCCGCAGTTTTCGAGAACCTTCGGGTGAACCATTCCTGCTCCGAGAAGTTCGATATAGCCCTCGTCCTTGCACATTGAGCAACCCTTGCCGCCGCAGTTGAAGCAGCTTATATCTACTTCGCAGCTCGGCTCTGTGAACGGGAAGTGGTGGGGACGGAAACGCAGCTTGCAGTTATTGCCGTAGAGCTTTTTCATCAGCATTTCAAGAGTTCCCTTGAGATCTGACATGGTAATGCCCTTATCAACAACAAGTCCCTCTATCTGGTGGAAAAGCGGTGAGTGTGTAGCGTCAACTGCATCCGAGCGGAAAACTCTGCCGGGCGAAATAATGCGGATAGGCGGCTTCTGATTCTCCATAACGTGAACCTGAACCGATGAAGTCTGTGTACGGAGAAGGACAGTCTCATTTGTGCCCTCGATGTAGAATGTATCCTGAGTATCTCTTGCAGGGTGATCGGGGGGCAGATTAAGAGCCTCGAAAACGTGGTAATCATCGTCTATCTCAGGGCCATCCGCTATCTCAAAGCCCATTCCCATGAATATCTCGCGTATCTCATTCTCCACCTTTGTAAGCGGATGAAGCTTGCCGAACGGAGCGTACTTTCCGGGAAGAGTGATGTCTATTGTCTCCTCCTTGAGTTTAGCCTCCTGAGCGGCTGCCTTGAGCGAATTGAGCCTGCTTGTCAGAGCCTCCTCGATACCGCTTCTCACCTTGTTTGCAAGCTGACCGATAACGGGTCTTTCCTCGGGTGTGAGCTTGCCCATCTGCTTGAGTATCGCAGTGAGTTCTCCCTTTTTGCCGAGGAACTTGATCCTCAGATCGTCAAGCGCCTTAATATCGCCGCACTCAGAGAGTTCCTGCATAGCCTGCGCCTGAATTTTTTCCAGTTGTTCTTTCAATTTTTTCAACTCCTGAATAATATTTGCAGTCCTTGCTGCATTGTGTCTGCATAAATAAAAAAGTCCTGTCCAACAGGACAAGACGTAAAACCTTGCTTATTACCACCCATTGTCAGGAGAGCCGACACTCTCTTGCCTTTAACGCAGACCTACGTTGCCGCCTACAGAGCGGGCATATCCCATGCCAAGGACTTCCCCTTTTCAGCAGCACCCCTCGTGAGTGAACTTCGGTCTTTCCTATGACAGGCTGCTTTCAGCAGACGCAGCCCTCTCTGAGACATAATAAGCAGACCTACTCTCTCAGTCTTTGGGTTATACACATATTATAAACTTAAAATAAAAAAAAATCAAGTGTTTTTATTGAATTGTACTGATTTTTGTGATATTATATTATATACACGGCTGTATTCGACCGCAAGTTTGTGTAAAGCAGAAACAGCGAGCCATAAAACAGCCAAAACAGCACGGGAAGCCTCTCACCAAAGTTCACATGGAAAATACAAACATACTATGCGGACAAGCCATAAACTTCCCAAAAGAAACGGAGAATTTAACATATGGATAACTTTGCAGAACAGCTTGTAAAACGCAGCGAAACCTCAGCGGACAAAACCAAAAGGCTCATTCTTATAATTGTCGGCGTATTCTTTACCGTTGTCATCGCAGGACTTGCTGTGCTACAGCTCACAAAGCCTATTTTTGCCATGCTCGGACTAATTCTTGCGGCGGCGGCGGGCTACGGAACATATTTCGCAGTACAAGGCTCATACGTTGAATACGAGTACACTTTCACCAACGGCGAGCTTGACGTTGACAAGATAGTTGCCAAGAAAAAGCGCACTGCAATGGTGAGCACGGACATAAAGAAATTCACGGCATTCGGCAAGTACACCGACGGCATGGACGAAAGCGAGGATATGACCGTTGTCATTGCGTCCGACAACATTGCCTCGCACGAGTACTACGCTGATTTTCAGCACGAGGAGTATGGCCTGACAAGGCTGGTATTCGCTCCGGACGAGCGCATACTGGACAATATAAAGAAATCGCTCCCATCGCAGCTAAAGCGTGAACTAAATATATAGGCAACACTGTACAAAGCATGAGCCGATAACAAGGAGGTATATACGATGAGGGTGGTAACACCAAAGCAAATGTCCAGAATTGAAGAAAGATCCGAAAAGCTGGGCGTCACCAGAAAGCAGCTTATGGAAAATGCAGGAGAAGCTCTTGCAGAATTCATTGACGGCTATTGCCGAAGGGAGGAAAACTCCGCGCCCGAAAACAGATCAGTGGTTTTCCTCGCAGGAACAGGCAACAACGGCGGAGACTGCTTTGCCGCCGCAAATATTCTCGTATACAGAGGCTACAGGATAACTGTTATAAACGTAGGCGGAATGCCGAAAACTGACCTTGCTAAGGAGATGTTCGGGCGTCTGCCAAAGGAAAGAATGACAGTGATTGACGGTTTCCGCAGTGAAAACGTTGAGGCGGCTATGGATACTTCCGAGCTTGATTACATGAATCTGCCGAAGATAAGGATACCGTCAGGAAAATCCAAGAAAGACCTCAACCCTCTCGAAACAATGCTCCTTCAGGAAAAGCAGCGCATGAGCCTGATAAAAAACTCGATAACCGATGCAGCCGTTGTCGTTGACGGAGTTTTCGGAACGGGCTTTCACGGTACGCTCAGCGAGGATGTTGCTGCACTTTTCCGTATACGCACAAACGCGTTCAAGATCGCCGTTGATGTTCCGAGCGGCGGCAACTGCACATCAGGTACTATCACCCACGGACTTTTCAAAGCTGACGCTACTATTGCCCTCGGCTTCCTGAAAACGGGCATGACTCAGTTTCCGCTGAAAAAATACTGCAGAAAGATAACAGTTGCGGATATCGGCATTCCCCCACGCGCTATCGGAGTTATCAGCAGCGAAAGGAGCTACTACCGCATTGAACGCAATCAGTTCCCGAACTTTCCGCCGAAACGCGAACCTGACGCTCACAAGGGAACTTTCGGTTCTGTGCTCATTATAGCAGGAAGTGCTGCAATGCGCGGAGCTGCCGCTTTTTCAGTACTTGGCGCTCTGAGGAGCGGTGCAGGAAAGGTAAGGCTTTTCTCGACCGAGCAGTGCATAAATACAGTCTCGGTTTTAGCTCCCGAAGCTATGTTTCTCGCCGCAGAGCCTGACGATTACGGATTTATGAGCTACGATCCGAATGTTCAGCTCCTGCAAATGGCTCTCAAATCCGTGGACGCAATACTTATAGGCTGTGGCATGGGAGTTAGTCCCGACACCATGGAACTGACAAGATTCGTGCTGAAAAATGCAGAAGTTCCGGTAATTGTTGACGCAGATGGAATAAACTGCATAGCCTCGGACATAGATATTTTACTACAGAAGAAAACAGACGTTATAATCACACCGCACGTTGGTGAAATGGCGCGTCTGCTCAACTGCGAAAACTCAATGGTAATGGATAACCGAATAGTATCCGCGGAGAAATACGCCGAAAAGTACGGCATAACCGTTGTGCTCAAAGGCGCAGGAACTATTATCGCCGACAGCCGCTATACAGCTTTCAACCACACCGGCAATCCGGGAATGAGCCGCGGCGGAAGCGGTGATATTCTCGCAGGCATGGTGGCATCTGCTGTTGCGCAGGGCTGCGAACCGTTTGACGCTGCCTGTGCGACTGCTTATCTTCACGGACTTGCAGGCGATGTAGCCGCGCAGAAACTCGGTGTCGAAGCTATGCTTTCAAGGGATATCATTGACTCGCTTTCGGATTCATTCAGGATCTTAAATGAAAAGGTTGATCCAAATCGGACAAAATTTCCGGAATAAAAAATAAGAAGTTTTCCTGAAAAAGCTTCAAGGGCCGTAAAAAGTCAGGATATGTTTTTATGAGAAGATACGCTCGCAGAAACAGATCCTCATACAAAATCAACGATTGGAGAAGATTTTATGAAAAGACTAATTACGATCGCCTTTACCATGATCGCCGTTTTCTGCCTTGTGTCGTGTTCAATGCCGATGAAGAACAGCTCGTCGCGGAAAAACGGACTTAACTGTGCGTTTCAGTCCGAGGTCACGGTCGTTATCGAAAAGCTTGAAGCGAACGGAACGCTTCACCGCTTCGGTGACGGAATGTGGGACATTGAGTTCACCTCACCGAATTCACTCAGCGGAGTGAAACTCTCATTCAGCGAGGGAAACGTCACCGCCGAGTACAAGGGACTGAACTTTTCCGTTCCGCAGTCAGCTCTGCCCGTGAAGTCCATGATGCTCAATCTCATTAAGGCAGTGGACGAGAACGCCAAGCTTGACGAGCTGAAGGGAGAGGAGGACGGCGACCTTCTCAGGATCAATGGTTCGCTTGAGGGCGGAGACTACACGCTGACGGTTGACAAAAACGGTGCGCCGAGCAAGTTTGAAATGCCGAACAACCAGCTCACAATAACATTTACAGGAGTTACGGTCATGAGTGAAGTTCCCGAAACAAGCGAGACTGCTCCCGTTGAAGAAACAACTGCGCCAACCGAGGAGACGACCGTCGCTGCTACTGAATAAAAAGCATTTTAACTAGGGAGTGTTGACACTAAGCCTAACAACGCATTTTTTCGGCAAAATTTCACGCATCCTGCGTTAAAAAGTCTTGACAGGCGACAGCCTGCCTGCGACTTTTTGCCTTGTC